>Ga0209536_100008387_pt1 | contig 15501 bp, 14 predicted proteins | sample DeeMarSeWOR28_12_FD_187461 | JGI IMG/M metagenome (GOLD analysis project Ga0209536, IMG submission 187461) | Marine sediment microbial communities from White Oak River estuary, North Carolina - WOR-2-8_12 (SPAdes) (version 2) | ecosystem: Environmental > Aquatic > Marine > Intertidal zone >...
TAAGAATTATAAGTGGGTGCACTCGAGACCTGAATCTAGTGCTGTGAAAGAAATCATTAAAGGTGAAAAACCTGACCTCTTGTGTAATTTGCATCATTGTGGCTTTTATGACACCTACTTTTACTTCAGCAAAAACCTTCCTGAAGCGTATCCGCGATTGAGAGCGCTGGCTCATAAATTGGAGCTGCCTCTGTCAACTTCTAATCCTGATGTTCCTTTCGGAAAAGTATTGTCTCCTGGTTTCTATCAGATGTACGGTCTAAAAGATTACATTGACTACTACTCTATGTACGAACCTGAAAAGCTCTTGACTATGAGACGTGGGTCAACCAGCGACGAGTGGTATCAGGATACGATTGGGGGTTTCAGCTTCAATTGTGAAGTTCCTCTTCTGGAATCATCAGTTAAGAAAGATAACGAAGTATCAGAACATAAGCTGTTAGGTCTGCTTGAAAAAAGAAGAGAAAAGAGAGCAGCCACTATCAGCTACTGTATAGATGCATTGAATGAACTAGAATCTTTGTTCTGTTTTTCTGATCCTGTGCTCTTGGGTTCAGTGCTTAAGCATGTTGCAAGCGCTAAATTGGAATTGGAATTTTCGGAAGCGAAGATACAGGCTGCAGGAAACCGCGCCGCTACTAACTTTGAAGTATTCGAAAATGACTTGATGGTTGACGTAACCGATTTGTTGCTACTGGGTCAGGTATGGCGTGTCGCAGAAACAATTCATGTCAGTCAAAACAAAACTCAGGCAGACTCTATTGCAGCAAGAATCGACAGGAAAATCCTAGCTCTTGCCGAGAAGACTAACCATCAGGGAGGATTCGCTCCTTTTCCTCTTAAGAAACTAATTAAGATGCAGTTAGGCAGCATTCTCATTATTGCTGATAATTTATCAAATGACATGTAGCGTTTTTAAAAAAAGGTTCAAACAACGCATGACTCTTATAAATCCAAAACGAGCTATCGCTTATTAATGTATGAAAAAAGGGAGGCTAACCCAGAATAACCTTCAAGTTTTTTCACAGCCAATTCCTTCTTTTAAAATAGATTAGCATAGTTATTCCCACTGCTAGCATGATTAGAAGTGCAAATGGGTAACCCATTTCCCATTGTAGTTCAGGCATTATCCTGAAATTCATTCCATAAATCCCTGCAACCAAAGTCAAAGGAAGAAATATCGTAGCAATTATTGTAAGCACTTTCATAACTTCATTCATTCTGTTGCTAACACTGGACATATAAATGTCCAACATCCCAGAAAGCATGTCCCGAAAAGTTTCAACAGCATCAATAACCTGAATTGTGTGGTCGTACAAATCTCTAAGAAATATATAAGTGGACTCATTGACTAACTTTGATTCCCATCTTTCTAGACGACTAATGACTTCCCTAAGAGGCCAGACAGATTTGCGGAGCGTTATCATTTGCCTCTTCAAATCATGTATAGTCTGCAAAGTTACTGGTGAGGGATTTGAAACTGTCTCATCCTCAATTTCTTCAATTTTCTCTCCAACTTTCTCAAGTACCGCGAAGTAATTATCCACTATTGCATCCATTAAAACGTAGACTAGGTAGTCAGCACCCATCTTTCTGATACTGCCTTTATCGGTTCGTATTCTTTCTCTAATTGGGTCAAAAACGTCGCCTTCGGTTTCTTGAAATGATACTACCCAGTTTGAACCAAGAATAAGGCTAACTTGCTCTCCTTTAATCTCTTTATCTTCTTCACTATACTGAAGCATCTTCAGTACCACAAAAAGGTAGTCTGTATAGTCTTCCATTTTCGGACGCTGTCCTGTGTTGGCAATGTCCTCCAGAACTAGAGGGTGAAGGTTAAAGTGGTTGCCAATTTTTTCTATGATGCTAATTTTTTGAAGACCATCAATATTTATCCATGTTATTCTTTTACTGTCTTTGAAGAGAAAAGCCTCATCAATTTCTTTAACTTCTTTCTCTTCCACAAAAGTTTTGTCAAATGTAGTAATTCTAATACGTGTCCTAACAGGTTTCTTTCTGCCAACGTAGACAACAGTTCCAGGAGGAAGGCCCGATTTTTTCTTTCTTCCATTAATATTAGGAATTATTGTAACGCACCTGTTTTCGTACTCAGTTCCAGATGTTTATAAGCTTTAATCCAAGAGAGGGTGTTTGGATTTAGATATTAACCTAAACAAAAAGGTGAAAGGTTACGGTTGATAAGAAAGTGAACCACCCATACCTCACTCTCGGTGAACTGCTTGTTTCAGCTGTTAGCGTCGCTATTTGGTTTTGCGTATTGTAGCAGTGAGGCAAGCCATGCAGAACATCCCAAGCACGCGGCAGCGATGATGAATGTTGTAGAGAACCCGAGAAAAAAAGAAGTTAACCCTGAAATCAGCGAACCCATCAAAGTAGCGGCGCCTACCAGTGCGCTGTAAACTCCCAGTGAAGATCCTTGTCTTCCACTGTGCAGGGTATTGAAAACCATGGTGTTTGACGCCGTGTAGTAAACTGAATACGCAATTCCCGCTGCAAGTGGGTAGAAGATCAAAACAGGCACCAAGAACAACACTCCTGAAATTATGTAGAGCGACACGCCTAGTAATCCGTAACATACGGATCTAAGAATGAGTCCTTCAATTGTCGCCTTCACCGGCGACTTCTTTTCAGTGTAAGGTCCCGCGTATTTGAATGAAATTATTTGAATTAGCATCGCAACTGTTGTGACGAGGAAAATTAGAAAGCTGGACAAGTTGTTGGCTTGAAGAGAGGGAACGAGCGACGTGTTGAAGAGTCCTGATGCGAGGTAGAACATGAAAATGGAGAAGTAGAGTATTGGAACCTGTCTTGTGAGCTCGTTTTTGATGTTTCTGAAAACCCTTTTGAAATCGTTTAAGCGCGGAACTCTCAGGAAGAATACAGGGACGGCGAGAATCCTGTGGAAGAAGCTGGGTTTGTTCATGACTATTGCCTGCCGTTCGAACATTATGTAGGGTTCTTTAATCATAAGGACAGCAAGAGCCGAGGAGATAAGTGAAAGAATAGCTAAGGGAATTACCAAGTAATTCAGGGAAAAGAATAAGCCCCAACCTACGCTGAGAAGCAAGCCCGCAGTTTGCCCAATGCTCGTAACCATAGAGAACTTGGCGAAAGCGATTGCCCACTTCTGTTTGGGCTCGGTTTCCATAATTAGCAGATTGAGCGGTGTTGTCGAAGCAGAAGTGACAAATGAAAACACAGCATATAGCAAAGAGACAAGGTATCCCGTATTAGCAAATAGAAACGAAACCAGGATCGCAGCTGTAACCATGTAGCTAATCACAATAATTTTTTTCCTCCGCTGGAAACGGTCCGCGACAAAACCCCAAACCAAGGCTGCAGGAATTCCGACCCCGCTGAACAATGCTATGGCGAAGGCCACATCGATTACTGTTCCGTGGAGGTTGAGTATTAACAGTTGGATTAAGGTGCTCACTGGTCCAACCGCGATATTAAAAGGAAGAATTGCATCTACCCAAGCGGCAGTTTTCTTAGTTTCAACAGCCTTCCGCCATTTTTCTGGACCATTTCCTGAAACTTTCAAAAGGCATTCTTCCTTAAATCTGAGCTTCATATCTGCTATTAATAAATTTAGCCTGTGCTTGTAGAAAACACAAACAGCTGAGACCTTACACTCAGCTATAACCTGCAACAAAAGCCTTTGATCAAGAAGCAAGGTACCCAGTTAGCAAGCAACTTACGCTTTTGTCTATTATGTTTAAATACGAGAGTGTCAAATCTTTACTTGGTATATCAAAATTCCATAAAACTAACAAAATGTTGGGTTTGCGGGTGACATTTCCACTTCCGCGAGCTTAAATCCCAACTTTTGCACCAGCAAAAGCAAAAGGGTAGCTAGTTATTCACGAGCCTAACCATTTTTTACGTAAACAAATATATCCAGCCAATGCTTAGGAAACGGAGAGAGGCGTAGACTTGAATTGAATAGAAACTTCTTGATAATAATAGCAATAGTTGTTATTGCACTTATAATCGGCGGTGTTTTTGCAGCGCTTTATTTTGGGACTTACAACAACATGGTCACTCTTGAAGCCTCGGCGGATGAGAAATGGGCACAGGTCGAGCAGGAGCTTCAGAGAAGATACGACCTCATACCTAACGTAGTGAACTCGGCTAAACTCTACATAGAATATGAAGGCTCCGTGCTGGAGAACATAACACGTCTTAGAAGCCAGTGGGCTACAGCAAGCCAAACTGGTGATGTTGCCTCCATCAACAACGCTACAGGCGAATTGGAGTCTAGCCTTTCAAGTCTGATTGTAGTTTTCGAGGATTACCCTGAACTGGAAGCATCTCAAATTGTTGAAGACATGATGATAGAGTTGGAGGGCACTGAAAACAGAATTTCAACCGAGCGAATGCGGTATAACGAAGCCGTACGAGATTACAATGTAGCCATTAAAGCGTTTCCAGGTAATCTATGGGCTTCAGGATGGGGCTTTGAAAGTAAAGCATACTTTGAAGCGAAAGTTGGTGCAGAAGACCCTCCACAAGTCCCCGGGTAGCTTGCATGTGAGGCAAATAGGAAGTGCCCTGCGTGTCAGGAAAAATATGCGCCATACTTCTTGTTTTCACACTTCTTCCCATGCTGGTTCTTCCAATTCAAGGCTACTTGGTTCCTCTTGAATGGATAGATGAAATAGAATATTATGCGCTCCAAATAGATGAAGAGACAACAGCTGAGATAGTTGTAGTAGTTCTCCAGTCACTTACTGGGCATGGAATAACTGATGGCGATGACAACGAAATAACTGATATAGTCCAGCTTGGAGTCTACATTTTCAACGAGCTACCTTTAGAAACCTATGATGACGACACGGTTGTTGGTATAGGAAAAGAGGCAAAAGACAACGGGGTTCTCATTCTCATTGCGATTGATGAACGGCAGTGGAGAATAGAAGTAGGTTACGGCTTGGAAGGCGACATAACCGACTTAGAATCTAACAGAATAGCACAAGACTACTTGGTCCCGGAACTAAGCGAAGGCAATTACGGAGAAGGACTTTACTACACGGTTGTTGCCATCGCAAATGAAATACCAGTTTCTAATCAAACGGATATTGGAGTTCGAGGAGTCTACTATTATGAGCAAGATATTTCAACAGAAGAAATTCCATTCTGGGAAACTGACTGGTTCATATTAGCTATTGTAGTACTAATGATTTTATTTGGTTTCTCCGTAGGTATTCCTGTGTTGAGACGAGGTGGGGGACGCGGGAGCGGCGGACGCTCAGGTGGAGGCGGTTCCTCAGGCAGATGGTAAATGACTATCCAATAGAAAGACTTGATCTATTCTGGACAAACCATAATTTCAATTCCTTGTCTGAATATTATAAAACAAAAAAAGAGAAAAATGTGCGGGATAAATCGTCATTTCAGTCTCGATGTGACCGTGATGAATCACTCCCAGACCGAATAAGACCATCTAACAAAAGACAACAAATATAGCCGAAATTTAGACTAAACATCAGCAGAGCGCAGTAATTGTTGGTTAACTGGTGACCTGCAATTTGTTGATCCTACGTTTTTCGAGGGGCTCCGCATTTCGGACAGAACGACGCAGTCTGTGCCATAAGAGATTCGCAATATACGCATGGAATCATCGGTAATTCTTTTTCTTGGGTCTTTGATACCGCACTAGCCCTAGTTACTTGAACTTCCATTGTTTGGCTAGTAACGTCTGGACGATCATCAACTGCCACTACTCCTTTTACAAACCAAGTGACGTTGGCGTCCATTCCATCAAATGATTCACGACCTGCGACAGGAATGCCTAAGACTAGTGGAAAATCTTTCCTGAACCCAGGAACAATATGCATTTGACCACTAGCTTTAGGATCAGAAGAATGCAAAGTAACCTGATCCCAATATACATGTCTAATATTGCGTCTCAACCGTTTATTGTATACCCATCTTTCTTTCCTTCGCTTTTCTATGCATCTAAGTTCCGCCCTTATCTCGGTTGCATCAAATTCTTCTTGCGCGACTACGGTAATAACTCCCTCAAGATTCTCTCCTAATTCAGCATGATCACTTTTGGTTTTTAGTGTAACCGTTGCTTTCGGTGTTTTGAATCGTGAAAAAAAGCCCAAAAACGTTTACTCCTCAGGTTTGCTTTTTCAATATTGCATGAAGTCTAGTTCAAATTCTTATATATATTTTGCAACCTTAAGATACTTAGGAGTGATTCAGAAATGAGTGAACGAGAAACTATTGACAAAGTTAAAAACAAACAGGGGATCCTCGATAGAATCCAGAATTTTTTCACTTTGGGGTACGGAACAAAAGAAGATCTGAGAGAATTAGATAAAAAACTCAGAGACCTAATTTATGAAGATTTTCGTAATATGCGTCACAAATGGGAAGACATCTATATGGAAGCCTTAAACAAAAATATTTCAACCAGTGGCCCAAAGTTTAAAAAAATTATTCAAGTTTTAGATCGTCTTATGGAAAAAGTCCGACATGCAGATTATGGATATGCAGGTCTGATGGATAGAAAAGGACATATAAGAGAAGAAGAACTCGCAAGAGTACTCAATTTTGATCAAACGTTAAGTAAAGATGTTGAAGACATCAAACAACTCGTGACCCAAACTTATAATAATATGGAAGATGAAAACTGGACAAATATATCTGCTGAAATCAGAAAGGTCCAGGGTTTATTAATGGACTTTGAGGATAAACTTCAGCAACGTAAAGAAAGCTTCAGACCATTAAACATTTAGGAGGAAAATGAATGCCAATTATTGAAAAAGTTGCGTGGGATTTCGGAACCGATGAAGACATTGCCTACAGATTTCCCAAGCTATCGCTGAAATACGGAAGCCAAGTTATTGTAAAAGAAAACCAATGGGCAGTTTTTTTCCGCGACGGAAAAGCTTATGATGTTTTTGGACCGGGCAGACACACAATCACAAGTAAGAATATTCCTTTTCTCACAGCAGCTATTCGCAAACTAGGTATAATAGGCGACATATTTGAATGCGAGGTTGTATTTGTAAGCAACAGTCAGTTCAGAGGCAACTTTGGCGGACAAGCCTACTCCGCACCGAGCGGCAATATACAATATCAAGCAGAAATCGGGTTCTACGGGTACTTGCTTTACAAAGTCGAAGACGCTAAACTATTCGTTGTCGAGTTCTTTGGAAACAGGGGTGCTAGCACATCAAAAGATGTCGAACGCTATATCCGGGGTTTCATTAACGAGCGGGTAATAGACGAATTCGCCAATTTTGACACATTCAATTTGGTTAAGAACGTTGACGAAACTACTGACAAAGTTGCTTTAATAATTAGAGATGAAGCCGCACGAATAGGTTTGAAAATTATTGACTGCGTATTTGAAGGAGTCAAGATTCCTGAAGAAGCTAGAAGGTTTGCCTCAGGAATGGGACAACAAGCCATGGCAATGCAATACATGAAGGAAACGACTGCAGAGCTGCCTCCTGGAGGAGGAGCTGCCGCAGCCGGAGTTGGAGCTGGCATTGGTTTAGCCATGGGAACAACAATGGCAAAAGGAGTGGAAGCTAAGACTACCGAACAAATAGTAATTTGTCAAAACTGTAATGCCCAAAATCCCTTGGGAACAAAATTCTGTGGAAACTGCGGAACCAAACTTGGAGCTCCAAACAAAGTGAAATGCGCAAAATGCGGAGCTGAAATGCCTTCAAACATGAAATTCTGTGGCAGTTGTGGCAATCCACTTGAACTTGTAGAAAAAGAATGCGCAAAATGCAAAACAAAAAATCCGCCTAACAGCAAATTCTGTGCAAACTGCGGAGAAAAACTATAGCACTTTGCTTGGACTTCCCTAATATTGCCAACAATCCATGATTCAAAACCGTTAATATCAAACCATAGTAATTACTCAATCTCAAATTAGATTAAATCCGAATAAACATAATACCAACTGAATGACAGCCCAATTCAGAGTAAGACACCAGAAAGATCTACATAACAAACGATTTAAAAATAAGAAGAGTTAAGAAACAACTTTCAAGTTGTTGGTATGTCTGGGAAGAGGATTTTTTTCGTATTTGCTTTACAATTTGGACATTCGTCTTTATTTGCCGAATAGACTGTCCTACAATAAGGACATTCAATCCTAAGCATATCATTGAAATGCTTGTCTATTATGTTCATCTTTTTTTCCTGCAGCTCTTTTTTATGTTTGAGTTTTGAGGCTGAAAATGTAAACCACAAAGCGGCAATTGTTACAACTATGAACATTGTTGAAAAAATCAGGATTATATCCACAGCAATTGATGTTGCCATTTCTTTTCCCTTTACAGATTTTTCTTATTTTAGCGATGCTATTGTATTGTTTCTTTGGAAAGGCTAGCGTAAAATCGAAACTTAACGTTTATGAATTAGGAATTAAGACGAGAACGAAGGGATTATTCAGAATTATAGATACAATTCAAAGAATATGGGAAAGGCTACGGTCGATATTGAAAGATCCTTGAAATGCTCGCAAATACCTTACTTTGGTCATTATTACCAATCAAAAAAAGAAAAGTTGTGCGGGTGATGTCTCCTTGTCTGCTGTTCAAATTATGGTGAACCCATCACAACTAACGTCTAAGCACATAAAAACCGACAACTAGTTCTACAAGCACTGTTCCTGCCATAACTAAAAGGGAGAAACTTTGATCAAATGTAGTAAGGAAAGAAGCTGCATATGCACACTCGGGAATTAAAATTGTGAAAATTCCAACGACTAATTTCTCCAAATCGTTGATGATTGCATTTATTTTGCCTTTGACTACAGTGCCTAGAAACAGTTTAATTTCGATGATACTGGCAGAAGCGATCGCTATTGTGATTAAGAAAGGAATGAGCACTGCAGAAAAAGAAGCTGCCGGTTTGACTAATGACAATCCGACCAAAGCTAATGGTACAGTAACGTAAGTTGCTGTAGACAGCATTGCCTTGGAAAGGATTATTCTGCGGGAACTAATTGGCAAGGTTTTGGTATATTCTAGTCCTCTTCCTTCCGCGCTCAAAAGGGCAAGAGGCAGAAGTAGAGCAAAAATCCCGCCCATGAAAGTGGCAACAAGGACTACTGATGTCCTCAGCGTTTCAAAATTGGAAATCAGCAGAGCTATGATAATTGTTTCTATAACGGGAAGCACAAAAAAGAAGGCGGTAGCCGGATTTCTAGAAGCGACTTTCAGGTCTTTCAAAATGTAGCCTAGTAAGGGACGATGTGTCTTGACTGAAAAGTCCTTAGCTGTTACCCGAGTGATTTTTACTCCCCCTTCCTTGGATATGCGCTTTATAGTTCCCAAAATCCATTTGCTAGCCATTACCGCTAGCAGTGTGTATGTTACCATGGCGACAGCAGCCTGCAATATCATTGTGAATGGCACGTTGGAATAAGTCGTAGCTCCTATGACTGTTCCGGCTGAGAAGGGATAAAGCAACCTCAATAGCATATTTGATATGTGGCCAACGCTGAGAAGCATGGTCTCCAAATTCGGTACAATATACAAAGGAACGCTGAACATTAAGCCCACCCCGACAAGCAATAAGCCCCACATCAAAATGAAGATTAAACGCAAGACTATGTTGATCTTTGATCTTCCACCCCGCAACAGATTGTCTTGAAATACTTTTGAGAACCATAGAGCCACAGCGACAGCGAAAACAGCGTTTAAAGCGGAAGCTCCAAGCATGATTAGAGTGGCTATTGGAGATGAGGTCAAGTACGCTGTCAATATTACTTGGCTTAGGATTGAGCCTATTACCATATAGTCGATCGATCGAATGAAAGAGAATATAGTTATCAGAGAAAAATCATCGCGACCTATAGGCAAAGTTGATAACAACACTGAAGGCTCGGCGTTCACAAAGGCTGAGAGCGTCTGAATTGCATACAGCATCGTGAACCCAAAAGTAATAGCTAAGCTTAGTGAGATTGAGCTTGATAGGTTTAGAACCGGCGCTCCAAGAAATGAGGACGCAAATGGAGCCGCCGAAACCACAATATTGAAAATAGCCACGACTAGTTTATCGAATTTAGCAATTCTCAGCGCCCTCTTGGTCAATTCCAATTCGTCTTGAATTTCCTTGCCGGGATGGTTGCGTCCGAAAGCCCCCCACCACATACGCCCTTTTTCTTCAGCTATTGACCGATAAACTACTTCTCCATATGGTATCCGACTTAACTGCCAGGCTTCAGACAATTTCATTCTCCAAGAACGCCTCCCGCAGCATTTTCGAAGTATCAGCTACTTCAGCTTCCTCATGGGTTAGCTTCAAGAAGACTTCTTCTAGCGTTCCGTCATTACCTCCAGTTTTGCCTCTAAGCTGTTCTAGTGTTCCCTCTGCAATCACTTTTCCTTGGTGTATTACACCTATTCTATTGCAGATCTTCTCAGCAACCTCCATTATATGTGTTGAAAACAAAACTGCGCCGCCCTTTTGCGCCTGAAATGAAACTAGATCCTTGACTATACGGCTGCTTTTAGCGTCCAAACCATTGAGCGCTTCATCAAATAAAAGGATAGGAGGTTGATGAATGAATGAGGCAATCAAAGCCACTTTCTGTTTCATGCCATGAGATAAGGTAGCTATAGGCGAATCAAAATACTGCGTCATATCAAAAGCGTTGGCCAGATGAGCAATCGTGGCATTAGTCTTAGCTTGATTGAGTTTTCTAATTGACGCAACAAACTCCAAGAAATCCCGAGGAGACAGAGAATCATAAACAATCGGGTTCTCAGCTACATAACCGATTTTTGACTTAACTTCAATCAAGTTCTTTGTTGGGCTAAAGCCTGCGATTTTGAGCCAACCTGAAGTAGGCTCCAACAAACCAAGAATAGTTTTGATAGCTGTAGTCTTGCCAGCACCATTAGGCCCTAGCAGCCCATAAATTTCTCCGGGCATAACGCGCAAATTCAAATCGGTCAAAGCTCTGACGGAACCAAACTTTTTAGTAAGCCCGAATGTTTCAATTAGAGGCTCAGTAGCGACACTAACCCCGCTTTGCATTTCAACGTCACTCGAATACTGATTGAATCATTCTCTGCCCCTCGATCAAAATTATGTCTTGCTAATTCACAATTCATATTCGAACATCTTAGAAGCTATCATTAGTGTCAGAAAGTAAAATTCGCAATCTTCATCATAGCACAAATAATTGAAGAAAACAGAGTTATTTTGCAGAGCAGCAGTAATTGGTGAATAAACGCGTCTCAGTAGTATTCTTTGAAAGGGTTTGCCGGGTCTGTTGCCAGCTTCACTCTAGAAGGAACAATTATTCCTCTCCAACTAGCTGTGTGGTCTCTTGAATCGCTTTCAATTTCAATGCTATGTATTTGCAAGGCATACGACATGGCATGGTCTTGTGGATTCTCAATCCGCAGCATTTCTTGTAAACTCAGATGCTCAAAAACGCGCCGTATAGGGCGAAGTGAGTTGCCATGACAAGAAATAGCCACGTTTCCCGGATTCCGACGGAGCCACGCCTCAAGTTGCAAAATAAAAGGTAAAGTTCTTTTCTCAACCATTTTCATGCTTTCTCCTTCAGGTGGCGGAAAATCGTAGCCTCTGTGAACTCGCGCAAACCATTCAGGGTTTTCCGCTGCAAGTTTCTGTTTGCTTTTTCCCTGTAATTCGCCATAGCAACGCTCAATAAGCCGATCATCAACGAAGACTGGAATATCAGAGTGGGGTTCTAGAACAATTTCAAGAGTCTTTCTTGCTCTTTTTAAATGAGAAGTGAACGCATAATTAATCGTCTCTTTACCTAGCTGTTCCGACACTTCTTGCGCCTGCAACAACCCTTTTGACGTGAGAACCGGGTCACGCCACCCTGAGAATAAACTACGATGGTTATCAGTTGTCTCAGCATGTCTAAAGACAAACAACTTGCAAATCAAATTCAGTCACTCCACAACCCACATCTCAGTCGGGCTTTAACACAAGACAACTGAAACCTATACTGCTAATCGTCCTTTAAAGGTATTATGCGACGAAAATATTTTCTAAATGCGCAATCGTTTTTCAAAAAAATTGGTATAGTTTGTTAGACGCTGAGTTCTAATAAGACGATATAATTAATACAGAGAAGATAGAGGCTATTGGAAATGGGTATTTTTAGAGCGTATGATACGCGGGGTTTATGGCAAAGATATGACAGAGGAGATTATGGCAAGAATCGGTGAAGCCGCTGGAACTTATTGCCATGGCACTTTTACTATTATCATCGGTTTCAAACGCCAAAAATTTAGTATACTTATTTGGTTAGAGTATCATAATACCAAAGAAAAAGGCACTGAAAAAATGAAAAAATCAACAAAGGGGTATAGGGTCATCGCCGAATTTAGCATAATCCCAATTGGCACAGAAAAAACAAGCTTGAGTCTATATATTTCGGATGCCATTAAGGCTCTTGAAAAAGTGGAAAACTTGAAATTTGAAGTAACTCCTATGGGCACAATTTTAGAAGCAGAATCCCTGATGACGATTTTTCAAGCTGTAGAAGCTGCCCACCAAAACATTTTCGTCAAAGGCACTAAAAGAGTCGTATCGACGCTTCGTATAGATGATAGAAGAGACAAGTGTAGAACTATGCGAGACAAATTAGAAGCGTTAAAAACTCAGCGATAACCACTATAGCCTCGTAAAAAAAGGGGGTTGTTTGACTATTCAGGGTAAAGAAGTTGCGTTGACCGTGAAAGTTTGGAATCCTTCACCCATCAGTCTTATCTTGTAGTTTTCGCCAACTATCGGAGTTATTGTAAACTTTGGATTTTGGTCTTGTCTCCAGCCAGTATAGAGTGCAACAACATCATTGAAATTCAATGTGAGCGTTTCACCAGGATCTACAGTCACTGACGAAAACGGCCTAGCAAGTCCACAGTACTTCCAGAGAGGTCCATAAAGCGGAATCAGTGATGTTCCGTTCAGCTTGAAAGGAATCGTCTCAGGGTGAATTCGAACTCTCCACCCATTGCGCCAGCCTCGTCCAAACATCTTGAAACGCCAGCTCTGTGTTGTGTTAAATTCACCATGCAATGTAAGCCCAAACACTCTGAAGGTAACATTACCTTCATTCTTCAACGTCACCGAAAGACCTGTAGTGTTACCGTTAATCGTAAGCGTGGCCGAAACAATAGTCATGTTCTTTAGAAAATCCTCTTTGACACGAACAAGTCTTACTCGGCTATTCTCGCCAATCTTGATAATAGTTCCTACTTTAACATGTGCCGAAGTAATATCATTGACAATTATCGCATTAGCGCTGGGAACAAGCACATAATAGTACACTGTTGTATCATTTTCATCTGTTGCCTGTATTTGAACCAACGTCGGGTTAAAGTCTATTAGCACACCAGAAAGCGTTTGGTTGACCGCGCCGTTCGCAACTTTAACAACAAAAGTATCAGATAACGAAGTCACATTATACGTTTCTTCATGGATAACCGCAGTAACATTAGCTATCGTGAACTGAACCTTATCCACTGTTGAATTGAGTGGTATTGTTATAGTGGCAAGTGTCTGGGTCATGTTGACCAGAGAGAATAAGTTCACATTTCCTGAAGCGCCAACTGGAAGCCATTCCTCCGTGTCATTTGGATAATTCACGTGAAGCAAGACATCGGTGTATGTCAAATTCAGCTGTGTGGTTCCTGCAGGCACCGTCGGTGGATCAGTAAGCATAACAGCGAAAGTGGCTCCTTCAACTGTTGGAATAGCAGGCGTAGTGCCAGGCAAGTTCGCAAACAAAGATACAGCAATGATGACAATCGCAACTATAACAGCAGCTAAACTGTACTTAAAAGTCCATCTTCGATACATTTTCCTTCCTCTGCATAACGAAAAAACAGGCAGAAATTAAAACCTACACATTTTAAAGTTCGTTAAAAGCATTTGAAAACTCATTAAAAAGTCTTTAATCATAAAGGCATGTGAAATCAGCTAATTACACAGTTAGTTTACGCCAAAGCCTAATTGTCTCAAACCAGAACACAACCAGCATCGCAAAGCTCACGCCAATTAAATATGGAACAAAACCCTTCCCGCTCCAGATCTCCACCGAGAAGAAAACTACAAGAATAGTAAAAAGCAACGAAAAGAAGAACAACTGGGGTACTACAGCAGGCCCTATTTTCGAGTAACCCTCAAGAATCCTATCGGAAGCCTCTTTAACAGCAGAATATTTTCCGTATTCATCTTGCTTGGCGAAACCCGTTTCCAAAAGCTTTCTCAAATGATAAGAAGCGAGTGAAGGGGAAGAGAGGTTAAGTCCACGCTGAATATCTCTGAGTTCAGATGGTCCATGTTTAAGCAAATATAAATAGACCTTCAGCGTGTTACCCCTGATTTCCTGATTTTCCGACATATATCAAAATAAAATGGAAAAGCGACTACTTAACCTTACGATAGAATCAAAGCGCACGCAAAATCCAAGATTGGCGTTTTCGTCGATGTGTGGATGGCTTCTCAGGAGGAAATGGTGATTCCAAACCATAAGAAAGAGGGGGTTGCCAATGACATCTTCAACAGTCTAGCGTTCGAGTCCTATTGGCAGCGCTAGTCTACACGTGCATTTAAACTGCATTTTTATTCATCTGTTTGACTCTCTCAATGGCGTTTTGTCTTAATTGCTTTTAGTTGTGGAAAATACCATTAGAGATAGCCCCCCTCTCCAGTTACTGCTTGCTTTTCTTTGGATCCTGATATTCGGGTTTAGCGGTTAATGCTAGAGAAAGGCTTTAGTCTCTTATCTAAATTGTAGAGAAGAGAAAACGAGACAGCTTGTTTCGGTTCTAATGTGGTGGCTGCATATTCAATAGTTGTTTGTTGGTATTAAATCGAAACGCTAAAAAACCTCTTTCTTGTTTCTCCTATGAGCATAATATTTGCGAAGGTGGGCCCGTAGCTCAGCAAGGCTAGAGCACCGGACTTTTAATCCGGGGGTCGTGGGTTCAATTCCCGCCGGGCCCGCTCATATTTAGCTTTATAATGCAGTGAAAGGTGATTATGCGACATCTAAAAAGCTACTAGATCTATTAAACAAGGGAATAATACTTGAACTCCACGTTTCGACAAACTATATGTGACAGCACTTTTTAGTCAAAGGGCTCGAAGGCGCTGTTGTAGAAACCTGTTCAGGGACATAACCAAGACGAAGCTGAAAAACGCTGGGGCACTTGCAGAACGACTTGCTTATCTAAATGGTGTGCCACCCAACAAAATTGAGCCCGCGCATGCGGGCATAACTTTGGTGGAAATGGTGAAGGAGGACGTGCAGGCCGAAGAAGAAACCGCAAATTAAGCCAAAAGTACACTCTAGCATAGTGAAAAAAGAAAATGCCAGTGGTACAAGTTTCTGTTTTGGGCAGGCATTAGCCAAGAAAATAACAAGCAATTGTTGAAGGAATAATAAAAGTGATAGAAAAGATGGGGTTTCCTCGAGATGCCATCACAATCATCATATACGAG
>Ga0209536_100008388_pt1 | contig 15499 bp, 18 predicted proteins | sample DeeMarSeWOR28_12_FD_187461 | JGI IMG/M metagenome (GOLD analysis project Ga0209536, IMG submission 187461) | Marine sediment microbial communities from White Oak River estuary, North Carolina - WOR-2-8_12 (SPAdes) (version 2) | ecosystem: Environmental > Aquatic > Marine > Intertidal zone >...
CCCCGCGCGCGCGGAGAGTAGTAAATTATAAGCATTCAACATAGGACGGATGTAGGAGGGACACCGATGGTCCGAAGGGCGACGGTCACCAGGGTCGACGACGGCGCGACGTTCATCATCCGTCCAAACATGGTGGTCAAGCTGGATGGGGTAGAGGCGCCACCCAGGGGCACACCAGAGGCGGAGAGGGCAAAGGAACTTCTGGAGCAGCTCGTCCTGGGAAAGAAGGTGGAGTTCGACACACGCGAATGGGACCGGCTGGGACGGAGCTCCGCAGCGGTACAGGTCGACGGTGTCGACGTCAACGCTGAGATGAAGAAATTTCTAGAATCCCAGTAGAAAAATGAGGAGGACTAGACCCGTTCGATCTTGAAGACCACGGGCCTGAGTCCGTCGGTGCAGCAGCTCACTGAGACCCCGGGGTCACCGAACCACGTGAAGTTCCCGTTGAACCGTAGCGTCTGGACGACCTTGTAGATGTCATCCCACGCCCAGCCGCAGAACCCCTCGGGCATCCCGCCGCCCTCGTCGACGTGGAAGACCTGGCCGTCCTCGTAGACGCCGCACGCGGAGGTCGCACCACCCTCGTACGTGTGGTCCAGCACCTCCTCAGGCGCGAAGCGCCTCAGCACGGTGATCTTCAGCCTGCTAGACTTCTCTACCATGGAATCACAGGGCTACTATCCTGTCCACGTTATTTCAAACTTGGGATCAGCCTTTTTACATCCGGCGGGGAGTTGATCTCGATCGGAATGACCGACTTCCATAAGGAGAAAGCCGACAAGGTCATCGAGGGGATGCGGGAGGGGGGCGCGGAGGCTCTCATCCTCTTCCCCGGGACGGACATAGGCTACTACACGGGGTTCCCCATCGGGATGAGCGAGCGCCTCAACGCCGCCCTCATCCCCTTCGACGGGGACCCCGTGTTCATCGTCAACGAACTCGAGAAGGAGCTCAGGGGCATGAAGCCCTGGATAACCGACGTCGACGTCTGGCTGGAGCACGAGGACCCCGTTGAGATCCTGGCGGAGAACTTGGAGGGCAAGGGCCTCGGGGGGTCTGTTGTGGGCCTCGCGGAGAACGCCCCGTGGGGCTGGGTGAACAGGCTCCGTGACATGCTGCCGGGGATCCACTTCGTCGACGCCACGCCATACCTCGCCCACGGGCGCATGGTCAAGACCGACCAGGAGCTTGACTGGATGAGGATGGCCTGCGCCATCACGGACAAGGCACTGGAGTCCAGCTTCGAGCAGCTCCACACTGGTATGACCGAAAAGGAGCTCGCGTCTCTCATCTCAACCAGCCTCCAGAGCCAGGGAGGCGAGGGGGGATTCATGTCGGTAATGTTCGGGGAGAAGGCTGCCCTCCCCCACGGGCGGACTGGGGACGTCGAGCTGAAGCCCGGAGACGGCATCCTCGTCGACATGGGCACCAGGATACATGGGTACGCCTCGGACCTCACCAGGACGGTCTTCTACGGGGAGCCCTCGGAGCGTCAGAGGGAGATCTACGGGGTCGTGAAGGAGGCGAACCAGGCGGCGTATGAGGCCGTCAGGCCCGGTGTCTCCTGTGAGGCACTGGACGAGGTCGCGAGGAAGGTCATCTCGGACGCCGGCTATGGTGACTACTTCATACACCGCCTGGGCCACGGCATCGGCCTCGACGTCCACGAGCATCCCTACATCGTCAGAAGCAACGAGCTGGAGCTTGAGGCAAACATGACGTTCACCATAGAGCCCGGCATCTACATCGTAGGAGAGGTCGGCGTCAGGGTGGAGGACTCCGTGGTCTGCACCGAGGAGGGCTGCGAGCGCCTCACCCGCATGAGCCGTGAGCTCACGTCTTACCCCGTGAGGGACTGAGGAGCCTCCGGACATGCCCTCGCCCCTCCTCTACTTCACCATGCCCGTGGGGGGAGCCCTAGCCATAGTGGGCGCCTACATCTGCGTCAAATGGTACACCTACTGGAAGAGGAGCTACAAGGGCAAGCTTCTGACAGATGGGCCGTTCGCAAGGGTCCGCCACCCCCTCTATTCGGGCTTCCTCGCCCTCGTCTACGGCGTCCTCCTCCTAGCGCCTGTCGTGGACACCATTATGCTGGCGGGCATCTCGACGTCCGTGGTCTTCGTCTACGTCAGGAAGGAGGAGGAGTTCCTCGTGAAGGAGTACGGCAAGGCCTACAGGGAGTACATGCAGCGGGTGCCCTGGAAGCTGATACCCAGGGTCTACTAGGCTGAAGAAAAAAATAAAAGAACGAAATATATGGGAAAGGTTTACTCCCTGATCGTCTTCAGGTCGTGGACCTCTACTGCGCCAAGGTACATCTCGGTCAGCAACGGGTGGTTGAGCAGCTCCTGTGAGGTGCCCTCGAAGGTGAAGACCCCGCCCCTCATCAGGTAGGCGTAGTCTCCGACTTCCAGTGCCCTGCGGGCCCTCTGCTCGACGATGATGATTGGGAGCCCGGTCGTCTCTGCCATCTCCTCCAGCTTCTTGAGGACGTCCGTGACCAGCTTCGGCATCAGGCCTGCGGTAGGCTCGTCCACGAGCATCACCTTGGGATCCCTCATGAGGACCATGCTTTCGGCGAGCATCTGGCGCTCGCCACCGCTCAGTGTGCCTCCTTCTCTCTTCATGTAGCCCTTGAGCCTGGGGAAGAGGGAGAGCACCATCTCCATTTTGTCCTGCACGAGGTCCTTGTCCGCCATGATGTAGGAGGCCATCTTGAGATTGTCCTCTACGGTGAGCTTGCTGAAGATGTTGCCGGTCTGGGGCATGTATCCGATGCCCAGCTTGGTCCGTTCATAGGGCGGAAGCTTGGTGATATCCTGACCTTCGAACAAGATCTGGCCAGAGTACAGGGTGATCATGCCCATGATGGCCTTCATGAGCGAGGTCTTGCCGACCCCGTTGGGGCCTACTATGACGGTCACTTCACCATGTGGGGCCTTGAAATTGAGGTCATAAATGACGTGGATGGGTCCGTAACCTACGTTCAGGTCCTTCGTCTCAATGATGTAGTCAACCATCTTACTCACCTAGATACGACGCGATGACCCTGGGGTCCTCGAAGACCTCCTCGGCCGTGCCCTCCATGAGAAGGCTCCCCTGGTCCATGGCGAAGACGTGGTCTGCGTACTGGGCCGCGACCTCGAGCCTGTGCTCGATGACGAGGAACGTGATCCCGAGCTCGTCCCTGAGCCTAAGGACGTGGTTGAAGATCTGGTGACAGAGCACCGGGTCGATGCTCCCCACCGGCTCGTCTAGGAGGATCGTCTCCGCTCCGCACATGAGGGCTCTGCCGATCTCGAGGAGCTTCAGCTCACCACCGCTGAGGGTATTCGCTGGCATGTTCCAGACGTGCCTCAGGCCTAGCACCCTGAGGAGCTCCGAGGCCCTCCTGACCGCCTTCACCTCGCTGTCCGCCCAGGTCGGCCTGAATAGGGAGAGGGCAATATTCTCTCCGGCATTATCGGGGATGGCCACCAGCATGTTCTCGAGAGTGGTCAGCCTTAGGAATGGTGAAGCGATCTGGAATGTCCTTACCAGACCTCTCTGTGCTATCTTGAACATTGGCTCGCTAGATATGTCCGCGGTCCTGTAGTAGATATTCCCCCCATTGGGCACGTAGATTCCTGAGATACAGTTGACGAGGGTGGTCTTCCCACATCCGTTGGGACCGACGAGAAGGTAAACCCCTCCCTCCTTCATCGACAGGTTCATTCCGTCGACTGCTGCGAAGCTTCCGAAAAGCTTTGTGACATTGGAAACATTAAGTACTTCACTCAAGTATATCGCCGAAACAAGGCTTTGTCTTCTATGTTTTTAATAGTTTCCACGCGGGGTAAGCACTCTTTTTAGTTCATGTATACGCTATACAAAATACATTTTTGGCAATATTTGGAAAGAAGGCAAAAATCTATAAAATTACTATTTACCCATGCGCGCGTGGGGGAGAAATAAAGCGCGTATCTCCTTACGTCGACGCGGTTGTTCGCCCTGCGGCCGTCTCAACCCTGAACAGCAGCCAAAACATCAATATTACACCCGCTAAACTGACTACGAATATATGGGGTCCGTAGGCCTTCACCCAGGGGTAGGGCGTTCGTATCACTACTCCGATCGATCTCATCAAGTTCATCTATTCCACCTCATTCAGCTCTATACGATTCCGATGCGCTTTCCATCCGTGAACTGCTCTCATTAGAGCGGAGGTCCCATCTCACCGAAGTACATTCGGATTTAGAGTTACCTCAGGATTGCTACGTATATCTACATATAAGATAATTTCGATTGGAGAAAAATGCATAAAATTCTGGTTAAGAGAGGCCTAGTGCCAGGTGGCGACGTTTATGGTACTAACTAGTGGTTTTGATATGTAAAAAAAATGAAGGAGTTGATATTTGTGCTTAGCTTTCTAGTCGTGGTGCGTCGATTCCAGCGGCGATGAGCTTGGCGTCATCCCAGTTTACTTCGATGGTACGCCCGTCATACGTGCCCCATTTCTGGAACCAGATCGTGCCGTCGTCCTGCTCCATGAAGCCCCAGATGTCGAAAATCTGTGCGGCCCTGTCGCCCTCCGGGGTCAGCTGCATCCAGCCGCTGAGTCCGTGGTGCGTACTGGAGATGTCTATCAGGACATCGGCTATTCCAGCTGCTCCCATTTGGCCAGTTTCGAGTATAGCTGCTTGCAGCATCATCGCTGCGTCATACTCGACGGCTGAGTAGAAGCTGGGCATGAACTGAGTCGAAGCGTAGTAGCGATCCTCGAAGCTCTTCCACAGGTACGAGCCCTCATCGACCCCCATCAGGGAGCTGAAGTGCCTCGTCTGCAGACATAGTTCACCGGTCTCGTCGATCATCCGCTCTCCACGACCACCGCTCTCGGTGGACATCCAGATGCTGCCCTGTACGTATGGGTAGTCTGCGGCCTGCGTCTGGAAGGTCCTGGACTCGGAGAAGCCCATGTACTGGAAACCAACTTTGTTTCTTCCGTATATTGCTACAGCCTCCTCGATGAGTCCATCGGCCAGGTCTAGGTAGTTCGAGAACTCCGTTGACTCAGGAGCGTACCTGATCTTACCTATGTCCACGATGTTGTGTGCCTCAAGCTCGCCTCCGTCTAGGAGGTTGTAGATCCCGTCTCCCCAGGCGTCACCTCTGAAGAAGAAGAGCACCGCCTCGGCGCCCCAGGTCTCCCACATTGTGGCGATGGCCGGAGCCTGAACGAAGTCAGTCGGACAGGTTCTGAACAACATGTCGTCAGCGATTGCGAGCAGAGGAGAAGTCGAAGAGCCGCTTATCAGTATCATGTCATTCTCGTTGACATATGAGAGAGAGGACGAACACTGCCCAGACCAACCGTGTCCGAGGACGAGGTCGACTCCCATAGCCTTGAAAGACTGAGTCTTCTCAAGGGCAATGGACTCCGAGCTCTGGCAGTCCTCAATCAATACGTTTAGAGTAATGTCAAGACCTGTTACGTCCCAGTAATCCTGGATATCGGGCTCAATGATCTCGTCAATCAGAGGAACTGTAGTCTCCAGCCCCTCTGTGCTTGACGCGGTCCTGCCGATCTGTAGTGTCTTCCCCGCGAGAGGATGGACTTCAACGGGTACCTCCACGGGCACCTCGACGATTTGTTCTCCTCCCTTCGGAGCCAGCATGTATCCTGCACCTGCGCCGATCACAAGTCCTACGACGAGTAAAACGGCTAGCATAGTCTGATTACTTTGTGCCATAGTTTTCACCTATTTCTTCCGAATTTAGTAAACCCCAAGAATATTTAAGACTTCAGATAGCGGTTTCCGCTTTTTAAGCGTGAAAAAAATTATCCAAAGTGTTATATACATTTTTTAAGCGTTTAGTTCAGTGAATTCAAAATGAGTTTTATTCCAGTAATATGGATGAGTGCCATTGTATACGCTTCAATGATTACGATCCTAAGTATCGGCTTCACTCTGACACATATGACGGCTAAAATCCCCAACTTCGCCCACGGAACCTATGCAGGCTTTGGAGTCTACGTAAGCTTCATGTGCGTAAGATATTTCGAAATGAGTCCATACTATGGATTCCCCGCTGCGTTCTTATTTGGGGGGCTTATGGGGATCTTCCTATACAGGATTGTGGTTTCCACGCTTAGACGGATGGGTGGAGGGGCAATCGTGTTGACCATATCCACAATCGCCATCCAGATATTCATGGCGCAGTTCCAGCACATATTTGCGTATTTGACCCGTGAGACCTACGGTCTTATGTCCTACGGGTTCCTCCTGAAGAAGAACGACTTTACGTTTGAGTTCCTCGGTCAAAGTTTCCAGGGGATCTTCCCGATCTCCCTATTCCTGGTCATAGGCATAGTAATATCACTACGATGGATGCTCACAAAGACAAAGTTCGGAATCGCCATGAAGGCCTCAGCAGAAGACCCTGAGCTTTCTGCAGTTCTGGGCATCAACATAGAAAAAGTCCAAGTCGCCTCGTGGTTCATCACGGGTGGAATGGCCTGTCTGGCAGGAGCGTTCCTCCCTATGTGGTTCATGGGATCACCGGGAGCCGGAGCCAGACTGCTTACCAGCTGCATGGCAGGCAGTCTACTGGGAGGTCTAGGTAACATCTACGGTGCAATAATAGGAGGATTTACCATAGGCGTATCGGAGATCATATTCACAGCCCAAGGGATGAAGCTCTTAGGGCTCTGGGTAGGGGAGTACAGACCCCTAATACCCATGATAGCCACAATAGCCATCCTGTTGGTAGAGCCTTCAGGGGTGACGGGATGGTGGGCAAGATGGCGCGTAGGCGGAGGATATGAGAGGTTAATGGCTCGTCTAGGGAGGTCGAAAGAAGAATGATAGAGATAGCAGCATCTACAGCGGTAGTGTACCAGAGAATCGTGATCGACATCGCCATGTACTTCGGGCTATTCGTCATAGTCTCCATGGCCCTGAACTTCCAGTACGGAAACGCAGGAGTCCCCAACATGGGATGCGCCGTCTCAGCCTCGATAGGGGGCTACACGGTGTCAGCGTTGATCACGAGAATCATCTACTGGGTGGGTACAAACGCCAATATAGGGATGAAGCCCTACGCCACTGACTACGACTGGAACTATAACAACCAGTTCAACACATATCTCATGAACGACTACATCGCCGAGCACGCGATGTTCGGAATGTCCATGTTCATCCTGTCCATCGCCCTAGGGTTCGTCATGGGCTGGTTCATGGGCTACATAATCTCACTGCCAGCCATCCGCCTCAGGGCGACCTACCTCATCATCACGCTGATCACGATGGCCGACGCGGCCCAGATCCTCGGCAGGAACGTCGTCTGGATCTCGGGGGGAACGCTTGGGATGTGGGTGCCAAACGTCCTGTCGTGGTATCCAGGGGACAGGACGATAATCACGGCAGTGGCAACCATGCTAATCGGGATCATCTGCTACTTCATACTGCGTACCATGCTTAACTCGCCCTACGGACGCCTCATGAGGGGGGTCAGGGAGAACGACCTCACCGTCCAGAGCGTCGGCAAGGACGTCGTGGCCATACGCAGGAACGTCCTCATGTTCGCATCGGGCATCACCGCCGTCGTAGGGGTCCTGATCGCATACTACTACTCATATGTCATCCAGTCCAACTTCATCCGGGCGACCTGGACATATTGGCCATGGCTCATGCTCATGATCGGCGGAGCGGGAAACAACGCAGGCACCTTCATCGGCTGTGCCCTCATCATCGCCATGAGGAGGGTAATCATAGTCTACAAGTGGGCTCTGGAGAGCTTCGTCTGGTACCCGATCGTGATCTTCGAGCAGCAGCTCCTAGCGACACTGCTCCTCGTGGTCATGGTCTTCAGACCCGACGGACTCATCCCGGAGAAGCTCCTACGCATACCCGGCATCGACTACAGACGCCTCGTACACGAGGAGACGGAAGTCGACTGGAGGGTCGACCGGATAGACCCCTCGAAACGCGGAGGAATCCTCTCGAGGATAAGGGGTGGCGGTAAGAAGGAGGAGGCCGAGTAAGATGGACTGGGACCCCATCCTTTTCTGGGTCATGATTATCCTCTGGGTGATCACCCCCGCCTTCATCTTCTACGAGGAGATCATGGAGAGGCGTGCCCTCAGAAAGGAGAGGGAAGAAGTAGTAGCCCAGGACTGAGTGTCCCCCTTACATTATTTTCTTTAATTCACACAGAAGAACTAGATCTGAGTGTGAGACCTCCTGGGCATTGCCCACTATATTCTTTTATGCAGCCCCTACCATAACTTTGAAACTGGTTAGACCCCGGAAAACCGCGGAAGGTCAAATCTGATGTTCGCCTACGGGCTCAAGCGCCTCATCAGGGGCTGGGGGGGCTTCATCGCCCTCTTCCTCGGCGTCACCATAGCGACGACCCTTTTTGCAGGCACAATCCTGGGGGCGGAGAAGGTCGGGTTCGAGATGCTCGACGAGGCCTTGGACCTCGTGCCCGTGGACATAATCACCGCAGACCTTGTCAGGGATATCACCATAGTTGACTACAGTGACCTAGAGGCGGAGATAGACCAGCTCGAGAACGTCGTCAGCACCCAGCAGGTCATCAGATGGGAGTCCATGATCAACTGGGTCGACTACTTCAACCCTGAGAACAACGTGGTCTTCGACATAGCGGCCGTCGAGGAGAACTCCACCCTCTGGTACGACATATTCGGACCTGGGTCAGCTGGAGTACAACCGGGGGAGATATACGTGGACGTCGACTCCAGCCACGCCCCTGACCTAGAGGTGGGCATGACGGTTACTCTCGTCATATTCACGCACAACCCAGCCAGTCCCCCGGGGTTCAAGTCGTTCTACACCAACCTCACGTTCGCTGGTTTCGTCGACGTCGACCTAGAGAGCTACATCAAGGTCTCCGAGGAGAGGCCCGACTACGTCAGCTCGATCCTGTTCGGCTCAGGCCAGGAGCTCCATAAGCCACCTCACGACCTCCTCTTCGTCCACCCAATTTCTTTCGTCCCCATCTTCGATATCGTCTACTACGAGGGGCGTCTCCCAAACAAGGAGCTGACATACGAGATCCTCGTCGAGGTGGACAGGGACAGGGTTGTAAACCCGTGGGACATCGCGGGCTCCATCGACAGGATCAGATTCATCTCCGAGCAGATCGACAACGAGGTCCGCATCTACCAGCTCCACTCCTGGCAGAACTTCCTAGAGGACATACTCGTGACCGTCCAGAGCCTGATAGAGGGCTTCAAGACCGGCTTCATCGTCCTGGCCCTCCCCGTATTCTTCACAGCCTGGTACGTGGGGGTCACCGTCTCTGACGTCATGCTGGGGAGCAGGAGGAGGGAGGTCGGCCTGCTGCTGACAAAGGGCTTCACCCCCAGACAGGTCTTCATGACGTTCCTAGTGGAGTCAGGTCTCGTGGGAGTCCTCTCGGGTCTCATCGGGCTGGTCGCTAGCTCCATCCTCCTCCCCTTCGTGGGTATAGGCTCGACCTCCCTCATGGGGTTCTCGTTCGCCTCGGCCTCGACGGTGGCCTTCGTGTTCGTCTTTAGCATAACCATCTCGGTGCTCTCGGTCCTCCTCCCCGCGTGGAGGGTCTCCAACATGGACGTCATCGACGCACTAAAGGAGCACGAGAGCTTCGAGGCGGAGAGGCTTCCCAGCCGCCTGGAGCCGGCGGTGGCCCTCACCCTGGGCCTCTACAAGCTCCTCATGCTCATGTTCGGCATCAGCGTCGACTCCTTCGCGCCCGAGGGCGGAGGCATGATCGTCCAGCTGATCTACACGACCTGGTGGGGCTTCGACCTACTCCTCAGCTACCTGGGGCCCATACTGTTCTTCTGGGGGTTCACCAAGCTGTTCATCCAGGGCTCCTTCAGGATCCAGGAAGGGCTCGGGGCTGTGGCGAGACGCTTCATAGGGGAGCTCAGCAAGGTCTCAACCCTCAGCGCCCAGAGGAGCCTGCGCAGGACGACGGCCATCGCCTTCCTGATAGCTCTCATCTTCGGGTACAGCGTCTCCGTCGTAGGGGGACTCGCGACCTCCAGGGACCAGATGTACAGGAACATCCAGTGGAACACAGGTTCGGATGCATCAATCTGGCTCTACAGTGATGAGGGGTACGAGCAGCTCGTCCAGGACATCGAATCCATAGAAGGCGTGACATCAACGGCGGTTGAGAGGTGGTTCTACGCAGAATCAGCCTACGTAAGTATTCCCCTCCGGGCCATCGATCCCGTTGACTGGGGGGAGACCGCATACTACGAGGAGGAGTGGTTTACCCTGGGGAGCGAATCCGCCTTCTCGACCCTCGCTTCGCGTAACGACGTGATCATGATGAACCGGGGGTTCGAGCAGCCCTTCAGGATCTCCAAGGGCGACCTGATAACGTTCAAAGCCAGATTCAACGTCTTCGTGAACCAGACCATAGTCGAGTTCTTCGGACCATCGACTGGTGCCTACAACCTCCCCTCCTACGTGCCAAGCGGTTTCCTGGACGAACATCACCTCGATTTCGACGTGATTAACACTGTTGTCCTCGTCCGATTTGAGGACGGAGCCGACGTCGAGGGGTTCGAGGCGGCCGTCACGGAGATGAGCGACAACGTGAAGGCGATCTACACCCTCGAGAGCGGGTTGGAGTCGGCTTCAAGCAACATATTCCTCCAGGGTCCGATCCAGGTGCAACGACTGGGGATAGCCTTCGCGACTCTGCTGTCGTCGCTGGGCGTGGCGCTGGTGGTATCGACGACCCTGGGGGAGAGGCAGAAGGAGATCACCCTCATGGCCATCAGGGGGTTCTCCTTCAAGCAGCTCTTCCAGATGCTCATCGTGGAGAACCTCGGGGTCATCAGTTTCTCGATCATACTGGGCGCCATCGTGGGCTACATCAACGTCATCGGGGACGTACAGCTCTCCAACCTATCCGGGGCGCTCATCCTCCGCCGGGTCATCTTCGACCAGGGCTCCCTGATCTTCATAGCCGCCATCGTGGTCGTCATACTCCTATCGGCGATCATCCCCATCATCGTGGCCCTGAGGAGGAGCAGCGCCAAGCTGAGCTGGAGGATAATAGAATGAGAGTAGAGGAGAAATTCAGAGGAGTGTGTCATTGGTAAATGGCGATTGTCGTTAAGGACCTGAACAAGATCTACAGGATCGGCTCCATGGAGATACGCGCAGTCAGGGGACTGAACCTGACAGTGAACGAGGGGGAGATGATCGCCCTGATCGGGCCCTCCGGCTCAGGGAAGACGACCCTCCTAAACATCATCGGAGGCCTGGACAGGGCCACCTCGGGGTCGATCACCGTCTTCGGGAAGGAGATAACCAACTTCGAGCCCCAGGAGCTGGTGGAGTACAGGAGGCAGACCGTGGGCCACATATTCCAGACACTGAACCTGATCCCCACCCTCACAGCCGCTGAGAACGCGAAGCTGCCCATGATCGCCCTAGGGGCCTCGGGGGAGGAGCAGGACCGACGGGTGAACGAGCTCATCGACATCGTGGGGCTCAGCGAGAGGAAGGACCACAAGCCGGGGGAGCTGAGCGGAGGAGAGCAGCAGCGCGTCGCCATCGCGGCGGCCCTCGCGAACAACCCGGACATCATCCTCGCCGACGAGCCGACCGGGGAGCTGGACTCCGTCAACGCTAGCATCATCATAGACTACCTCACCAAGGTGAACAGGGAGATGGGGAAGACCATCATCATGGTGACCCACGACCCCACCGCCGCCAGATCGGCCGACCGCATCCTTAGGATCCAGGACGGGGTCGTGAGGACGGACGTGGAGCCTGTGGAGTCCCAGGCGAAGGACTCCGTCGACTACGCAGACATACTGAAGGAGCGCATCTCCGAGATCGACAGGCAGCTTGCGGGGCTCGACGAACGCTTCAGGAGGAGTGCTGTGACTGGGGATGAGTTCGTCGAGAGGCAGACCAAGCTTAAGCAGACCCGCTCGGTCCTTGTGGACGAACTCCACAGGCTCGGAATCCTTTACTAACCTCTATAGAGTCTCACAGAGCTGGCGTTAACACTAACTATGTTGAAAAAAGAAAAAATGTGTGGATTTATTCTGGCTTATTTGGTCGTCAGTGTGTAATAGCAACCTAGGCTGTCAAGGGCCTCATCGATCTTGCCCAGAAGGTCCTCGACCTGCTTCATCGTAGGCTCCTTGACCCACTCGTAGAAGAAGTCGTACTCGCCCAACATGGTATGCGCCTTGCTGATTATCTTCACCGGCTCGTAGCAGTCAACGTAGGTCTTCGTCATGTTCTTGAGGTAGGCATCCCAGTCGTTGGTGTTAGACTGCATCGTCGAGGGGTAGGGGAGGCACTTGTGGCTGAACTTTACTTCCGTGGATTTCGAGAGTTCAACAGCTACGGCCTCCAGGGCGTTGATGGCCTTCGTGAGGGGAGGACCGTAGACTCTGACATAACTCCTTGCCATCTGAATCTCCTGACAGATGTTAGAATGGAAATCACTTAAATCTTTCACTCGGGAGCACAGGTAGGAAAACGGGGTAAGGTATCATTATGAAAGCTGCGGAAGATTTCACGCCTGAGGTTCTGGTGCGGCCTTTGCCTGCTTCTCTTTCGCCATGCGGAGCATCCTGAGCTTGTAGCTCTGATACCTGTCGTCCATGGAGAACTTGGCTGGGTGCGGCGTCTTGACCGGCCCCCCACAGGTCGGGCATGTCTCCTGATTCAGCGTGTAACTGTCACACTTTTCGCATTTCCTGAGTAGCCAGACCAAGCGTGTGCACCCTGTCACTCACGGGTATATGTGAAGCTGCCGTCGTGGTCGCCCCAGGTCTTCGTCGTGGCCTCCACGATCTTGTCCATCGTCGCCTCGGCGGTCCTGTAGTCCTCCGCAATCACTTCTATCCTATACTTAGGGGCGCCCAGGCTTGTGAGGACCGCTTCTGAGCCGTTCTCAGAGGCCATCTCCTTAGCCGCTAGGAGGGTGTTCTTGATCTCCTCCACGCCGTTGGACTCCATGGAGGTTATCTCAATGATCCCGTCGATGGATACCCCTTTGACCACGATCTTGTCCTTTACGACATCCGCCAATGTCTTGGAGATCTTCTTCGTTAACCCCGCCTCGTGGAAGGCCTCAGCCCCGTTCTTCGCGCCAGCCTCCAGACCGGCGTAGAGGCTCCCGTAGTGTTCGACAAGTTTCAGGCCGGCCTTCTTGAATATGTCCTCATCGCTCATCTTCAGTGAGACGGCGGCGGACCTCAGGAGGCCCTCGGCCTTCCGGTTCTTCTTCCACTCCTCAAGCTTCTTCCTCTTGTCGTCCTGGGTGACCCGCCTGAGGGAGAGGTCGACCTGCCCGCGGGACGGGTCGACACGTCGGACGTTGAGGACAACCTTCTGCCTCTCCCTGACGTGGTTCCTGATGTTCCTGACCCAGGAGGACGAGATCTCCGAGATGTGTAGAAGCCCCTCCTTGTTGTCGTACTCGTCTAGAGTCACATAGGCACCGTGGCCCACGATCCGGACCACCGTGGCGACAATGAGGTCGCCGACTTCAGGCCAATCAGAAGGACTCTCGCTCATGACATCACCCGAGTACTGCTATCACTGGGCCGTTGATGTCCGCCTTGCCGCCCGTAGGCTCAGCCAGGGTCTCGCCGCATGTCCTGCAGCTGATGACGTGGGTCGTGTGGCTGAAGATGATCTGCTCGCTCTCGCAGGTCCTGCATCTCACACGCAGGAAACGAGAGCTGGGGCGCGGGATAAGGTCCTCCCATTCGGCCATCTATACCAACTCCGCCTTCTTGAGCCTGATCCCCTTCCGCTGATGGGAGTAGCCGCACTCACCGCATTTGAGCATAAGTGACTGCTTCTTCGTGACCTTGGCCTGGTTGTGCTGCAGCGGGAACTTCTGTCCTCCGTAGCCCTTCTTCCGGACGTTCTGATGCCTCTCGCCCTGCTTCGCAGCCTTTCTCTTCCCGGCTTTGTAGAAGGAGACGGCGAACTCGGTGTGGGTCTTGCACTTAGGGCAGTATGTCCTCATTGTACGCGGGAACTTCATTTCGGAATCTCCACCTCTTTTGCGATACCCCGCCTTATTAGGTTTTCAGCGTTCTCAACGGGCAGTGAGACGACGTCCTCCGGCTTGAAGGGGCCGTAGGTCTTCATGTCTATACCCATGATCGCCGGCACCGCCTGGAGGAAACGGACCACCCTCTGGTCTGCCCTCTGCGGGGGTTTTGCGTCTACTTGGGGCACACGACCCATTAATATACTTTTCAATCTCTCCTCGTGGCCTGAGAGGACGGTGCGGAGGTCCGCGTGGAGGGCCCTCTCCTCCCTGGTGAGGGATGAGCCCGTGATGGCCTCCCCGTCAAGCTCCGCCCCGACGATCTTCCTCAGCCTTAACTGGGAGAGCCCCCTGAGAAGCCTCTCCGCGTTGTCCTTCTCCCTGTCCGAGATGCGCCCCTTGAGGGAGGTCTTGTCGGCCATCCGGGTCTGCTCCCGGAGCTGGGAGACGTAGTCGGTCATCTCCCCGTAGAAGCCCTCCTGAAGGGGCTGGAGGTCGCTCCTGTGCCTCTCCCTCCTCCACGCCTCCAGGAGCCTGTCGTACCTGCCGCTCAACTCGCCACCCTCCCCGCCTTCCTGCAGAGGATGAACATGGCCACTGCGAGGGGAAGCTCCGCCGTCTCGTCCTCGTAGGGGCCGTACACCTCTCCGCCCAGTTCGATCTTCGGTGTCCTCCTGATATGTATCTTCTCCGTCCCCTCCTTGAACGCTATGGACTCCGTGAGGGGGTCGTAGTCGGGCAGCTCGATTATGGGCACGTTCTGGGTCAGCCACCCTGTCTTGCCGTGGAGGGTGTTGGGGAGCCTGATGAGGCGCCTGAGGTCCGTGGTCACCACCGTGTCAATGGAGGAGGCCTGCCCCTTCACCGCCGCAGCCATGAGCTTCTCCAGGGTGTTCTTGGTCATGTACCTGAATATCCCGCTGGGGTGGCGCTCCACCAGGGTCTCAAGTATCGCGTCCCTGTTCTCCTCAAGCTTCTCCCGGGTGGCCTTAACCAGCCTGAGCTCCTTCATCCCCTCGGGCGTCAGCCCCCCAATGAAGTCGTAGAGGGCCCGGGCGGTGCGCATCCTCCAGCCGTCGCTGGACATCGCTGAACCCCCTCCCACGGCCCTGGAGACGAAGCCGTGGTACTCCGCCTCCACCCCGATGGCCAGGATGTAGTCGACTATCTCCCTCCGGGAGAGCTGGTCGAGCCCCTTCACCGTGGGGCTCCGCACATGGACGTGGTACCCCCGGTTCCCCGAGAAGTTGACCGAGAGATCACCCGTTCCCTCGTACCCGAAGTCCTGTATGAGGATGTCCAGGAGCTTCTGGGCCTCGTACTTCGCGGCGGTCAGGCACTCGCCACAGAGCCAGCTCTCCTCCGAGAACTTGGCCTTCTGGCAGCTGGGGCAGAGATCCGGCGCGTGGCCCATCCCCTCCTCACCGCAGGTGCCACACGTCCACCTGTC
>Ga0209536_100008389_pt1 | contig 15498 bp, 11 predicted proteins | sample DeeMarSeWOR28_12_FD_187461 | JGI IMG/M metagenome (GOLD analysis project Ga0209536, IMG submission 187461) | Marine sediment microbial communities from White Oak River estuary, North Carolina - WOR-2-8_12 (SPAdes) (version 2) | ecosystem: Environmental > Aquatic > Marine > Intertidal zone >...
CTTCTCTGGATGCCATCGCCGTACAGGCGATCGCCTTTGCAACGCCTGATACGCCGCCGCTTTTGACCAAGCGTAACACCCGGGCACGCATCCCTGTCGAACCGCAAGGCCACCCCAGCGCATAGAATAGGCTCCTGAATCCCACACAACGAACCACGACCATGACACCCGCACAAACGCAAAAACAACTTCTCGACGACGCCGGCAAATACCTCGCCGGCGGCGGCACCGGGCTTTTCGTATTGCCCGCCGAACGCAATCTGATCGTCGCCCGCGGCGAAGGCAGCCGCGTATGGGACGTCGCCGGTCGCGAATACATCGACTACCACCTCAGTTCGGGCCCGGCCCTGCTCGGCCACGCCCACCCTGCCATTACCGCGGCGGTGAGCGGGCAGCTTCCAAAAGGCACGACGTTTTTCTTTCTGAACGAACCCGAGATCGAGCTGGCGCGACGGCTGGTCGAAGCGATACCCTGTGGCGAAGTGGTGCACTACACCGGCTCCGGCACCGAAGCGACGTTTTACGCGCTGCGCATCGCCCGCGCGTTTACCGGCCGCAACAAGGTGCTCAAGTTCGAAGGCGCCTGGCACGGCATGCACGACTACGGGCTCTGGGGCACGGTGCCGTCGCAACCATCGCAGTATCCGCACGCCGCGCCGGACTCAGTCGGCGTGCCGGACGAAACGGGCAAGACCGTGCTGGTCACGCCGTTCAACGAAACCGAACGCGCAGTGGCGATGATCGAGAAGAACGCCGGCGATCTCGCTGCCGTCATCGTCGAGCCCTTGCAGCGCGTGCTGCTGCCCGAACCGGGCTTTCTGCAAGCCATTCGCGATGTCACGCGCAAGCACGGCATCGTGCTGATCTTCGACGAGATCGTCACCGGTTTCCGGATTGCCTGGGGCGGTGCCCAGGAAAAATTCGGCGTGATCCCGGATCTCGCGTGCTACGGCAAGTCCATCAGCGGCGGCTTTCCGCTGGCAGCGATCGTCGGCAATGCCGACATCATGTCGGTCCTCGATGCGCGCAGCCGCCCCAAGGCCGAAGTCGTGTGGGCAACCAATACCCTCAACGGCAACCCGGTCTGCGCCGCCGCCGGGCTGGCGGCCATCGAGGCGTTGTCGCAGCCGGGCGTGTATGCGCATTTCCAGCGCATCGGCTCGCGTCTGCGCAAGGGCATGGTCGAGTCCGGTACGCGGCACGGCTTTGCCGTGCAGGCGCCGGGTGACGATGCGGTCTGGGGAATACGCTTCACCGACCACCGGCCGCTGCGCACCTGGATGGACCTGACCACCGCCGACAAGGACCTGGGCTGGCGCTGGGCCATCGAACTGATGAAGCGCGGCCTGCTGGTCAATCCCAACGAGAAGTTCTACATCTCCACCGCCCACACCGACAGCGACGTGGACGAGACGCTGAACATCGTCGACGACGCCTTCGCCGCATTGCGCTGAAGGCGCACCGCCCGCATCCGCTGTCGCAACGGAACGCCGTTCGCCTTGCTGCGGCTGCGAGTGCGCGCGGTGGTGCGCGCGCAACCGGCGGATGCGCACGAAGAACAGGTCAGCATCGACGCGCGTAACTGTCGTCCTCCCATACGGCGCTATGACGCGCGCTGCCGTATGAATGATGACGATGCACTGCGTACCCGCACCGTGGAAAAATCGTCATTCCTCACACGTTTCGGCGGCTCCATCGGACATCTTTCAAGGGCGTGCGCAAATTGCGCAACCACGTTTTTTTCCGCCCGAAAAGGTGACAACGTTCGGCTTTAAAAAACGCCGACAAATTCTTGTTCTGACAGGAGTTGAAACACGCTGTTTTTGACGCCGACACTGTGCGTCAGTCGGTACGGTCCTTGCGCTTGTAGGACGCATTCACAGCACCACGCGTGGTGTGAAACGAGTGTCTTACATCAAGGGAGATAGTAATCATGAAATCGCGATTCAAGCAGCAGTTCAAGCGGGTCGTGGCAAGCGGATTCTTCGCGTCCCTGCTTGGCATTCCCGCCATCGCCGGTGCGGTGCCGGAAGTCGAGCCGAATGACACGAAGGCAGACGCACAGGCGCTTGTCATCTCGGCCGATGGTGGTGCCAGCGTGACGGCGAAACTCGGCGTTGCCGGCGAAGCCACCACGGACATCGATATCTACGCATTCGACGGAAAAGCGGGTGACGTGCCCGTCATTACGCTGAATGCCAACGGCGGTTTCGATGCCATCCTCTATTTTTATGACTCGGTCGGCAATCTGCTCGATTCGAACGACGATGCCTACCCGCCGACCGACGGCAGTGCGTGTATCACGAATCCGATGGTGGCCTGCGATCCGCGTATCGACCTGCAGGCCCTCGATGCCGACGGGCGCTATTACATCGCGGTCGGACCGGCGATGCGCTTCATGTATACCAACTATGAAGTGCACCCGTCCTTCCTCGACCCGCAGCCGGGTGGCGCCTACGAGTTGTCGCTGGCGGGCGTGACGCCAATGGTGACGGACACTGGCGGCACCGGTGGCGATACGGGCACGAGCGGTGATACCGGAACGACCGGCGACACGGGCGATACCGGTGATACCGGTAGCACCGGCGAGACGGGTGAGACGGGTGAGACCGCCGCCGCGGCGTCCTCGAGCGTGCTCGATCCGGACGTCATGACCGTCATGATCACTACCCTGCACAAGGGCAAGAAAGACAAGGACGAGGACGACGATGCCGATCTGGGTACCTACAACGGCAAGAAGAAAATCGCCGTCGCGATCCACTCGATGGAAGGTTTCAACGCCATGGAGGACGTCGACCAGAACAGCCTGACCTTCGGCGCCACGGGCGACGAGGACAGTCTGCTCAAGTGCAAGAAGAAGGGCAAGCGGGTCAAGCTCGACGGTATCAAGGACCACGAGAAAGACCTCGTGTGCTACTTCCGTCCCGATCGCGCCAACCTGATCGAGGGTGACATGAGCGCCACGCTGAAAGGCCGCACCAAGGACGGCAAGGAAATCGCCGGGTCCGGCATCCTGCGGGTGTTCCACCTGCCGACGCAGAAAACCCTGAACTGGTACGAGCGCCACGACCTCGACCCGCGCGCCGTCAAGCCGAAGAAGGTCAAGAAGCACAAGAACGGCAAGAAGCACAAGAAGTACGGAAAGGACAGCTAGACCTGATCTTTCCGGTCGGCAACCTGGCCCCCGCTTCGGCGGGGGCTTTTTTTCGCCCTCAGCACGCCTCCAGGAACACGCGACGCCCGATGCGGCCCCGAGGAATACCCCCATGGTCCGGAAGCCTTCAGGCGGCTCTGAGCGCGTTCTGAAGGGGTTCGCCCCCGGGGCCGGCAGACCGGGTGGTCCCGCAGCCCCCGAATGTGCCTGTATGCGCCCTGAAGCAACGGCATCCGGCTACCGTGGCCTTCTCAACGAGGGGATGCGCCGCATCCGCGGCGGACCGGCAAGCCCCTGTGTGGTGGCCTCGCCAGCGCCCCGCCGGCTGGGGCCGCTGTGTGTGCCCGCGCGACGGCGCTGCCCCGGCGTCTGGGTCCCCATAATGCGGCCGTGCAACCGCAGCGCCGGCGCAAAGGCATGGACCGGACAACAAGTCGGAGCAGCACGTGTCAGCGCCACGCGGGCCCAGTCCGCCCCCCTCGGAACGTCCCTGCGGCGACCCACTCCATGGTCCTTGCCATGTGTATCGCCATCGGCCAGCTTGCAGACGGGTTTTGCCCGCGGCGGCGGTGCGCCGCATCGAGGCGCGAGCGGCCATATGCCCCCACGCACCAGCAGGCCGTACGCCGCTGCCTTGCTGAACGCCTTGGTGCCTGGCTTGAACGGCACCAGTGCAACGGCGTGCGCTCTTTCGGCACCTGCTGACTGAATGCGGTGCGGAGCCAGTGCGGGTGGCCGGCGGCAGGACGGTGTCAGCCAAACGCCGCCCGCCACAGCGGCTCGAGGCCCCTCACGTGCCGGGCACGGCCAACGCGCCGGTCAAGGCACAAGCGCCCCTGGCTGCCGGTGTTGCCAGCACCGCCGGGATGTGGCGCCCGACCCCGCCCGGGCCGCCCTCGCCCCCCTCTGGTGGCCGCCTTACGGTCGCGCCCGAAGGTAGCGGATAAGGACGACGTTCAAGCACCCGTGAACCGTATCCTGGCGTTCAGCCAGTCCACCACGCCATCCTGCGGGAGAATCTGTATCCCGCCTTGCCGCAGCGGCAGGACAAGCATCTGCGCAACCATGGATGCGCGGGTCTCGCGCTGGTGCGGCATCCCCCCCGGGTTGCGGTCCGGTTACCGCCGGCGCACCCGTTCATGGCCGCACAACCTCCGTCAGGGAACCGCTCGTGCGGATCTCGCGCATGGGCGGTTGCGCCAATGGCCTGAAGCGGCGTTGGCCCGCGGCTTCTCCCGCCGCGGCCGTGGCAGGCACGACGGCGCGGGAAACAGGGTGTCGAGGGCGGGATGGCGGCACCGGGTCCGGCGTTCGTGGTGATGCATCCGCGGATCGAGCGCCAAGGCGCGAGACACCCTCAACGCTCAAGCGCACGTTGCTGGCGGCGACACCCGTTCCGGGAAAGCAGCGGGCAAGTGATCCGGAACAAAAAGCGCGCCGGATTGCGGCGCGCCATGTTGCACTCTGCGCCCGGCCGATTCAGCCGGGACCCTGGAGGTCTGTTGTCCTGCCCGTTCGCAGACTACCAGGCATTGCCGTTGTGCAGGCGGGTCCCGTCCGAAGAGATCGTGATCGTACCGTCGCCTGCCTGGGTGCTGCCGCCCACGGGTGTCGCCGTAATGAGGAAGGTTTGCGTGGGTGTGGCATTGGGAGTGATCGTCAGTGCATATTTGCCGTCGTCGGTGGTCCCGTTGGTCTTGCCCAGCCCGCCGTCCTCGCGGCCGTTGTAGGCAGCGGTGATGCTCACCGCGTAGCTGTTTGCATTGAGATAGATCTTTTCCTGCAGGTTCGCCAGTTGCAGCAGTTCGGTCTGCGCTGCCTGGCGGCTGGAGCGGATCACGTAGTTCTGGTAGGACGGCCACGCGACCGCGGTGAGTATGCCGATGACCGCCATCGCGATCATCAGTTCGATCAGTGAGAACCCCTGGTTGGACCTTTTGCACATGCTTGCGAACTCCTGGTTACTGCTATCTGCAATACAGCAAGAATAGAGCCATAGAAAACGGGGGCGGATGCCCCCGTTTCCATTTCTTGTTATGGGGTGAACAGTTCGTGCCAGCTCACCCGGCCCAGCTTGCCGGAGTTTCGCGTCTGCTGGTAACCCGTGAGGGTGCTCGACACGCCCAGCGCCTGGCTGATGCCGCCGCTGCCCGCCACCGAGGGGGTGCCGCCAGGCGACGGTGGGATGATGGTGATCACCGTCCTCTTGAGCTTGGTGCCTTCCAGGTACTCCTCTTTGCGCACTATGGTGCCGGTGGAATACGTGGTTTCGGTGACGCGGATGGTGAACTTGGCGTCGGCCTGGTCCGGATCGTCCACCACCTTGGTCGTCGTGCTGACGACCGTGCCGAGGTCACCCCAGGGCGGATCGAGCGCGCCCGGTGTCGGCGCCACGACCGCGCCCGGAGGGTCGGTGTCTTTCGGCGGGTCGGGCACCCAGCCGGACTCATGGAAACACTCGCCGTTGGGGTGGTGCCAGAACACCGTCCATTCGCCCAGCAGATAGCTGCTCCGCTCCGAATCCTTGATGCGGTAGCCGTATTTCGGATCTCCCTTGGCATCGGCCAGCTGGATCTTGTCGTCCGGCGTACTGGCCTTGATCAACTGGAAGGTCAGTGCGCCGTTCTTCTGGAGCTTGTTCGGCGCCGGGCCAAGCGCTCCGGTTTGCTTTGTGCCCCCGTTCTTGTCCGAGTTGACACAGCCTGTCTGGGTCGGCATCAGGCCGACGGAGAGAGTACCGTCGCCCCTCCAGTCCTTCACCTTGAAAGCGTCCTTCGGCATGTTGAACCGCAGCGTGTTGACATTGGCTCTGGTAAATGCCGGCAGGCTCGCCACCGACAGCCCGGCGGTGGTGTACTCGGTCATCTCGATGACCTTCTGGTACGGCAGGCCGCCATAACTCCACAACACCGCCGGCGACATATACTGATTGGCGATCAGGATCTTGAACTGCGTGCTCGTGCTCGTTATCACTTTCGAGATAGCCTTGTCGGGGTCGCTCGGCGCGATGAAACTCACCCCGGTGACGTTGAACTTGTCGTCGTATTCGTGGGTGTGGTCGAGCTTGCCCGCCGCGTTATAGATGTCAACGTCGAAGTGCCCCCCCTCGACGCCGGGATCGATAATCGGTGACGGCGGATCGGCCGGCTGCTCGTTCGGCGCATGGTACGGGTTGTCGTTGAAGATGGTGGTCGACAACTCGGCGTTCAGCAACGCCAGCACCGGCGGCGACAGCAGTCCCGCACCCTGGTAGATCGACACCGTAATGCCGGAGGGGCCAGCCACCGGATTGCCTCCGGACTGAATGCGGTCCGCGTCATTGAGCAGGCCGTCCCCGTTAAGGTCAAAAATCAGCTTCGGACCGACACCGCCGCTCAGGTAATCGAGTTCGTTCAGCCAGTTCTCGCCATCGGGGGGGGTGGTGTGAGTGACCGTATTGTTGACCGATGCAAAGTGGTATCGCGCGTCGCGCACGAAACCGGCATTGAGAATCCGTTCCCCCGCGGGCAGCGCCGTGCGCCAGCCGTAATGCAGCGGCTTGGTCGTGGTATCCGAATCGTCGTTCCAGTTAATCGGCAGCCCATTGGTCGTCCGCACGCGGATGGATCCATAGGTCTTCTCGGTAAGCGTTTGTTCGAGAATCTTGTTGTTGGCCGCCGGCGCGCCGTCCCAGATGCCGTAGGCATAGTTCACCACGGTGTTGTCGAGCGTGTCCGCCGTGTCGAACAGGCGGCCGGTGCCGAAGTAGACCATGTAGCCCTTGATCGGATGCGCCGCGATATCCGGCGCGCCGACGATCGCCAGACCGCCGGTATCGTACAGCGGGCCGGCCGGGTCCGCCCAGCTGCCGGAGGTGTTTGTGCTGATGTCGAATTTCCACAGCTTGCCGTCGATGTCGCCGGCATAAACGTAATCCGCCTTGCCGTCGAAATTGGTATCAACAGCGGCGGGAGACGAAAGGCCGTTGGGGCTGGCGACGCTGCCCGTACCGGCGTCGAGCTTCTTGATCAGCGTGCCGGTCTTGATGTCGATGATGTAGAGCACCGCCTTGCCGGTCGCCGAGTTGTAGCCGTTGCCGATGATCGCGGCCCACTGGCCGGTGTTCACGCGCACGATCAGCGGGTCACTGTAGGTGTCGCCCAGGTCGCCGAAGCCACTCGTCGACGGCGTGATTTCCCACATGATCTTCGCCGCGGCGAAGGCCTCGTTGAATACGGTGGCTTCCGTCACGTCGAGCGCGAACAGCCCCTTGCCGCCGGCGCCAAGCCCGCCGATCACCACGGTGTGCCAGTCGGTCTTGGTGCCTGAGGTGCCGATCTTGACATCCCCCGCCGTCAGGTACCCATCGACCAGATAGCGGTGGTAATAGGGGCTTTTGGTGAGATTCACCAGTTCGGGAATCACCATCCTCGGGATATAGGCCCACACCTCCTCGCCGGTATTGGCATCGAAGGCGTGCACCATGCCGTCGTTAGCACTGACATACAGCCGCGGCGGCCGGTTCTTGTTGTCGGCCTTGAATTCCAGGTACTTGTCGAAAGTGTAGTCCGCCGGCGGTCCGGCAACGTACACCGATCCGCCGTGGATGACGTCACCCATGATGCTGTTACGCGCCCGGAACGTGCCAGCCGCCGAACCGCAGGCGTACTGGATCAGGCTGGGATCGGGCGCGGCGGGATCGTAGCCGCCCTCCACCACCAGGTTTTCCTTTTCTTTGCTGCGATCACCTCGGACGTATGCAATAACATCCGCGGGAACCTCGGCGCCAAAGTTGCCACTGTTGAACCCCTTGTTTATGCCTGCGGCTGTTTTCGCAACAACCTTGCGCCCGGTACTCCACCACGTGGTGGTGGCGGTCGGCTCGTCGGTTGCCGTGCCGCAACCCTGCTTGCTCTTGAAGACCTCGGCGGCACTCCACAAGCGGCTGGTGACATCGGCAGAGCCGTTGGGCAACAGCGGATACGCCAGAACGTCGCCGGCCCACGAGTTGCCGTCGAACCAGGACTGGAACACTTTCTGTGTGCCGGCCGTGCCCGACAGGTTGAACCCGGTCAGCACCAGCGGCGGCAAACTGCCGAACGGCTGCTTTTGCGGATCGAAAGGCGCTGCCGCGTACGACGCTGCGGCGGCCGTAAGTCCAAGCGCGGCGGCGAGGACAGTTGCGACTAGATTACGCGGCTTCATGACTTTCTCCCTTTGGAACTTCAACTGCTGCGTTGCTTAAATGCTCACCTGGACCGTGAAGACCGTCTGCACGATCTTCACCGAGCCTCGCCCGCTGGTTCCGCGTGCGGTGATGCGATACACATTCACTCTCGAGCACGGGCCCGAAAGCGTGTAGCCGGGGCAAGTCTTGACGCTGCTTGCCGGCAAATAGCGATTGGCTCCCAGCACTTCGATGATGTAGCGCTGGCTGCTGTCGCCGCCAACGGTCTCCGACGTCGTGTCGTCCCACGCCATCGTGTAAGGGTCCGGCCCGGTGCCGGGCGGGTAATGGCCGCCCGCCACCCGCGTGGTGAATTCCGGGTTGGTGACATTTTCCGTAATCCACAGCTCGGCTCGCGACAACGCGCTCTCGGCCGCGGCCATCGCCTGGTTCTGGAACTGGAAGTTGCCCGCCATGCGGTACTGGGTGTTGGACACGACGATGGCGCCAACACCCATCAGCATCAACACCGCGAGCATGATCATGCTCACCACCAGCGAGCTGCCCGCCTGACGGCGGGACAATCCGGTTTGATTCGTGAAGTGCATCATGGGCAGGTCTCCTAATTACGTAGCTCGATCACGCTGCGCAGCAGCAAACGCCGGAAGTTGTCGTTCACGACGATGTTTTGCGTGCCCATCGTGTAGGTGTTGTTGTTCTGGTAATCCGGTTCGGGCCGTGCCGCGCGCAACAACAGCCAGACCTGCACCGACTGCACGATGTCCCAGTCTGCCGGCGCCATCTCGGCCGCCGACATGTAGCGCACCGACTGGTCGGCCTGGAATACACCGTAGCGAATCTGCAAGTTTTCAACGCCGCTGGCGACCAGCTCGGGGATCATCGCCGGGCCATTGCCCAGGCGGGTGCGGTACAGCGCCGGCACCTGCGGATTCTCGGCGGCGTTGTTGGTGAATGGGCTGATGTAGTACACGGTTTCGTTCAGTTCGTAATCGACATACGGCGGCTGCTTGCTGCTGGCCGTGAAGTCCGGCGGCGTTGGTCCGACGAATGGCTGGCCGCCTTCGTATGCCGAGTGGTAGTACACGCGGGTAACGCTGAACGGCGCCGTGACCGGGTTCGGATCGAGTGCACGTATCATCAGGATGTCGCCAGCCAAATAGTTGGCGGCGGGAATGCAGGTGGCCGAGAACGGGTTGGCGTCATTGGCGCCCCATATCCGTTGCGACAACTGCCCCACGGTCGTCGTGTCGCAGGCGTTGGTCACGTTGATCGCGACCGGATGCGAGCTGGCGGTCGTGATCGGTTCATCGGGCCAGAACAGGCTGCTGATGCCGACATATCCCGCGTGCAGCAGGTCGTTCTTGATCTGCTCCAGCGCGTAACGGCCGTTGGTCTGCAAGTCCGTTGATGTATCCCGGGTGCGGTTGGCCGAGCTGCTGCCGATCACCACGGTGATCAGCGCGCCGATAATGAACAGCGTGACGGTCATCGCCACCATCATCTCGACGATGCTGAAACCGTTCTGATGGGGGCGGTTTGCGTCGCGCCGTTCGTATGCTGTTGTGAGATTCACAATATGCTTCCCGATTCTTCTAGATTGTGGCGTTCTGGTCGTAAATCGTCCGGCTGACCGTGTAGCTGTATGCCTCGGTCTGACCAAGCGTGGTCGCCGTGTTCGAACCGCGCGTCGTGCGCTCGACCCAGTTGACCTGGATCGTGTAGGTCCACAGGTTGGCCCCGGCGGCGACCCGTGTCACGGTGGCTGCACCCGACGGCAGTGTTGCGCCGAGCAGGCTGCCGAACTGCACCAGGTCATAGGTGGCAATGTCGGCCGGTGTGCACTGGACTGCGTAACAATCGCTCGGCGCCACGGTCGGCAGGGGATCGGCCACGTAGTTGCCGGCGACCGCCCCCGGGTTGTTCGCTTCGATGCGTTCGAGCAGGTCGAGACCGAGGATCACCGCTTCGGTGCGCAACTGACCGCTTTGCGAGACCTTCATCGCGTAAGCCTGCAAGCCGGCGGTGCCGAGCAGCGCAACCGCGATCACGAACATCGTGATCAGCACCTCGAGCAGGGTGAAGCCCGCGACCGCGTTTGTGCCGCGGCTGGCGTGCCTGTTCCGTGATGGGTTCATCTTCTAATATCCTCCCGATTTCGCCGTCACGACGCTGCCTGACGGTTGTATGGTTGCGGTGCGCGTCACGGCTGTGCCGCCGGTCACGGTAAACACCGACCCGGCGCTGGTGCTTCCGGTCGGGAACATGATCAGATTGACCGCCGGGCCGGTCACGGCCAGCGGTGCCTGAATCGCGCCCTGGACCCTGATCGGATTGGGTTCGGCGGCGGTGGACGCATCGCAGGCGCCGTCACTGTTGCGGTCGTAGCAGACCAGCCAGCCGTTCATCCATACATTCGCGCCGGGCGCGCCGGTGCAACTGTTGCTGGTTGCATTGGCGCGCGCGCAGAACAGGATGCGCGCATTGCGTTTGACCGACTCGCTGCGCGCCGACTGGATGTCGGCGGTCAGCGTGCCCATCATCGATCCGGCGCGTATGTCACGGGTAAAATCGACAAACGACGGCATGCCCAACGCCATCAGAATGGCCCCAACCGCCATGACGATCAGCAGTTCGATGACGCTGAATCCGCCGATGTCGTTCGTCCTGTTCTCAACCGCTGACACTTGATTGTCCCGTTTCATGTCTCTTGTCTGATTCAGCCCGGTATCGGGTTCAGGGGCATTATTCAACAGTCCCTGAACGCGGCTCCAGCCTTAGCCGACGAGCGAACGGATTCGGTGGACAGACGGCGCAAAGCGTTTACTGGTGCGGCTTACATGACGATTCGTCGTGACGGTTTGTCGATTTGTCGACAGAAAAAGCGGCGTCTCCGCAGCCTGTTTTTTGTCGCCGATCGGCGTCAGTAAGAGGATTGAAAAATTGTGGTGAGGTGCATTCCGCCGGTGCTGCGGGATGACCTTGTGAACGCCGCAGCGTGATTCATCCGGTTCCGGCATCGCCGGCCGTGAACATGGATGGGCAGCGACGCAGTTTCAATTCAATGGCGGGTGGCATACCAATGGCATGCGTTACTCGGCGCAAGGTCGTCGCCGAATCCGGTTGCGCGAATAAGCGCCTGCCGCGAGGCCTTGTGCGGTGGGCCTACAAACCGAAATACAAGCCCTTGGCCTGTTGGTACAAACGCAAGCCGGCAACCCCTTTTTCGCGGCCGATGCCACTGTCCTTGAATCCGCCGAACGGTGTGGCGATGGACAGTTGTTTGAAGGTGTTGATCCATACCGTGCCAGCCTCAAGGCAACCGGCCACCCGCCAGGCACGCTGATAATCGCCGGTCCACACACCGGCGGCGAGACCGTAGGCGGAGTCGTTTGCTTGCGCGATCAGGTCGTCCTCGTCGTCGAACGGCAGCGCGCACAGCACCGGTCCGAAGATTTCCTGCTGGCAGACGGTGGCGGTGTTGGCGAGGCCGGCGATGACCGTCGGGGAATAGAACGCACCCGCCGCGAGCTTTTCGTACGGTGGCGTCGCACCGCCGGTGAGGATCTCGCCGCCCTCCTCGCGCGCCGTCTCCACTAAACGCGCAACCCGGTCCCGATGGGCGAACGACGCGAGCGGCCCGAGCTGCGCCCCGCTCGCGTCCGGCAGGTCGATCTTCAGCGATTGCGCGCGTGCCACCACCGCGTTCAGCACCCTGTTATAGATACTGCGCTCGACAAACAGCCGTGATCCGGCGACGCAGGACTGGCCGCTGGCTTCGAAGATGCCTTCAGCGACCGCCGCCACCGCGGCGTCGATACTCGCGTCCGCAAACACGATATGCGGCGACTTGCCGCCCAGTTCGAGCGCCACCGGCATCAGCTTTTCCGCCGCCACCGCCGCGATGCGCCGCCCGCTGGCGGTACCGCCGGTGAACGACACGAATCGCACTCCGGGATGGCGAACCAGCGCGTCCCCCGCCTCCGCACCGGTGCCGGGCAGCACGTTCAGGATGCCCGGCGGCATGCCCGCTTCCAGCGCCGCCTTGCCGAGTTCGAGCGCCGGTGACGGTGTGATTTCCGACGGTTTCAGTATGACGGCATTGCCGGCGGCAATCGCCGGCGCCACTTTCTGCGCTTCCATGGTCAGCGGCGAGTTCCACGGCGTGATCGCCGCCACCACCCCATAGGGTTCGTGCACGCTCATCGAGAAATAATTGCCGCGCGCCGGTGTCACTGCGTCGCTGACGGTTTCGCACACCGCTGCGTAATAGCGAAATATGCCGGCCGCGGCATTGGCCTGGGCGCGGCATTCGCGCAGCACCTTGCCGTTTTCCCGCATCTGGGCAAGGGCGAAGGTATCGGCCCGTGACTCGATCACGTCGGCCAGTTTCGACAACAGGCGCGCGCGCGCGTGCGGCAGCATCTGCCGCCACGACCTGGCATCGGCGGCTTGCCGTGCCGTTTCGACCGCCGAATCGACCTCGCGGGCGGTTGCCGCGCACACCTCATAGTTCTTGCGCCCCGAGGCCGGATTGACCGACTCCAGCACCGCATCCGTCCCGCTCACCCATTGATCGCCGATCAACAGGGGTTTGGCATCACCCATATCGCATTGCTCCGCATCCGTTCTGTCGACTGCGCTCACGGTTCCCGGCCCCGTACCACCGGTGTCCGCGCAGACGATGCAAACTGTCTGGCGGCGACCGCCGGGCCATTCGGCCCAATTCTAGCCGTGATGCGCGACAGTGGCCCTCGCGCGGCGCTATCATTGGGTTCGCCCGTTGCACCGTAGTAGCGAAAGCTGTTCCACGGGGTTGGAACGAAACCCCGCGCCAGCGCCGGGTGACGGCACCCGTGACGGGCGCGAACAATCACCACGCCGCGAGCCGGCGCGTAAACCGGACGCCGTGTTCGGGCGCCATTGGATCGAGGAACCTAGGATCGAAGGACATTGGATCGAAGGACATTGGATCGAGGAGGTCATGTATGCAAGTTGCTACTGAGGAAACGCGAGTCCGGCAACGCCAGCAGGCGATTGCCGAAACCGTCGCCCGGGTCAGGGAAATCGAGGCCCGCCAGGGCGTGAATCCGGACGCTCTGGAGGCGATCAAGCAGGCGTTGATGAAACTCGCCGCACGCACCGAGTTGTTCCCGATCGAGGATTTCCCGCCGCCCGAAAAGTCCGCCGGTAACCCCTCCTGCCTGTATCTGCTGTCCGAAGACGACGACCACCGCTTCGCCCTGTACGCCAACTCCACCAACCGGCGCTACGTCAACGCACCGCATAATCACACCACCTGGGCGGTCATTGTCGGCGTGCACGGCGAGGAACCAAACCGTCTCTACAAGCGCACGGACGATGGCGGCGTCATGGAAACCGGCAAGGCCGTGGTGCGCCAGGGTAGCGGCATCGGCTTCATGCCCGACGATTTGCACTCGCTGGATATTCCCGGCGTCGCGCCGATGCTGAATTTCCACATGTACGGGCTGGCGATTCCGCAATTGTTCAAGCGCCAGTATTACAACGAACGCGATCACTCCTGGCATTACTACCCGCCGCACACCGACATTCGCGACGCGCGCAGCGGCAGCGGGCAAGCGGCATAGATGCCGGCAGCGGCCATGCCGGCGCTGCGAAGCGTCTCGCCGGCGGATGTCAAGGCGATGCTGCGCGACGGCAAGGAACTGGCGCTGGTGGATGTACGCGAACAGGGCGTGTATTTCCATGACCATCTGCTGTTCGCCTGCTGCATCCCGCTGAGCCATCTCGAACTACGGGTCGCCGACCTGATCCCCCGGCGCAGTACACGAGTGGTCCTGTGCGATGGCGCGGACGAAGGCCTGGCGCGCACGGCCGCTGCCAGGCTGATCAGCTACGGATACCCGGACGTGTCCGTCATGTCGGGCGGTGTCGCCGCCTGGCGCGCCGCGGGCTTCGAAGTGTTCTCGGGCGTGAACGTCGTCAGCAAGGCATTCGGCGAGTACGTCGAGCATCGTTATGACACGCCGCGGATCACCGCGCAGCAACTCGCCGAAAAACAGCAATCAGGCGAGAACATGGTGATTCTCGACAGCCGCCCGATGGAAGAATTCCGCAACATCAGCATTCCCGGCGGCATCGACTGTCCGGGCGCCGAACTGGTGTATCGCGTCTACGACGCCGCCCCCGACGCCGACACCCTCGTAGTGGTGAACTGCGCAGGCCGCACGCGGAGCATCATCGGCGCGCAGTCACTGATCAACGCCGGCATTCCGAACCGCGTGGTGGCACTCAAGGACGGCACCATGGGATGGCAACTGGCCGGCTACCGGCCCGCCGGCGGCGAAACCGCGCATGCCGCAGCACCGGGCACGGCGGGGCTGGCGCATGCAAAGGCCGCGGCGACACGCGTTGCGCAGCGCTTCGGCGTTCGCGACTGCGGTCATGAACAACTCGACCAATGGCGTGCGCAAAGCAATGAGCACACGTTGTATGTCCTCGACGTGCGCACCCCGGAAGAATACGCCGCAGGCCACTTGCCGGGCTGCCGCCACGCGCCGGGCGGACAACTGGTGCAGGCCACCGACGAGTATGTCGCCACCCGCCACGCGCGGCTGGTACTCGTCGACAACGACGGCGTGCGCGCGATGATGACCGCGTCATGGCTGCGCCAGATGGGCTGGGACGAGGTGTACGTGTTGCGCAATGCGCTGGACGGCAAGCTGGAAGCCGGGCCGGCAGCGCCGCAGTTGATCAATTTCCGGATGGCCCCGGTAATAACAGCAGTGGAACTCCAACGCCGGCAGGCGCACGGCGATGTCGCCGTGCTGGATTTCGCCACCAGCCTCGCATTCCGCAAGCAGCATGTACCGGGCGCGCTGTGGAGTGTGCGCTCGCGGCTCGACCAGGCACTCGATGCCGTGCCGGCACAGCGGGCACTGGTACTGACTTCCCCCGACGGTGTGCTTGCGCACTACGTGGCGGCGGACCTGTCGCAACGCCGGCCGGCGGTGCATGCCCTGGTTCTCGAAGGCGGGACACGCGCCTGGACCGATGCCGGGTTCGCGACCGCAAGCGGTACCGAAGGGCTGACCACCGACGCCGACGACATCTGGTACAAACCATACGAGCAGGCGTCGTCGGTGCGTGAAGCGATGCAGGGCTATCTCGATTGGGAAGTCAACCTGGTAGCGCAGAT
>Ga0209536_100008390_pt1 | contig 15498 bp, 12 predicted proteins | sample DeeMarSeWOR28_12_FD_187461 | JGI IMG/M metagenome (GOLD analysis project Ga0209536, IMG submission 187461) | Marine sediment microbial communities from White Oak River estuary, North Carolina - WOR-2-8_12 (SPAdes) (version 2) | ecosystem: Environmental > Aquatic > Marine > Intertidal zone >...
CTGCCGGTGATCAAAAAGGGGGAGGACCGCAAACTCTTCCGCGAAGCCATGGAGAAGATAGGTCTCAGGGTCCCTGCCAGCCGTATGGCGCGCTCCATGGATGAGGCCCGGCAGGCGGGCGAGGAGATCGGTTTTCCCTTGATCATTCGTCCCTCCTTCACCCTGGGTGGTACCGGCGGCGGCGTGGTCTACAATCGGGAAGATTTGGAAAGTATGGCTCGGACAGGCCTCGACGCCAGCATGATCCAGACGATTATGCTGGAAAAGTCGGTCCTGGGGTGGAAGGAGTTCGAGCTGGAGGTCATGCGAGACCACATGGACAATGTGGTTATCATTTGTTCCATTGAAAACTTCGATCCCATGGGCATCCACACCGGTGACAGTATTACGGTGGCGCCTGCTCAGACCCTTTCCGACCGCGAATATCAGGTCATGCGAGATGCTTCCATCGCCATTATTCGAGAGATCGGCGTGGAAACCGGCGGCTCAAACATCCAGTTTGCCATCAATCCCTTAGACGGTGAAATGGTCGTCATAGAGATGAACCCCCGCGTGTCCCGCTCTTCCGCTCTTGCCTCCAAGGCCACAGGATTTCCCATAGCCAAAATTGCCGCGAAACTCGCGGTTGGTTACAGCCTGGATGAGATTGCCAATGATATCACCCGGGAGACGCGAGCCTCCTTCGAACCCACCATTGATTATTGCGTGGTGAAAATCCCTCGCTGGACCTTCGAGAAATTTCCCCGCACCCCGGATTACCTCACCACTTCGATGAAGTCCGTGGGGGAAACCATGGCCATCGGCCGCACCTTTAAAGAAGCGCTGCAGAAGGCGGTACGCTCGTTGGAAATTGGCCGCTACTCCCTGGACAGCGGGCTGCCGCGCGAGTCACTCAACGATCCGGAAACTCTTGAACTTTTGCGTCATAAATTGCGGGAGCCCAACTCGGAGCGGCTGTTTTACCTGACTGCTGCCATGGAGGCTGGAATCGACCTGGACGAGATTCATCAACTCACCAAGATTGACCCGTGGTTTCTCAACAATATTCATCAGATTGTGGAGTTTGAGGACCGCGTGCGTCAGCAGCCACTGACGGGCGATCTCTTGCGACTGGCCAAGACTTACGGCTTTTCCGACCGTCGGTTGGCGGAGCTCGGCAACACTCGAGATGATGTAATCCGGCAACAGCGGTCCGATCTCAATATCCTTCCGGTTTACAAGCTGGTGGACACCTGCGCTGCCGAATTCGAAGCCTATACGCCCTATTACTATTCCACCTACGAATCCGAGGATGAAGCACAACCGGGTGACATGCGCAAGGTGATGATTCTGGGCGGCGGCCCCAATCGAATCGGTCAGGGCATCGAATTTGACTACTGTTGTGTCCATGCTTCCTTCGCCTTGAGGGAGGAAGGGGTGCAATCGATCATGGTCAATTCCAATCCAGAGACGGTGAGCACCGACTATGACACTTCCGACAAACTCTACTTCGAGCCTCTCACCCTGGAGGATGTCCTGCACCTAATTCAGAGTGAATCTCCGGACGGCGTCATCGTCCAGTTCGGCGGTCAGACCCCTTTGAACCTCGCGGTACCTCTGGCAAAGGCCGGAGCGCCCATCATAGGCACCACTCCTGACAACATCGACCGGGCAGAGGATCGCGAGCGTTTCCAAACTCTGCTAAAGAAGCTGGGGTTGCGTCAGCCCAAAAATGCAATTGCGGCCAGCACTTCAGAAGCCCTGGCCGCAGCGGCCCAGATTGGCTACCCTGTATTGGTGCGGCCCTCCTACGTCCTAGGCGGCCGGGCCATGGAAATCGTCTACGAGCAGCAACAGCTGGAAGCCTTCATCCAGGAAGCGGTCCATGTGTCTCACGGGCACCCCATCCTGGTGGATCAATTCCTTCGAGATGCCATCGAGATCGACGTTGATGCCATCTCCGACGGCAATACCACGGTAATTGGTGGAATCATGGAACATATCGAGGAGGCAGGCATCCATTCTGGTGACTCCGCCTGCGTGCTTCCTCCGATCAGCATCTCCAAGGAAATCGTCCAGGAGATCAAGGACCAGACCAGAGCTCTGGCTAAAGAGCTCAGGGTGGTTGGGCTCATGAACATCCAGTACGCGGTGAGGGACAACTTGCTCTACGTGCTGGAGGTCAATCCCCGGGCCTCCCGCACGGCGCCCTTTGTGAGCAAGGCAATCGGCGTGCCTCTCGCCAAGCTGGCCACCAAGATCATGCTAGGAAAGACCCTGTCTGAACTCGGTTTTACCCGCGAGGTAGAGCCGAACCATCTGGCCGTGAAAGAGTCTGTTTTCCCATTCATACGCTTTCCCAACGTTGACATTCTCTTAGGCCCTGAAATGAAATCCACCGGCGAGGTGATGGGCATTGATAAGACTTTTGGCATGGCCTTTGCCAAAGCTCAGTTGGCGGCAGGCTATTCTCTGCCATTGAGCGGCAACATATTTATCAGCGTTCGCGACCCGGACAAGCCGGCCATTCTTACCATTGCTAAAGACTTCGCCCAGCTCGGTTTTGGGATCTATGCCACCAAGGGCACCTCTCGCTTACTCACTGATCATGGCGTAAAGAACCGGATGGTGGCAAAATTGAGTGAAGGCCGGCCCCACGTCATCGACCACATCAAGAACGAGGAGATCAGCCTCGTGATTAACACCAGCACCGGAAGTAAGACAGCGTCCGACGCCTATTTGATTCGACGGGCCACCTTGGTTTATAATCTTCCTTACGCCACGACCATCGCAGGCGCCAGAGCTTTCGTCCAGGCCATAAATGCCCTTTGCAGCGGCGAACTACAGGTTAGATCTTTGCAGGAGTACCATGGGTGCGACCTGAGAATTTAGGAATTTGGGAAAAAATTCGAAATCCTAAATCCGAAGCACTAGACAAGCCCAAAATCCAAATTCTCAAATGTTCAGCAGGTATTTAGTCAAAGATAATTGACCCCTGCGTTGATCATTTGGATTTTGAAAGTTCGGATTTGTTTTGGATTCAACTTTTGTGTCTAAGAGTTCTCGGCAATCTGTATTCACCCAGACTAACCGGGATTGGTTGACGTTATGACAGTGGACGGCAGACCAAAGGAAGAATGCGGCATCTTCGGTATTTATGGACACGTAGACACTGCCCGTCTGACTTATTTTGGTCTTTATGCCTTACAGCATCGAGGCCAGGAAAGCGCTGGCATCAGCGTTGCCGATGGCCGACTCATGAGGCATCACAAGGGCATGGGATTGGTGAGTGAGATTTTCAGCGAGGATATACTGGCCAGCCTTGAGGGGCACCTGGGCATTGGACATGTACGTTATTCCACAACCGGCTCTTCTGTGCTGGTTAATGCCCAGCCCTTTTGCATCACCCACTCCGGTTGCAGCCTCGCCATCGCGCACAATGGCAACCTGGTCAACGCGCACAACCTGAGGTGTGAATTGGAGCAGCGTGGCTCGATCTTCCAGACAACCATGGACAGTGAGGTGATCGTTCACCTCATTGCGAGGAACCTGGTCCGGGGTCTGGAAGAGGCACTAATTGACGCGTTGAGTGAAATCAAAGGGGCATTTTCACTGGTGCTTGGCACGGAAAACCAAATTATTGGAGCTCGGGATCCATATGGTTTTCGCCCCATGTGCTTGGGCCTGCTTGACGACAACGCCTATGTCATTGCCTCTGAAACCTGCGCACTGGATCTGATTGGCGCCCGCTATTTGAGAGACGTGGAACCCGGAGAGGTCGTCTTCATTGATGAAAATGGCCTCAGGTCCAGACGCCTTAACGTTCCCAGCCGCACCGCCTTCTGTATCTTTGAGTTTATCTACTTCGCTCGCCCGGACAGCAGCATTTATGGACAAAACGTTTACATGGCCCGGAAGCGGCAAGGGCACGAGATGGCCCGGGAGTATCAGGTGGCTGCTGACATAGTTATGCCTTTTCCCGACTCAGGCAACTACGCCGCCCTGGGGTTCGCTGAGGCTTCCGGCATTCCCTTGGAAATGGGAGTAATCCGCAACCACTATGTGGGCCGTACTTTTATTGAGCCGACCCAGGCCATGCGGGACTTCCACGTTAAAGTAAAACTGAATCCGGTGCGCCCCCTGTTGCGCAACAGGAAACTCGTCATCATCGAGGATTCCATCGTGCGAGGGACCACCACACGAAATCGTGTCAAGACTCTCAGGGAGGCTGGAGCCGAGGAAGTCCACATGGCTGTGAGTTGTCCGCCGCACCGTTACCCCTGCTTTTATGGGATTGATTTCCCCACCCGCAAGGAGCTTATCGCGGCTACCCATTCTGTTGAGGAAATCAAGAAGTTCCTCGGCCTCGACTCGCTTCACTACTTGAGCCTCGCGGGACTCTTGCGCGCCATAAACTTGGATACTGCGGGTTTCTGTCTCGCCTGCTTCAATGGAGAGTATCCTGTCAGTTTCGCCGATGACCTGCATAAGCACTGTATGGAAACCGGTGCAGTCTAGCACCAGCACGCTTGAAAGGGTTAACCCCCGCCAGAAAGTGTCCACGGGAAGACCATATCATGGATAAGACCACAAAAAGGAAGCTCCGGCGGGGTGCCGTCTCCATCATTAATGAAGCAAAAGACGTGCTCCGGTTGGAAGCAGAGGGCATTCTCAATCTCGTCGATCGAGTGGGGCCCGAGTTTGCCGAGGCCGTCCACTGGATCTACAAAGCTAGAGGTCGGGTCATCGTCACCGGTATCGGCAAGTCTGGAATAGTTGCGAGGAAAATTGTAGCCACGCTCAACAGCACCGGAACCAAAGCGCTTTTCCTGCATCCGGTCGAGGCCATGCACGGTGACCTTGGCATGGTAAGCCCAGATGATATCGTCCTGGTTCTGTCCAACAGCGGTGAGACCGATGAGTTGGTAGCAATACTCCCCACCCTGAAAAATTTGGGCACGCGGATCATCTCTTTCACCGGCAGTCCCCAGTCCACCCTGGGCCGCAACAGCCATCTGATTATCTACGCGGGAGTGGAAAGGGAGGCATGCCCTCTGGGTCTGGTGCCGACTACGAGCACCACCGCTATGCTCGCCCTGGGAGACGCCCTGGGAGTGGCTCTCCTCAACAGACGAAAATTCCAACCCGCCGATTTTCACCGCTGTCATCCTGGCGGAGCACTGGGAGAGCGACTGCAGGTACCCATCAAAGAAATCATGCTGACTGGAGACAGTGTTCCCCAGGTCAACGAGTCCACCTCAGTCGCCGAGGCCATCGCGGAGATGGATAACAAGGCGCTGGGAGCGACTCTCGTGCTGAATAATTCGGCGAGGTTGGTGGGGATCGTGACTGATGGTGATCTGCGCCGCGGCTTGTGCAAATATGAGCGTATATTGGAGGAGCCTGTAGGGGCCATTATGAGCCCAAGCCCCAAGACAATCCAAGTGAAGGGCTCGGTGGCGAACGCCCTGGAGATCATGGAACAGCACGAGATCACAGTGCTTCCGGTTACCTCCGGTCGAGGTGATCTTCTGGGCATCCTTCACCTCCACGATCTCCTAGGCAAGGGGCGGATCAAGTTCACCCTTTGATGTCAGCCTTTTCTGATTCCAGCCGCCTGACCTGGGACCAACCGTTATCTCAGAGCCGCGGCGACGGGGAGACACGGTGACTTGGAGAAAGGTGGTAATGATCGAAGGGTTATCTACTAACCCTGGGCCTTACAGGAGTCTCCTAGCCCGGACATTGCACGAATTAGTGTCGCGAGACCGGTGAAAATGACCGTGCCCCCATGCAACCGCAGGAACTTGAATTCGAGGCGGTCTTGAACAGGTCGTCGCAGGGTTCGTGGCCCGAGGACGCCCGGAATGACGATCATATCCGCAGTCGGCGCAGCTGAATCGTGAAATATTCGGGCTGGAGTAAAATCATTGATCGCCGCGTCTCCGTCTCCCCGCGTCGCCGCGTCATCATCTGGTCCACGCAGCGGCTCGGCCTGTATGCCTGATGCGTTATCACGGAGACTGACCTATTATGCAGAACGCCACCCCACGGGGCCTCATCTGCTCCCTGGCATTGGTGCAGCACCCAAAAGACCGTAGGGTCTACCTGGGTCTGGAGTCACTGATCGCCCGTCTGCAGCCGGCAGTGGCAGGGCTCTTCCTGGATCCCATGTTCTGGAGCCCTGAGGCCAACCGTTGCGGAGCGGTCCCCGCCTCGTTGCTGGAGGAGGTCATCGGCCTGGTGACGCCGGGATTTCCCCTTTGGGTGCGAATTACCGGGAGCACTGCAGAGCAGACCATTGATACATGTCGTCAATTGGAAGCTGTTTGTCGCCGCCTAAACTACAAAGGGCCATTAGCCTGGGTTGATACGCCGCTCCTTTATCACAGCAACCGTGGCCTTCCGGATCACTATCGAGTTTTGTTGTCCGAAACCACATTCAGCCTGATCGCCGACAACAATCCACAGTTGCTTCGGAAAGTCGTCGACAAAACCAAGCGGAAGAACATCCGGACAGCGATTCTCAGAAAACTGTCCCATGACCTCCGCATGGTTGGGCTTCTGCATCGAGGCGACCTCCGGCGAAGCATGAACTATCAGCGAGCCGTCCGTGGCCGCTCCAATTTTCTGGTCTACGATGCCGGGGAACGCAGTTTCCTTGAAAAACCGAGTGCCAGTGGTGTCGTTTCCGTGGGCGCCAATCTATTACCCCAAGATTGGCAAACCATCACCCGAGCCTCCCTTAATCTGGACGAACGCTATCAGGCTCAAAGCAGCAGATTTCGCCGACTTTGGGAAACCGGACTGCGGGTGCGGACTTTGAGGAAATACTACAGCCAAGCCCCGGCGCGAATCATTCCGGCAGTCCTATCTGCCTGGGGACTGATTCAGGAAACCGGGCAACCCTTGTCCCCTGAGGAGCAAAAAGCGGTCAACCGAATTTTGGAACATATTCCAGATCCGCAATAATTTGGACAAATCCAACAATACTGAATGTATACGAACTTCATATATTTTATAGTCGTCCTGCTCATCTTCTCCACCCAGCAGCCATCCCTGACCCCCCGACTGTCTTTGTCTCTCACGCTTTGCGCCAGCTTAGCATTGCTTGCCCTGTTCGCTCTCATCAACCGTCATGTTTTCAAGCAGACCCTTGCGAGAATTTTTGGAATTTCGCCTAGCCCATATCTGGCAGTGATCTACCATCGCAGCGTGAGCCGCCAGTCGCTCTTGGCTCTGCTATTTTTCTGCCTCCAGGTCTACTTGCTAGACGTTAAATCCCATCTGATCTCTGTTCCCCTGGTCCGCGCCAGTTTTACCTTACAAGGCCTGGCTGCATTAGCTCTGTTCGTGCTTCACCTGGCCGTTGTTTGGTTTTACAGCCATGAATGCTACTGCCGTTTCACCACCAGCAGATGTTCTAGATCTTCCATGGTCATGGCTAACCTCAAGTTTAATCTGGCCATTCTTTTACCCTGGTTGCTGATTTCCGGCGTTGTCGATTTACTCCAACTCGCACCGGGTGGAGTTTTGACCCAGCGCCTCGATACCCCTCTCGGGCTTATTCTTTTTTATGCCCTATTGCTCGTCCTTTTTATACTTTTTGCGCCACTCCTGGTTGTGCGTCTGTGGAATTGCCACCCTTTGCCTCCAGGCAACAGGAGATCGTTCATAGAAAGGTTCTGCCGGGAGCAGGATTTCCGGATCCGCGAGATCGTTCTCTTGCCTGGCTCGGGTGGCCTTTCCCTCACTGCCGGGGTCATGGGTGTACTGCGTTATTGCCGTTATCTCTTGGTAACCGGAGGCCTTCTTAATATCCTCGACGACGATGAATTGCGCGCGGTACTGGCTCATGAAATGGGGCACGTTAAAGAGAGACATCTCCTGTTCTACCTGCTCTTCTTACTGGGCTATCTGGTCATCGCCACTCCTCTTTCAACTCTCTCGGATCACTTGGTATTTGCGAGCATCCCGCCTGCACTTATGCTATTCCTCCCAGAATCGGCTCGCCTAACCTTCTTGTCCCTGCTCTACACTCTGCCACTGCTACTCTTGCTCATCCTGTACTTTCGCTTTCTCTTCGGTTTTTTCATTCGAAACTTCGAGCGCCAGGCTGACCTCTATGTCTTTCGTGTAATGCGCAGACCAGATCCGCTCATTTCGGCCTTGGAAAAGGTATCCTTACATAGTGGCAATATCCGGGACGTCCCCAGCTGGCATCACTTTAGCATCAAGCAGCGCGTTGACTACCTGGTTGCTGCCGAAGACAGACCCTCTCTGATCCGTCGTCATCGTCAAAAGCTGAGAAAAGGTCTGGCCGTGTACCTGGTAGGACTAGCTCTGGTCGGCACCACGGGCTATCTCTATCAGGTGGGCGCATTCGGCGAGAAATTGAACGAGTACTTGCGTTTGAGGGCTCTCACTCACCTGGTCCAACTCGAGCCGGAAAACGGACTGTGGCGGTTCAACCTGGGAACACTCCTCTACCAGCGCAACAATCTGAAGGAAGCCATCAAAGAACTCGGACTGGCGCTGGAACTTGATCCCCGAAATCCCGAGATCTTGAACAATCTGGCCTGGATTTTCGCCACCAGCAAGGAACATCCGTTTTTTCAGCCTGAGCAGGCCCTCGCTCTTGCGGAAAGGGCGGCCCGGGTATCACCCAGACCCCACATCCTTGACACCCTCGCAGAGGCCTATCACGTCAATGGCATGGAGGCAGAGGCGCTAGCAACGGCGGAGCGCGCTCTGGCGGCCGCTTCGGGAGATCTGTCCTACTACGTCGAGCAGCTAGAAAAATTCCGCAGAGTAGTTGAAAAACAGGAGTAGAAAAAGGGGTCACACATGTTGTCCTTAAGCTGCCCCATATCTGAGCATGGTGCTCATATTGTGGAGGGCAGAACTTATGGGGGCGGCAAGGTTGTAGCGGTGGTTGGCCAGAATGTCGTCGGCGTCACTGTTGGTGATGAGCCATGGGCTGATTTGCGAAGCGTAGCCCAGATCTTCGGTGATCTTGTCCATGAGGGCCACCGCGTCAATGGTATTTAGTTGTTCCACAAATCCCTGCCGCACGGTCTCAAGCATTCCGTACATCACGTGGGCCACGCCCTGGCAGTAGTAGAAATAGTTGTCAGCCCGGAAGTGGCTAACCCGCGAGCCATCCGGTTCGGCGTCCTTGACCAGATTCTCGTGGCAGTTGCCGAGAAGATCTTTATAAGACGCTACTAGAGCAAGCAAGTTGTCCGTACGGTAGTAGAACCGACTCTTGCCCTGCTTCAGGTCGGTCAGAAATAACCGCAGTTGTCTCAAGGCAAGTTCATACTGGCTTTCTGCCGAGGGAAACCAGTGCTGATCGGCTCTGTTCATCAGCAGGTTGACTGCCTCGACCAGATGGGGATCATAAGCGTCGGCATCGCCGAACCGGGTCAAGCTCTCCTTCAACTTGATTGCGGTGTAGCGAACCGCCTCCAGAACCCCCAGCTGAAATTCGTTGACATTGTCAGTTAGTCTGCCGATCAGTAAATCATTCGGTCGCCAGCCCAGAAAGCGGTCATTGAGCTCATGATTCAACAACGCAATCAGTTTTTCTGTGAAAGCCACCCCCGGGATCTTTTGCTGGGGCTGTTGCAAGACTTGGGTTATTGGAGTGGGAAGGGGCTCCGGCGCTGCCTTCTGCTGTGAGGGAGACTCCGTCTCTACCTCGTCTATTTCTTTCTCAGGCTCCACCACTGCCTTCTGCTGTGCGGGGGACTCCGTCTCAATCTTTGCTGATTCCTTCTTGTGCTCAGAAGCGACCTCCTCACTGGGTTCGACCAACGGCGGGGGTGGCGTCTCCGTGCCACAACTCAGCATGAGCATGGCACCGACCAGGACGATAACGACTTTACAACGGGCCGTTACCCATACTCGATCCCGCCAGCCACCACGGCTCATTCTAACTCTGGACAGCCTTCGCCCTCGATTCATGTGTTTGAGTTCCCCCTAGCTAGGTTCCATCGATAAATGGCCCTTTTCTCCGCCTCAGGCGGACCGATCTGCGGGATTTATTGTGCTCCGCATTTGAGTACGGTTCCGCGCAATCCCTTGATTTCCTTGAACTTGCGGAAACTGGGAACCCGCCCCGCAGGGGTGGGACCGAGTCCCGGAACGGGACGAAGCAAATTGCTCACTTATGAATTGGAAACTTAAGCTCGTGTCATCCGGAGTTTCCGGATGGACACTAGCTAGCTGGTTCCGAGGACTCGCCTAAATAGGTTGCACTGGCATCCTGCGACTCCCAGGCGGTCACTCGGCTTACCCGCACCCGGTCATCCTCGATCTCGTTCTGCAGCCGCTCGAAGATATAACGAGCAATGTTTTCCGAAGACGGATTGTGCTCTGTGAAGAAAGGCAGTTCGTTGAGATAACGGTGATCTATCTCTGACATGATCTCGCGGGTGGCGGCCTTGATTTCCGCAAAGTCCAGGACCACACCACTTTTGTCCAAGCCCTTGCCGCTGACGACAACCTCCACCTTCCAATTGTGGCCGTGGAGAGATTCGCACTTGCCACGAAAATCTCGCAGATGATGTGCAGCAGCAAATTCTGTTAAGATTTTCAGTTCATACATTTAATGCCTCGATTCGCAAACAGCGCAACTAGCGTTGATCGTTAAACACCAGGTAAGTATGCTCGCTTGGCATTAATCCTGAGCAATTAAATTCTTCTGGGAACTTATGCATTCAACCCTCTTCCGGTTCTCCGGTGTAGGGTTTGCCGCACTCTTTGCAAAGACCGTCGGGGCCGATCACACCGATGCAGGTGCCGTCACTGCAAAGTTTCCTATTGGCAAAATCAACGGGGCCTGCATCACCCTCATCCGTTTCAGTAAGATCTTGGGCCTCATGGATCTCAAGGCCGCCGGCCGTTATTTCACCACACCAACAACAGTAATTACTCCCCTCTGGCAGGGAGCGGTGGCAAGCCGCGCACGTTTCTTCTCCGAGCGCTTCTCCGCAATGGGGGCATTCCAAGGTAAGTCTCTCCACGTTAGCGGACGGCTATACCGCTGGTTGTCAGAATCCCAGAGCTTCTTTGGGAACGAGGCAAGAACTGATCTCTCACGCCAGGTCTCCAATACATCGATTTAGAGTAAAGCCATCAACCTTTGATCAGGCCGGCGGCAGGTTCCTGCCCTGGGCGCATCAAAAAGGCGACCTGAAGGGTCGCCCTTTTTTAACTTAATCTATAGGGTTTGTCAACGCGGCATGGGCTCCCGACACAGACATGGAGATGTGCGGATTTCGGCGAGCCCGGTAGAGCTGTGACGCGGCGACAGGGCGACGCAGGAAGTAAAGGATTGGTGTCACAGGACGTCGTCTTGACTTGCGCTCGGAGGAGGTTCCCACGGCCTGTGGTCTTTAGGAGTCCGGAGGGTTAGGGCAAAGGGCTCAAACCGCAAAGCACCATCAATTCATTACGTTTCGCTGTCTTTCGGGCCATTGGGTCAAAAGGCTCAGGGCCTAAGGCTCAAGAGGAAAAACAGGTTCTTCCGGAAAACAACACCTCATTCAACTTTAGCTCCTCTGCTCGGGCCAGAGGCCGCATACCTTGTGTCGACCTAACTCCTGAATGACAGCACAGCGCAGCGACGGCGGAGCCAAGTGACCCAACCCTCACTGTTCCCTGCGGGTTTTGCCTCATGCCGGCCGCAACCATCACCAGAAGATGCGTGACGGGATTTTTCTGTTGACAACAGGGCCGCTGTTGAGTATGAAACCTTACGATCTGGCGGTGTAGCTCAGTTGGTCAGAGCATGCGGCTCATATCCGCAGCGTCCGGGGTTCAAATCCCTGCACCGCCACCAAACTCAAATAAAATCAATACTTTAAGATAGATTAGGGAGACACTGGTAAACAATGGGGTTTACGGTGGTCTCCCTAATTTTTTCAATGATCTTCAAAAGCTAGCAACTGGGACGATGATCCAAACTCCCGAGGCCCCCTTTACCCCTGCTACGCGCGGCCTAACCCAGTAGCCCACTTTAGATATGGAATTGAGGTACTACCCTGTATTTACTCGAGCCTCATTTTCAGGGTAAGGAATCCTTTCCCGGAATAGATCATCTGTCATAGCCGCAAGTCCTACCTGATCATCACCACCGGCTCCAGGCATGATGATTGCATAATCCGAACACTGGCTACAAGAGCCATAATCCAGCAGTCTCTTCAAGGCTTCAAAGCGCAGGACTGGCGAAATGATTCCTGCCCAGATGATGCACAGAGGGTATACATGAAAAAGATTATCGGTATCGTGGGTGCCTCACTGGTGCTGTCGCCATTGGCATTGGGGCAGCAAATATTTTTGGACAAACCCCAACCCACAGGGAAATGTTGGAAAGTAGATATGAGGTCTGAAGCAGACTTCTTCGCCAAGGGCTGGGCTAAGAAGAACGGCTTTGTGGGGATAGTGCTCCTAGATGACAGTATCAGATACATAAAGGAAGGCCGCATCAACGAGATAAGGCGAGTCGATTGTGCACAGACTGAAGTGCAGGACTGATTGTCGAATCGAGTGCAGCAGGGTTTATAATCCTCACCCTGATGTCTTGATCGGAGTGGAAGCACCCACCACAATCTCAACTGCGCCTAACATCCATGTTGAAAAACTTGGAGACCTCGCTTTCACTTCGAACATTCAGGGGTCAATGTCTCTTATTTTGAGTGCAACCGTAAAGGTGCTGCCCTGGTCAGGACCACTTTCCACCTCAATCAGACCTCCGTGGGCCTCGGCGATGGATCGGGCAATGGAGAGCCCAAGACCAGCGCCGCCAACGCCCCACCGGACCCAACCCCCTGCGGTTGCCCGGCGGCACAGCCATCTTCACGGTCTCGCGACGCCAATTCAGTAGAGTCGAAGACAGGCTAGTATAGATCCTCTCCCAGTGTTTTCACGAGAGTGTTGAGAACATCCTTCTGTCGCTTTAGCTGCAGGTGGGTTTGCACCCTTGCCTTCAGGGTCACGAGGTTGAAGGGCTTTACGATGTAATCTACGGCCCCGAGCTCAAATCCTCTGGCCTCGTCGTGAATCTCGCTTCTCCCTGTCAGGAAAATTACCGGGACATTCTGAGCCCACGCACTGGCTTTCAACCGAGTGCACACCTGGTATCCATCCATATCTGGCATCGCTACATCCAACAGTACAAGATCGGGCCTAAACAGCTCAAAACAAGATAAGGCCTCAGCACCATCTTCGGCCTCTTCGACGATGATGCCGAGCTGTTCCAGGGTACTGCGCGCAAGGCGCCGAACCAGCGCATCATCATCGACAACCAAGACGACAGGATTCACTCTGAGGGTGTCACACTCAAACATTCTATTCCTGTTGGAATTCTATTTTCAATGCAGCCACAACTCTTTCATATTCCTTTGCAGTTTTCGACAATACTCCTGCTACGCCCTCCATTCGTTTGACGCGCCCCATAGTCTCCAGTTCTTTGCACAGGGCTGCAAGGCTTAGTGCCCCCATGTGCCCACTGATTGATTTCAAGCTGTGTGCTGCTTTTTGCAGTGCGGCCGCATCGGTTCGAATTATGGCTTTCTCCAGGTCCCGTATGAGCTTTGGAGACTCATTTAGATAGATACCAATGAGCTCATTGAGTAGATTCGACGCTCCTTCATTTTCAAGCGCACGGATGCCGTCCAAGGTCTTTTGGTCGATCGGGCAGGATTGCGAAGTGCCTTTTGCAGCCAAAGACTCGACTGCAGTCGTCTGAGATGAAACAGGTCGGTTCATAGACCTTTATCTCTCCTATAACCGCTCACAAGTCGTTGTTCTAATAAGATCAAACGATTTTCGCTCACGCCTTGAGTCACTGCAACCTCTCGCCGTTCGGCAAGAACAGATCAATCACCACTTACATTGCGGTCATTGAATCAAGATCTGTGCCAAGAGAACTTATGGTTTATGACATAAATTAGGATAAAATTGAATAGGCAGAGAAATCAATATGCTAAGACGATAGCGGCCTTTGCGGAGAATCCCCCGTTGCAGAAGGCATGAGACGACCGCCATCCTTTGAAACAGGGAAGACAATGAAGGTCGGCGTCCATCGCCCTGGCTAAAAGGTTCTAAAGAGAAAAATCTACAAGAATCCATAAATCCAGTGGGGTGAGTATAGGTGACGATCGGATTGAAGTGGTCACTGTACAATATTATTTTTCAAAAAAAGGAAGATTTCGACTTGGGCTAGTAGACCACTGTGAACCTGCGGGTTTGCCGCCTCGATCATATCTTTTGGGTCCATGAGATTTTTTGCTTGAATTATTCAGAATTATCTTGTATTTACTAGTTTAGTTCATCCAGAAAGGGAATTCTCTTCAGGAATCTGAGCAGGGGGGAGTCATTGATGACATTAACGAAGGCGCATATTGTTGAAAACTTGTTCTCAAAAAATATCTTCACCAAAAGCGAGTGCGCAGAGATCGTAGAAACCCTCTTCGAGATCATCAAGAAGACGCTGGAGGACGGTGAAGACATACTGATCAGCGGCTTCGGTAAATTCAGTGTGAAAGAGAAGAACCAGAGGCGTGGTCGTAACCCCCAGACCGGCGACCCCATCATGCTTTCACCGCGCAAGGTAGTCACTTTCAAGTGTTCTGGTGTGTTGAGACATAAGATCAACAGCGGCTAACACCGTGATCACGAATTAGCGGCAAGAAATCCGCGACCCTAAGTCTCTCCGTCGTCTCGCTAACACCTATTCGGCAACCTTTCTCCGCGTGTGCCCGCAACCCTTTCTTTATTGCGGTTCACGAGCGCAAAGTAGCGATCAGACGGGTTGGGTTCAGAAGAAGGTCCAGCCCTTCCTCCGCGCTGCGTACCAGAACATCGCTTGCCAACAGTGCCTGCAAGCTGGTCCCTTCACCCTGCATCACACAAATCCCCAAGCAGGCCTTGCGAAGCATCAGTGCATCATTGGCACCATTGCCAAAGGTGACCGTATTTGAAGCTTCGAGATCCTCGAGAAGAACATGTTTTTGCCCGGCTTCGTCGCCAGCCCGAACCCGAGCAATATTAAGGTCACCGCAATCCCTGGTCAAATCAGCTGCCGTACCATGGGTATCCGCAGTGACCACATAGAGTGCAAGCGTCTCCTGTAAACGCCACAGTCTCTCCCGGACGGCTTCAGGAAGAATCCCGTCCAAGGCCAGGGTTCCATTCAGATCAAACAGGGCCTGCTGCAACCGCAGTTCCCCCCATCCTGGTATTTCAAGGTGTAAGCCTTTTTTGTTGATTCTGCTTTGCTCCGCTTTGCCGACCCGCATTCCGTTTTAGCCGCAAGGGTTCACCCCGACCTTCCAGTCTCCGACGTCAGATACCGCTTGTAAAGAATCCGGGCCCAGAGGACCTATCTGCCCCCACAGGGGGCTTCTGTAATCTTTCCCCTTTGCATGAGTCAGCTGGAGTCATCACATTTCGGATTGGGGATCTCGGATTTCGGATTGAGATTAATAAAGCTCAAATAAAGGACTTATT
>Ga0209536_100008391_pt1 | contig 15496 bp, 11 predicted proteins | sample DeeMarSeWOR28_12_FD_187461 | JGI IMG/M metagenome (GOLD analysis project Ga0209536, IMG submission 187461) | Marine sediment microbial communities from White Oak River estuary, North Carolina - WOR-2-8_12 (SPAdes) (version 2) | ecosystem: Environmental > Aquatic > Marine > Intertidal zone >...
CTGGCCCTTGGTGGTGCTGTCCATCGCGCCGATGACGCAGCCCACCGGGTTGTTCGGGTTGGGATTGGCATTGCCTGCGGTTGCCATGGTAATGGCTGCCGGTTCTCTACTTGCCGCTATTGTCCTGGTATTGCTAACCCTCAATTCAGCGATTGAAATTCCTAATGGTCAGGTAGATAAATAATTCCGGGTTGATCATGCTGGTGGTTTTTACGGTAATACTTTCCGAGCGGTAGCCAATCTTTCCGTCGCCCGTATACGTGACTATCAGCCTTATCTTCTTTCCTCCGCTGTCCGGTACCGGTTCAAGCTTTGCGCCTACACTATCATCGCTGGCGTCCGCGCCCAGTATCTCGATGGATTTTTCGGCCATGACGGTAAGCATTACTTCCTTGGTGACTTGCTCTCCCTTGAGTACGTCTTCGAAATAAATCGACGGGCTTGATACGCTGATCTCCGGCTGCACACTGGCTTTAATAGAGAAGGAAACCGAAGGCCGTCGCGGATCATTTGTAGTGATACGGGCCGTTTCTTCTATGGCGCCGATCAGCAAGGCCGTATCAACACTCATTTCAATTTGGCTGCTATGTCCCGGCAGTATCTGCTTATCTGAAAGCGTCGTCGTCTGGCAACCGCATGTAGCTTCGATACTCAATATTTCCAATGTGCTTGAGCCCTGATTGCTAAAGCCGAATACGTGCTTTAGCATCTCACCCTGCATTACTTTGCCGAAATCTTTTACGGAATTGTCAACAGCCATGAAAGGAGCATTATCCTGCCCCCAAAGCCAGGTCTGTCCTGCTAATAGCAGTATCCACAGCGCGGAACAAAATCGCTTCATTTCGGCTCCGGAGAAAAAGGAAATACGGTTGTCTCACCCATTAGATGTCCAGCATTATACGCCCAAGCATTATTTGTTTCAATTCAGGACAGGCACACGGCAAAGCTACAGCAGTTTTCCCTTGTGCCCGGCATCGAAACCCCTCTATGATAGGGCCATCACCAGGTAAAAAATCTTTTTTAAGTTAACAGTTTCGAAAGGAGCTTTAATATGAAGAAGCTTTTCGAAATCGTTCTAATGGCAGTGGTGTTGCTGGGACTGACGGTGGCTGTTGCAGCCCCGCCTGAAATGGCAGGTGCGCCTGCGCAAGCTGCGAAAGACCCTGAAGGGCCGGTGTACCGGTTCCTTAATCCACAAGGCATCCCCGGTCCCGTCGAGGTGCAGGGACTGGCGCCACGCCTTGATACCATCAAGGGCAAGACCATCTATGTTGTCGTATGCGAGGCCGGCCCGCAGACCGGGCCGTTTCTTGAGCAATATTTAAAGGACAACTATCCGGATACGAACTGGATCCGGATACAGCACAACGGTTTCGGCCCTACCGATCCCGCAGAGGAGGACGATCTGCTGGCCAAAGCGGATGCCGTAATAGGAGGGCAGTCCTGGTGAGGGGCTGCCACCAGTATTCAGTCTGAATACAATACGAACGTGGAAAAAGCCGGAATCCCATCGGTCAGATTCGGTTTCTGGGACCAAAAAAAATATTTCGAGAGAACGGCTCTGCTCAACAATGTACCCCAACAGCGCTGGGTAACGATCGAACGCACCGGTACACCTGATGAGCGGCTTTACCCCATAGTTCCTGCTCTCATCAAAGCCCTGACCGATCCACTGACTGAGCAGGAGAAGTATGTGGGCACCTATATGCCGGAAAAACCGCAAAGGTATATTTTCGAAGGCACCTATGATGAGGCCATAGAATTCTTCAACGCGACGGAGCATGTAGAATCCGCCGACGCCGAGATCAGCATCTACACCGACGGCTCTCCCATAATTCCCCCCACTGAGGCGAGGGTAGCGAAAATGCTGACCGGCACCAGCCTCAGCCCCGATACGGTCGTAACGGATACCCGGGGAGAACCTGTAAAATTTTCCCGGTATGAAACCGTTACTGTCGAAAAGGTGGCCATCATCGGCGTCATGGCCGGCTGCAAACCGGAGTACATGCCGGTCCTGCTGGCGATGGCAGAGCAGGGCGGCGGCAGCACGAATTGTCCCGGTACCAGCAGTTCGGTAGGTACCGTGTATATCGTTGACGGTCCCATTGCCAGGGAGATCGGCGTAGGTGCCAGGCATGAATTTCTGGACTACGGGAACCGGGCCAATGTGTCCCTGGCCAAAGCAGCGCGACTCATGACGATCAATTTTGGCGGCTGCATCGCGGGCATCAAACGTACCGATGCCGGCAACCCATTATTTGCTGTCGTTGCCGAGGATACGCCCAATCTGCCCCCGGGCTGGGAAACCATCGGCGAAGAGTTCGGCTACGCGAGAAAGGACAGTGTTCTTGTAAAAACCACACATCGCGGTTTTGGCGTCAACGAGTTTGCCCCCGGGGCGTCCCGCAGGCTTCAGGACGGTATCGGAAGCATAGCGGATGACCTGGGAGTGCTTGGAAAACCCGGACCGCATAATGTCCTCGAGTGGCTTGCCCCCAGAGTTGCCCCTTTGAAAATGAATAGCGGGCACACATTTTTTATTGTGCCGAATTTAGCCAAACCCATAGGGGAGATATTCCCGACCAAGAATGCGGTCTACGAATGGCTGTTCAACACCTACAAGGCAACGATTCGCGATTATCAACGGCATGGTTGGTGGGAATTTGTGACAGCTATCGGAGACAGGGTCGAAGGAACCAACGAGTGGGGTTATACATTCAATGAACTGTATGAAAAATTCGGCGATGACTATAAGATCCCGATTTTTGGTTCGAGAAGCCCTAAAGAAAACCTTATCGTTGTGGGCGGCGGCGGCGCCGATGAATCGGTCTGGCATTTCAACGGCGGTAGAGGCACAGCCGTCAGCGTAGACAGATGGCGGTGACGCCCGGTTGAAATGAGCAATGCAGGGAGGGGGAATCCACAATCCCCCTCTTCTTTTGTATGCCGGCCGATACGCCCGGCGGCGCCAAGGAGGCACAACCCTATGAAGCATAAGGAAATAATCCCGGGTCGCAAACTTGACCGGAGGACCTTTTTAAAAACTTCCGGCATGCTGGGCGCGGCTGGGATGAGTGTTTTGCCCGGACTTTCGAATGTCCGGGCCATGGAAAACGAAATCGCTGTCGGGGAAGAGATCCGGCGCAGTATCTGCGACATGTGCTGCATCGGTCGCTGCGGTATCGAAGTTCTGGTCAAGGACGGCCGGGCTACGCGCGTACAGCCGTTCAAGGACTACCCCCGGGGCCCGATTTGCGTCAAAGGGAACTCCATACTGTTCCAGCTGTATCATCCGGACCGGCTCAAGCATCCCATGAAGCGCACCAACCCCAAAGGAAGCGTGCGTGCAGCCTGGCAGCGCATTTCCTGGGATGAGGCGCTGGATACGATTGCCGAAAAACTTGACGGAATCCGCCGGAAGTACGGTCCGGAGAAAGTTCTGTTCTATGCCGGCGATCCCAAGGATGCGGTTCGTCCGAATTTGCAGCGCATGGCGCTGAAATTCGGCTCCCCAAATTACGGGACGGAAAGCTCCGTTTGCCACCGGGCTACTGTTCTGGCAACCAGCCTGAACGGGTCAGGCAGTGCCGGTTTGACGCCGGACACCAAAGCCGTGATTATCTGGGCCCACAACCCTGCATGGGCGATGCCGTGCGAAATGGAAGAACTCATCCGGGCCAAAGAGCGCGGAGTCAAAATCATCGATGTGGACCCCCGGCAGGCGCCCACAACCAAACTGGCGGATATTCACCTGCAACTGCGTCCCGGCTCCGACGGCGCGCTGGCATTGGGCATGTCCCGCGTCATTATTAATGAAGGACTGTACGATGAAGACTTCATAATCAACTGGTCCCACGGATTTGAGGAATTCCGAGACTACGTGCAGCAGTTTACACCTGAGAAGGTGGAAAACATAACAGGCGTTGCGGCAGACAAACTGGTCGCCGCCGCCCGAATGTATGCCGGGAATAAACCAACCGGCTGGATAACGAGCGCCGCATCGACCGTGCATCACTGGAACGGCTGCCAGAACCACCGGGCTATTTCGGCGATGACGGCCCTGACCGGTGCTGTCTCCGTACCAGGGATAGAGCCGTCCGTTCCGCCTCTAACATTTCGCGACATCACCGAATGGCAGACGCTGCTTCCGCCGCTGCGGGACAAACGTGCCGATCTGAAGGATTTCCCCGTATGGGAGCAGTTTGTACAGGAGATTCAGATCAACCGGCTGCCCGAATATGTGGCGGAAGACATTCTCCGGGCAGGTTTGTTCGTCGGCTGCAATTACCGCATGTGGCCCCAGGACCACTTGTACTCCAAGGCAATCAGCGATATGGAGTTTACGGCCGGGGCGGATTTCTGGTTGACTCCGACTATGGAATTAATGGATATCGTGCTGCCGGCCGCGACCTCGCTCGAGAGACTGGGCCCCATCGCCATCGCCGGACGAACCGTCTTTCTCCCTCAACCTGTTGTATCGCCCATCGGCGAGGCGCGGGGTGATATGGAATGGATGTGGGATCTGGCGAAACACATGGGCATGGGAGCGGACTTCTGGAACGGGGATGTCAGGGCCACTCTGGACTGGCAGCTTGAGCCGCTGGGCATCAAGGCGGCCGATCTGATGAAGGAGCCCAAGGGCAGGGTAATTCCACCGGACAAACCGCAGGAGGGCAAGCCCGGTTTCAAGACGCCGTCCGGAAAGTTCGAGCTGAAATCCGCCGTTCTGGAAAAGGCCGGCTTCGACGGGCTGCCCACGTACCGGGAACCGCCGGAGGGACCGGTCGCGGCGCCTCATACGGTGGAGAAATTTCCTCTCATCTTCAACACAGGATCGCGGGAACCAATGTACACGCACTCGCGTCACCGCAACAATCCGCGCCTGCGGGAATTGCAGCCCGATCCCAAAGTGGACATCAATCCCAAAGATGCCGAAGCGCGCGGCATAAAACAGGGAGAGGATGCCGTTGTTGAAACTCCGGCGGGCAGTATCACGGTCAAGGCGAATATTACCAATCTGGCGCAGCCGGGGGTGGTTCATGTGTATCACGGCTGGCCCCAGGCGGACGTCAATACAATTCTGGCGCGGACCCTGGACCCGATATCGGGCTTTCCAGCTTTCAAATCCCAGCTCTGCCAGGTGAGAAAGGCATTGACAGACCTATAGGAGAACTGCATGCAAAAAGGTTTCTACATCGATACAAGCATTTGCATGGGGTGCTATACCTGCATGGCCGCCTGCAAGAACTGGAATAGTATTGCACCCCAAGTGACGGCGGAGCCTGGCACACAGGGCCCCAAATGGCGGAGGGTCATGGCAGTCGAGTCCGGAATATATCCAGACGCCCGCATTGTGAATGTCTCGCTCTCCTGCATGCATTGCGGCAAACCCGCCTGCATGGATGTGTGCCCGGTGGGCGCAATCCGCAAGCGCGCCGAGGACGGTATCGTGATTGTGGACAGAAAGCGGTGCATCGGCTGTCACTCCTGCGCCGATGCCTGCCCGTTCGGCGTGCCGCAATACGGCGAGGACGGTACCATGCAGAAATGCAACTACTGCCTGGACCGGATCGGAAAAGGACAGGAGCCGGCATGCGTGGAAAGCTGCCCGCCGAAGGCGTTGCTCGCGGGAACGATGGAAGAATTGTCCGAGCTGGCCGGCAATAAGGCGGCCCGCCGGCTGGTTGCCGCGTCCGATCCATCCGTCATGATCGCCAGATAGGAGTTTAGACTCCATTTCCCGCTGTGAAAGGAAAACGGCATGCCCAAGGATAAAGACAGGCGTACAAAAAAAGTAACTCCCCGAGAATCTTCCGGCACCCTATCTCGTCGGGGATTTCTAAAAGACGCCGGCTTGATTGCCGGCGGTTCCATAGTGGGCCCTATTGCCGGTGTTTCTCCTAGTGCCGCCGCTGTCAAGGCTCCTGAATCGACGGCATCCGAGGTCTCGGCGTCCGCTGCAGGAGCGTTTCAAAAAATAAAACTCACTGTAAATGGAGAAACCTATGAGGTACTGGCGGATGCTGAAGAATCGCTGCGTGACTGCCTGCGGGAAAAACTGGGCTACCTGTCCATCAAGGACATGTGTCTTGGCCATGGCGCCTGTGGATCGTGTACCGTGATTGTGGACGGCAGGCCGATTCTTTCCTGTCTGACGCTTGCCGTCGAGTGCGGAGGCAGAAAGATAGAAACCGCGGAAGGCATCGCACTGTCCAAGCACCCACTGATAGAGACCTACATCATGAACTATTGCATGCAGTGCGGCTACTGCACGCCAGGTTTCATCTGTACCTCCAAAGCTTTACTGGATAATAATCCGGATCCGACGGAAGCCGACATACGGGAGGCGCTGGCCGGCAATCTATGCCGTTGCGCCACCTACCTGCGGCACATCCCGGCTGTACAACAGGCAGCCCGTGCACTGAAGGGGAAATGAGCCGATGTCTATTTATACTACTCTGAGTTCCTATAACGCCATTGGGAAAAGTGGATTGCGCCGCAAGGACGGCTATGAGAAGGCGAGCGGCACCGGTCTGTACACCAGGGATATATACCTGCCGGGTATGCTGTATGCCAAGATGTACCTGTCCCCCTATCCCCATGCCAGAATCAAGCGCCTGGACACCCGGGCGGTTGAAGCCTATCCCGGCGTCCGATCGGTCTTTCGGTACGACGATACGTGGTTTAAAGATGTCAAGTGGGAAAACTGGGTCCTTTGGACATTGAGCCATCAAACCCAACAGCTGCTGGCCCAAGAAGTTAACTGGACGGGAGAGCCTGCGGGCTTTGCGGTCTGCGCCGACACTCCGGGGATCTGTAATGAAGCGTTGAAGCTCGCAAGAATAGAATGGGAACTTTTGCCTTTTGAGATTGATCCGGAGAAAGCTGTTGCCCCCAATGCCGTTATCCTGCAGCCTGACGTGAATCCAACAACAAATGTCAGGCACAGCGGAAGCCAGCTATTCGAGGGATATGAAGTGCATGGTTATGTGGAAAAGGGTTTTGCCGAATCCGACCAGGTAGTCGAATTCAGGTGGAGCGAAGAGGAAACAACCGTCGCGGGGGTAGAAGCTCTGAGCTCTGTGGCGGTATTCAGAGGCGAGTACCTGGAGGTATGGGCTCACAATCAGATTCCGATGCGCACGCAGACCCTGCTCAGCCGGTACTTCGGCAATCACCTTAAAATTCACGTCCATTCCCCCTACCAAGGCGCCCAGTTCGGTTTTGAAAACTGGATAATCTACTACGCCTGGTTTCCCATGCTGGCGTGCATCTTTGCCCAGAGAACCAAGAAGCCGGTCAAGCACCTGTATGACGAAAGCTACTTCCATGCGGGCGGATACGAACATGGAGTGCACAACATCAAGGTCGGATTCAAGAATGACGGCACCATCATGGCTGTGCAAGACAGGTCGGTGCGGGCCTCCGCCGAAGTTCATGGCAAATTGTGGCAAGGGACATCCATCCCTAATCTGTTCGGCGCTACTGAGATCCCCTACATCAATCGCCCGGCGGCGATCTGTTACCGGCATGGCATGAGAGCGTGCGGCCTCTGGAATAATGTATTTTTCCGTGTCGCGGCTGAAACCGGACTGGATCCCCACGTAGTGGCTGTTAAAAACGACGGCTGCCACGGTCACCCAATATCCTGGGTGGATGAAAATGTCAAAAAACCCAAGGGATTCCCTGTTTTCAATTCTCTCGATGCCGTGTTTAAAGCAGGCAGAGAGGTTTTCGGCTGGGATGAAAAATACCATGCCCCGGGAGCCAGGATGCTGCCTAACGGTAGACTGCACGGAGTAAGTATGGCACACAGCATAGCCTGGTCGCCCGATCCGAACCTGTACTTCCAGGCATTCCAGATGGGAATCAATGTCCAGCGGAAGACGCCTCTGGTGCGAGTCCTGGCCCGGCATGCAGACGGCGGCTGGAACCACGAAAGCACCCTCTGCCGCGTGGTCGCTGATGAAATAGGTGTTAAGTATGAAGACGTCGAATTCAGGCCTTTCGACGATACCGGATTGGATGCAGCGGCAGGAGAAGGCTCGGCCGGCCTGGTGCGTACATTGCCCATGGCGGTGGACACAGCGCGGAAGATCAAGGCTCTCATCCTGGCACAGTGCACAACGCCGACCCGGGCCGGTACGGAGCCTGATGTCGTCGACGTCCCCGCCCAGTTTCAGGGCTGCCGCCCTGAGGACCTGGATATTAAGGATAGTGTCGTATTCGAGAAAGCCAGGCCGGACAACCGGAAAACGCTTGAAGAAGTGGTGAGCTATAACTGGCAATATTACCAGCCGTTCATCGCTTTCGGGGGCGCACAGATGCACCATGAAGAGATCTACTACATGGGCAGGCAGGCAACCTGGGTGGAGGTGGAAGTCGATCCGGAAACCGGTGAGATCGAGATAAAGACCGTCGTCAACTCAAACGACGTCGGCAAGTGTTTTGATCCTGACGGGGTCAATGCCCAGCAGTACGGAGGTTCGTACATGGGTTTAAGTCATGGACGCCAGGACGGCAAAGTCTACGACCCGGATACCGGCGTCGTGCTCAACGACAACCTCATTGATTACAAATGGTTTTCGTTCAACGATATTACCGGCCCCATGCACCAGCGCATCGTCGAAAGCGGCCTCGGATACGCTCCCTATGGAGCCATTGGTATTGGGGAAAGCCTGGGAGCAGTTACCTCCACTATACTGGCCGGCGCAGTTTACAACGCGACCGGCAAGTGGATAACCGATTTTCCGATCACACCGGATAAAGTCCTCAAAGCGCTTGGAAAAATTTAAATCTCCGATAAACTATATCTGCCATAGGTGGCTTAACGGAGATCCATGATCAAGAGACCCACTTTCTCATCTCATCTTATATACTGTTGTATAACCACTCTGCTATTCATTGGGGCTGGGGCAGCCATTTCCCAAGCTGACGAGCTGGAATCTGCCAACGAATCCATTTCGGCGCAGGAAGTTGTCGAAAGTGCTGTTGAGAGGGCTGAAAATCAGCACTATTCCATGATTGAAACGAATTTTAGCTCGCAAGCTGTTTCAAAAAATCATTCACTGGACGGCGATGGTACAATCACCGAAACGGAATCCTTCAGGCACCTCCAGTATCCCCTGAATGGCGCAGTCTTCGAAGAACTTGTAGAAAAAAATGGCCGTCCCCTCAATGAAAAGGAAAAGCAGGAGGAAGAAAAAAGGAAACAGGATTTTATCCGTGAAATTGAAGAAAGGCGGACTCGTGGCGATTATGTTCAGCCCTCCAAGGAAGAAGCGATCCGATTCAACAGAGAATTTACCGACAGGTATATTTACAAGCTTGAAAGAACTGAAACCATCCGGGAACATTCCTGCTGGGTGGTTTCTTTTGAACCCAAACAGGGCAAGTTGCCTACGCGGAACAGAATGGACCGTGCACTGAACAAGACAACCGGTTTGATGTGGATATCAAGGGATGACTACGGTCTCGTCCGCGTAGAATTTGCCTTAAGAGAACCTTTCAAATATTGGGGCGGAATCCTGGCAGTGGTTCGGAATACCGATGGAACCGTGGATTACACCCGAGTGGAACCGAATATCTGGCTGCCCCTGCACTTTGATCTCAAGTTGGACCTCAAGATCATGCTGGTGAAAAACATCCGCCGGCTCATTGTCAAGGACTGGTTCGACTATAAGCGTGTAAATCACCCGGTAGTTTCGGATCCAGTTACAGCCCGAAGCACCGTTCACGACTCTTCGGGCGACACAGTCCTCGAGTAATATCAATTGAACATCACCTATGAATCTGTTCTTTGGGTATTATTATGACGGTTTTTTGCCGGACAGCAGAGCCAGTTCACGCCATTTCCAAAAACAATCTACATCTTTAAAACCAATTTGCTGCATCCAGTCCAGTTGAATTTCAACACCGGCACATTTGTTTGAAGGATCTTCATCCCAAAGGGTAGCGCCCATCGCATTATAGAAATCTTCATGAAGCTTGCTGGTTGGAGAAGATACATGTTCCAGATTACAGAATATTCCTCCAGGGTCGAGGATGTTAAATATTTCCTTGTAGAGACTCTGTTTGCGCTCATCGCTGACATGGTGGATAGAGAAGCTGGAAAGAATTACATCGAATGTACCTATATCCGGTAAAGAATCATTAAGATCATGCTCTACTACGGAAATATCATGATTTTCAGAAAAACGTGATCGGGCTTTTTCCAGCATGGTAGGCGAAATATCTGTGGCAATTCCCTGAATCTCTGGGCGCGCACGTTTTACCAGTGCCATTAATCGACCATCGCCGGTTCCCAAATCCAGAACACGTCGAGCCCCTTTTGGTAACAGTTCCAGAACGACGGCTTCACCTTCTGTGCGATGAGGGATACGGTCCGACTTTGCCAAGTATGACAATGCGTAATCAGGACTTGAATATGAATTTATTTCTGAAGGTTTGGTTTTAGTCATAATAATTCCTATCAGGATCAACGAATTTTATTAGCCAATATATTAAGAGAGAAAATTTGCAAGAACCAGCCTAATTTCCGTATGCGCTGTTTGGAAAGTCGGGATTTAGGATTTTGACGACCGCTGCGGCATAAGAATTTTTGTGCACTTTCGATTTTGGAGCATTATATATACTCGAAAGGAGGCACTATGAGGAAATATGGAATCTGTTTCAACATTCTTATTATATTTTTTGCAGTTTGCTTTTCGGGTTCTTTTCCCAGGCCGCTAGCTGCTCAGGAAGATTCAGGAATCGAGGCATACAATGCCGGCGCCTATGTGGATGCAGAAGCAAAACTACGGATGACCCTGTTGGGCGATCCGATGAATATAGCCGCACGCTACTACTTGGGGCGTACACTGCTGCATCAGCAGAAATTGACGGAAGCTGTCAAGGAATTGGAAAAGGCGAAGAGCGATTTAAAACAGGCAACCCCGGAATCTCAGCTTGACGTTCCGAGCGCGTACCAGGTTGATCTTGCCCTCGGCCAGACTTTCCTTGAACTGCAAGCGTATGAAAAAGCCTGGTTTGCGCTGGAATCGGCACGGCTAGAAAACCCCGGATCATCGGACGTATACCTCCATCGCGGGATCTATTACTACAAGCTGAAAGAATATACAAAAGCGGTCGAGGACCTGGAAAAATCCATCAAGCTGAATTCCGAGAACGCCTATGCCTATTACTATGCCGGAATGGCCTATTTCGAAATAGGAAGCCCGGATAAAATGGTTGAAGTCTTTGAAATCTTTTTGGAACTCGCTCCCTACTCTCCTGAGGCGCCCGACGTCAAGAAACGGGTGGATGAAGCCTGCTGACCTGAATTTCCCCCCCTATTTTTAGCCCGACTTTGACAACTCGGCCGTAAAAACGAAAAAATGAAGGCCGATCAGTCGCGTAAACCTAATAATATCAACAAAGGTATTTTCGAAAACGGTCCAAAACCGCATGTAGTGAAGACCTACCCCCTTGCAATCGGTACTATTTTATAGACAATTTCCGCATGTTCCTGCGAATGACAAAGCGGAAAAAAGACAGCAAAGAACACCGATACTGGAGCATAGTTGAGAATCACCGCATCAGTGGTGGACGCATTGTACAAAAGCATGTTCTTTACCTCGGCGAAATCAACGACAGCGAGCGTGAAGCTTGGTGGCGTTCTATAGAGATACTGGAAAGCGGCAAAAAGAAACCACGCAAGATCTCCCTGTTCCCCGAAGACAGGAAAGTACAGTCGAACGATCACGATGTAATACACGTTCATGTGAATCAGATGCGACTGGTGCGCCCGCGGCAATGGGGTGCCTGCTGGATGGCGTTGCTTTTATGGGACCAACTGCATTTGGACCGATACTGGGCTGAGAAACTGCCGCCAAGCAGGCAAGGAACTCGTTGGCTCAATATCCTGAAAATCCTTGTCTGCTACAGACTGATACAACCAGGAAGCGAGTGGCGCCTATATCGCGAATGGTATGGCAATAGCGCAATGGGAGATCTTCTTGGCGAAGAAGGCGAAACTGTTCCGTACCAAAACTTCTATCGATGTCTGGATAAACTGCTCGAGCATAAGGAGGGGATGTTCACGTTTTTAAAACAGCGCTGGCAGGATATGTTCAATGCCGATTTTGATGTTCTGCTGTACGATCTGACCAGCACCTATTTTGAAAGCGATCCCCCGGGAAAAGGCAAGAGGCGTTATGGCTACAGCCGGGATAAACGTTTCGACTGTGTACAGGTTGTTATTGCACTGGTGGTGACACCGGACGGTTTCCCCCTCTGCTATGAAGTCATGGCTGGCAACACCAGCGATCGGGCTACATTGAGGCAATTCCTGAAAAAGATTGAAGATCAGTATGGAAAAGCTCGACGTGTCTGGATCATGGATCGCGGCATTCCGACGGAAGAGGTGCTCGGTGAAATGCGTCAATCGGAAGTGCCTGTTTATTATCTTGTCGGAACGCCCAAAGGACGACTGAACAAACTCGAAGCCCAATTACTGTCACTGCCATGGGAAAAAGTGCGTGACAGTCTCAGCGTCAAACTACTGAAGCAGGATGGAGAACTGTATGTACTGGCATGCAGTACGAGCCGTCAGGCGAAAGAACGCGCTATGCGCCGTCGGCGCCTGAAACGATACTGGAACCGATTGAAGGAACTCAGAGAACAGAAGCTTGATCGGGACCGGTTGTTGATGAAAATCGGAGCGGCAAAAAAGGAAGCCGGCAATGCCGCCCGACTGGTGGAGTTATCTCTTCCTTTACCGCATCAGGATGTGGCCCCAGAAACATTCCGCTTCAGGTTGATCAAAGACAATTTGCGAAAAGCCCGTAGACAGGAGGGACAATATCTTCTTCGATCGAATCTGGTGGGTGAGGAAGCGTCCACGCTCTGGAAATACTATGTACAGCTTGTAGAGGTCGAACAGGCCTTTAAAACTCTTAAAATGGATTTATCTTTGCGGCCCGTCTACCATTCGAAGGATGAAAGGATCGAGGCGCATATTTTCGTAGCCTTTCTGTCTTATTGCCTTCAGGTTACTTTACGGCAGCGATTGAAAGCCCTGGCTCCGGGTTTGACGGTGCGGTCGATCCTTGAAAAGTTTGCGTCGATCCAGATGGTCGATGTTCACCTTCCTACTACAGACGGCCGAGAACTCCGCCTGCCTAGATATACCGAGCCCAATAGAGAACATCTGCTGTTGCTTTCCAGATTGGCCTTGCAACTGCCTCCTCAACCAAGACCTGAACTTCTGGATAAAAAGCCGAAAATGACAAGGTTGAAGATGCATGTGTAGTGAAGACTTTTGAGGGGCCCGTCTAATGTTTTCAATAATTTACGGACACCGTACCCCCCGAGTTGTCAAAGTCGGGTTAGCTTTGAAACAGGTTGGGACCGTTTATACCGCAGCAATATTTTCAGGCTATCGGGTTCCGGTTAGAAATAGCCGCTCCTCAAAATGCTGCAAGGTATGTTCCTGATAACACTTACTCCAATCTGGATTTAATCCATCGCTGGTTTCTCCGCGCTATCGATTTCAAAAAACTCCCCTAATCCTTTGGACGGCTCCAGTTCCAATCCGAGTTGCTCATGTACTGCCGTTAAAAACGATTGAGTGTTATTCCGCTCCCATCTAAGGATGAAATCGTAGCGTCCCGTGAGGCCTGTTTTGTCAACCACGGGCCGACCCAGAACAATGGACAACCCGCCCAGCGGATCCTGAACAGTCACTGCTTTACACTGGTATTGTGAAGAATTGTACATCAAGCATTCCCCCGGATCGGGGATTTTGTCCTCCGCGCTGGTATACATAAAATCTCTTTGCGGAATGTCCATGATTGGATTGCCAAACTCATCCCTGGCTGTCGGAAGCTTATGTCCCCCCTCCGCTACTACCAGTTCGTACACCGGTATTTCCCGCGTCTCACGGCGCATCTTTAGATGGAATCTTTCCGCCAACATCGATTGAAGCATCCGCCGGCGCAATCGATGTTGGATGGCGGGAAAGTCCGCAGCGCTGCTTTTCGCTTCGATATCGAAGCGACTTGTCCGAACCCAGGAGGGACCTCCGACTAATTGGTATGGCTGGATGGCGTAAGCATTCATTATTAAAGACGACAACGGTACGCAGGTATGTATATAGCGGCCGGGCTGGACGGAAAAAGTCGGTCGGCTGCAATCCTGTGCCGGCTTGATGGAAACTTCGTCGAATGTCGGTTTGGGGCCGGTTGCTTCATCAGGAGTATGTTTTATTTCCACGGCCGCGGGTCTTTCAAAGAAGGAATCTTCCAGGTCGGAATTAATGGCCCATTTCGTGATCGACATGTCTATGTATTCTGTGCCGTCTATGTCCAGATTTATAGTAAAGGGAAATTTCATCCCCTCTACATCCCGGTAATCCAATGTGATCATTTCAATCTTGCTGTCGGCCATCCTCATAGTAAATTTATATGGCAGGTATGTATCGGGATCGATATGGATCAGAATAGAATCAAAACCCATTACGCCGGTATGTTTGATGATGAAGTACTCTTTGCCGTCGATAGATTCGCGCCCTTCGAATCCCGCGGCCATGTATAACATCTGCGGATCGAACATTATCTGTGTGCCCAATGCCGAATTCTTCAATTGCGCGAGCACCGGATCGGGCATGTCCATAATGGATCCTGTGTTCGGATCGGTCATCCAGCCTGACTTCCCATCGAAAGCCATAGTGATTCGAACACTCTCCGCGACCTCTATCTCCTGGCGCAGTTTGTGGGGAGACTTCAAGTAGGTCATTACCGCCATATCCAATCCCTGTGATAATATCTTCAAGTTGGCGTTAAATGTCATGTCCCTGATTTGTGAAAAACGAGCCCTTCCGCCCTGGGCTTCGAGCGATTTCTCAAAGATCCTTTTACCTTCCTCCATTTTTTTATCCAGAGCTTCCTGTGCCATTAACTGTTCTGGCGTTAAGGGGGGAGGATCGTCTTTCGCATCGGTCAACAGACCGCATGACAAAATCACCAGCAATGCTGTTGCCACCATTGCCGCAAGGCGGGTGGGACGCCTGAATTTGGCTATCATAGTCAATCTCCTTTTGAGTTCTGCCTTGCTTTCGAAAATTCCCGCTACTGCAGGTAAATGCTGCGTTTGGCTAAAACGTTCCAGCAGGTTAATGAGTGCACGGCCGTAACGGTTGCTCTCTTCACCCTGCATGTAAGACAACACCAGCGCATCACAGGCCGATTCGCGATCGGCACGTATATGGATGAAGGCCCACCAGACCAGGGGATTGAACCAATGAAGCGATTGCAGCAATGCGACGATCCAGCTGATCCAGATATCGCCGCGTTTCAAGTGGGCCAGTTCATGGAGAAAGATACAACGCAACTCTTCACGGTCGACATGTCCTATAAAATTCGCCGGTAACAATACACGTGGCCGGATAAATCCGAATAAAGAGGGGCTTTTTACCGTATCCGTCACAAACAGGCCTACCATTGTTCGCAACTGCAAA
>Ga0209536_100008392_pt1 | contig 15495 bp, 16 predicted proteins | sample DeeMarSeWOR28_12_FD_187461 | JGI IMG/M metagenome (GOLD analysis project Ga0209536, IMG submission 187461) | Marine sediment microbial communities from White Oak River estuary, North Carolina - WOR-2-8_12 (SPAdes) (version 2) | ecosystem: Environmental > Aquatic > Marine > Intertidal zone >...
CACCTAACCCGACGATTGATGCTCTTGAAAAGACATATAGAATTAACGAGGTGGTTTCTCCGCCTTTTCCAGTTTCAGATCATGATACTGCTTCGGCGTTATTAGTAGCGTATGGTGCCACATTAAATGAAGCATCGTCGGCTTTCCGAGAAGCTAAAATGCGTGTTCTCAGCACTATAGATAGAGGCAAGTAGCGTTGGTAACGGTTATCGGCTGGGACATAGGAGGCGCCAACACCAAAGCCGTTTTCCTGCGCACTGAAAATGGCTGCGTCAAAGAAATTAAGACCGCACTCGAGTATTTCCCTGTCTGGAAAGATCCAGACAAACTCGTTACAATGCTTTCAACTCTGAAAGAGAAAGTAGGTGGCAATGTGAAACTTGACGGTGTCGGCTTAACCATGACTGCTGAGTTGTCAGATGCATATCAAACTAAGCGGGAAGGCGTCAATAAGATTTTAGACTGTGCTGCGCGGGCTTTAATGGACTTGCCGATTTTTGTATTAGACGTGAACGCTACGCTAAGATCAATTGACGATGCTAAGTCCGAACCGCTTAAAGTAGCTGCGGCGAATTGGGCTGCAACGGGCTGGATGGTTGCTAATTTGATTAAGACATGTGTGGTAGTTGATGTTGGAAGCACAAGTACCAGCATAATACCCGTTGTCTACGGGCGCATTTCAGCGGCCGGCAAAAGTGATTTAGAGAAACTTATAGTTGGAGAGCTTGTTTACACGGGAAGTCTGCGAACGAATGTGGCTGCGATTGTTCAGTCTGTTCCGTTTCGAGAGCGGACGGTACGGGTCTCCTCAGAATTGTTTGCTCAATCAGGTGATGTCCATTTAGTCTTAGGCAACATCAGTGAAGATGAGTACAGTGCGGAGACGGCGGATGGGCGTGGAAAAACGAGAAAGGAGGCTTTGTCGCGTCTCGCTCGTGTCGTCTGCGCTGACATTGAAATGTTGACTGAACAAGAAATTATGCAAATCGCTAGATACGTTTACGGAAAGCAGGTTGAGCGGGTTGCTGAAGGGCTGAAGCAAGTTTATTCGCGAGTTAAGTCTGTTACAACGGCAGAAGTTCCTGTTGTGCTTACAGGCATAGGCAAAAACTTTATTGCAGTAGACGCCGCTGAAAAAATTGGTGTTGACGAGGTTATTGACCTCGAAAAACTGTGTTTTGGTGATGCTTTTGTATACCAGATGCCGCTTGGTAAATTGGCACGAAGCGGCATGATTAAGGCGTCGCCTGCTATGGGGGTCGCGTTGATGGTTGCAAATAAACTTGGGGGGAAATGAAGTGGATGCGGTCGTAAAAGTGGGAGGAAGCCTGGCTGAAGACCCGGAGCGGCTGATAGTTTTATGCGGCAAATTAAGCAGGCTTGCAGCAAACTATGAGCTAGTTGTGGTGCCTGGTGGTGGCAGGTTTGCTGATGTTGTACGTGATTCGGATGAAAAGTTCAATTTATCCAGCGGAATCTCTCATAGAATGGCTATTCTGGGAATGGATCAGTTTGGACTGTTGCTAGCTCAAATCACTCCCAACTCTTGTGCAACCTATTCGCTTGATGACACAAAGCAGCTTTCTGAGACTGAAGTTGTACCAATTCTTTTGCCGTCGCGGCTTATGTTTAAAGAAGACCCGCTGAAAAACTCGTGGGAGGTTACCTCGGATTCCATTGCAGCATATGTTGCCAGCCGGTTGCAGGCGGCTAAACTGGTTTTGGTTACTGATGTAGACGGGGTTTTCACGAAAGACCCCACGAAGTATGAGGATGCTGAGCTGATGGAGCGGCTGTCAGCCGAGGAACTACTGAACCTTGATTTGCAGACCAGCGTAGACCGTTTTTTGGCTAATCTGCTTTTAGAGGCACGTATTGACTGCTATGTGGTTAATGGGAAATATCCTGAACGAATTGAGGATGTCTTGGCAGGGCAGCAGGCTATTTGCACGTTAATTTCGTCAGGACCTGGATAGACACGGTTTATTAGCTGAGGTTTGTTGATATTCATATGGAATCTGAGTTACCAGTTGTGGCTGTTGTCCGCGGTGAGCGAGGTCACGAGCCGGTTTTCAAAGCCCTCGATATGATAGATTATAGAAACGCGCTTGCGGGTTACGACAAAGTCCTTATCAAAGTAAACTTTATCACCACCAAAACATGGGATAAGGGCGCGACCACAGACCCCATTGTGGTGGAAGCCATAATCAAGAAGCTTGAGGATTTGCCCGTGAAAGTCTATGTTGTGGAGTCAGATGCAACAATCAGTAATGCAGATAAAGCATTTGAGGCTACAGGCATGAAAGAAATGTGCCGCCGCAATGGCATTGAATGGCTTAACCTCAGCCATATCAAAGACAAAGTCAAGCTTGAAGTTCCAGACGGAGAAGCGTTGAAGAGCGTGACTGTGCCGCGGCTCGTTATGGAATCCGCGATTATCAGCGCCGCCAAGCTAAAAACGCATGTGGACACTGATGTGACATTGGGCATGAAAAACATGTTTGGCTTGCTTCCTGACAAGTTCAAAGGAAAATACCACCTGAAAGGAATAAGCAAAGTCGTCGTCGACATCAACACCATCCTCAGACCAACGTTAACAATCATAGACGGTTTTGTGGGCATGGAAGGACAAGGACCCATAGACGGGACACCAGTCCAAATGAATCTCATAATTGCAGGAACAGACCCAGTCGCTACAGACGCCACAGCCGCCAGAATAATGGGCTTCAACCCGTATGAAATCACACATATACGCAAAGCACACGAAAAATGCTTAGGAAAAAGCGAAGCCAAAATCCTTGGCGAAAAAATAGAGACAGTTAAAAAACAATTTAAACAAAAATAACATCTATTTTTGATAAGTTCTGTATATTGGGAATCTGAGGAGTGCAGCAATTCCTGTTAGTGCTGTGAGTTTTTCGCCTGCTTCGTGTTCTGTGCTGACTACGATTATGCTACCTCTCCGCTGTTCTGCTTCTCGCATGAGTTTCTCCAAGTGCAGGCGTTGCTCTTCCTCTGCTTCTCTTAGCACTGTGTCTGCTATGACCAGTTTTTCGACGGCGCCCATGGCTACCGCGTTTTCAACAGCTTCTAGCCCGTAGGTGATTGTGGCTTCGCCTTTTCCCAGCCTCTTCATAACTTCCTCGATAACCTCGGTTTCGTCAACAATCCGCAGTTGCTTTGCCGCCTTCAACAGCACACCTGAGCGCAGTGCCTCATAGATGCCGCTTACGCCACCGTTGTTGACGCTTTTCACATCCACTACTGACTTAGCTATGTCCATAGCTTCATCAGCCAAGAAGGCTACGAAGTCGCCTTTCACGAAGCCCACACCCACAATCACTATAGGACTGTGATTATGTGACCATAACTGCCGTAGACTGGCTACTGCACGTTTGAAGTAGTCTTTTGTGGCGGCGACTCGCTTGTCGGCTTCATGTTTTCCAGGCAGCTTGATGCGCTCTTCCGCTTTAACGTCTACGCCGTACTGTCTAGTTTCGGCTATGGCGAAGCTTTCGTCGTCTATGGCGATGATTGTCATGGGTTTTTCGGTTTTGCTAGCCCAATATAGTCTATCTAAGAGGTGTTTAGGCCACTGTTTCTTAACGATGGTTACTGGCTGGTTCAAAGCTATGTTGAGGGTGTGGTGGGAGCCCGTCGGCATAATATCAGGTGCGAGGATGATTGTCCCGTGAACCCGTAATTTGCCTAGAAACTTGTCCCAAGCCACTGATTCCACGGCTACACCCATGAACGCTGAGACGCGTACCGCGCTTTTTGGTCTGGAATATTCCTGGTCGGTTTTTACGGCTCGTGACGAGTAGGCGTAAACCTCGTCACCCTTGTAAACAACGTTATACAAGTGCCAAAGGTCATCGTCAGAACTGGGAACAACCTTAACGAAGCCTTGCCTGAGATTTCTACCTATAATCTTCACGTTCGCCACACCTCCCAATTAGATTCGCTTAACACGTAATTAACTTTCACTCCCAAAAAGCGCTATGGATTGCTTTTAAGCTAGATGAACTGAAGCAGTGCCAAAAACGAATGGCGACAGCTATGCACACCAGAAAGGCAAAGATGAATGGCTCAGAGATTAGTTTGGTGAAAGTCGTGAAAAACTTGGACGAAGCTATAGCGCATGTGAACAAGTATAGTACTAAACATTCCGAGTCCATTTTAACCGCGAACTTTAACAAAGCAATGCGTTTTATCAGGGAAGTGGATTCTGCTTCGGTTTACTGGAACGCGTCTACGCGGTTTACGGATGGTAACCAGTTCGGTTTAGGCGCGGAAATTGGCATTAGCACGCAGAAACTGCATGCGAGAGGGCCCATGAGCGTCCAGCACTTGACTACCACAAAGTACTTTATTCTAGGCAGCGGGCAGATCAGAAAATAACTTCACACCACTTTTCTCATGCAATTTTTCAGATAGTTAACGCAAAGCCTATTTGCCATATCGTTCTTTTCTTACAAAATATTAGGTAAGAGGATAAACCATGGTGAAAGCTAATTTCGAGTACGAGCCTAAGAAACTGGAAAAAGGTTACAACAACAGAACACTGCATGTTGATCTGTCAGAAATGAAAATAATGAGCAAGCCTGTATCTGAGAAAATGAAGAATACGTTTACTGGCGGCCGCGGTTTTAACATTTGGTTGCTCTGGAACTCGTTGCCAAAAGACCGCATAATAAAGTGGGATGACCCTGAAAACGAGGTGTGCTTAGCCGCAGGACCATTAGGTGGCATCCCAGTTTATCCCGGCGGCGGAAAAAGCATAGCTGTAGCAATTTCGCCTTTAACGGGTATTGTAGTGGACTCTAATGTAGGCGGTTATTTTGGTCCTTACCTGAAATTCGCGGGGTGGGATGCTCTTGAAGTGCAGGGCAAATCAGAATCCGAGGTGGTTATATTCATTGATGGTGATAAATGTCGAGTCCAAGTTGAAGACGCCGCGAAGTTTCCTTCTGAGACGCATTTGATAATGGAAGTTATGGCAGAGAAGTATGGCAGCGGCAAGCCTGTCAGCATATCTGTTGTGTCGTCAGGTCCTGGTGCTGAGCACACGTTAATGGGTTGCTTAAACATTTCATGGTACGATTTAGCAAGACGTGTACATAGGTTCAAGCAGGCGGGCAGAGGCGGCATAGGCACGGTACTGCGCAACAAGAGGATAAAAGCTATCGTGGCTAAATATTCGGGGAAAATCACTGTTGAGAGTAATGGTCCAGCTTATGCGGATTTGGTGAAAGAGATCGGTACTGCATATAATAGAGAGATAAGGACGCTTGACCCAAAGCAGAATGAGATGGCAGTTATTGGTTCTTCGCAACTCGTATCTGCAATGAATAATTTTGACCTGTTGCCAGTGGAGAATTTCAAGTATGGTTCTCATCCGGAGGCGGAAAAGTTAGGCAGAGAAATTTACCGAAATAAATTTGATGCAGGGTTTGACGGTTGCTGGATGGGGTGTTCCATGTCATGTGCTCATGTGGTGAAGGATTTTGAGCTTAAGACTGGACCATACACCGGAGAACGGGTTTTCGTCACTGGTCCTGAGTACGAGACGGCGGCTGGTGTAGGTAGCAACTGCGGCATTTTCGACGTTGACTACGTTATTGAAATGAATTATTACTGTGACATTTATGGTTTGGACACAATTAGCGTGGGAACAGCAACCGCCTTCGCCATGGAATGTTATGAGATGGGGTTAATTGGGAAAAAAGCCACAGGAGATTTAGACTTGTGCTTTGGCAACAGAGACGCAGCTTTGGAGCTCGTACATCAGATGGCGCGTGGCGAAGGCTTTGGCGTCATAGTGGGACAAGGCGTTCGCAAGATGAAGAAACTGTTTGCAGATAAGTACCGTGCAGATTCGAGACTCATGCAGGACATTGGTATGGAGTCGAAGGGGTTGGAGTTCTCGGAGTACGTAACTAAAGAATCTTTGGCACAGCAGGGTGGCTATGGCTTAACGCTTAAGGGTCCGCAACATGATGAGGCGTGGCTGATTTTCCTTGACATGGTTCATAATTTGATGCCAACTTTCGAACAGAAAGCAGAGAATCTGCATTGGTTTCCAATGTGGCGCACTTGGTTTGGGCTTAATGGCTTGTGTAAGCTCCCGTGGAATGATGTTGTGCCAGAAGGCAACAAGCAGACGAAGGAACCCGCTAAAGTGATGCCACATGTTGAGACCTACGCTAAACTGTTCTATGCAGTGACAGGCAAAAAGGTGACAGTGGACGACTTAATACTAATGAGCGAGAAAGTTTATAATTTCCAACGCATCTTCAACCTGCGGTTGGGATGCGGAACACGAGAACATGATACAGTGCCTTACCGAGCGGTTGGACCTGTAACAGAGGAAGAATACGAAAGCCGCAGAGAACGCTACGACAAGCAACTCAAAGAAAAGCTTGGCATAGACCCTTCAGGGAAGTCCACTAAGGAGAAAATGATTGTGCTAAGGAAATATCGCGAGGCGGAATACGAGAAATTGAAGGCTGCAGTCTACAAACGGCGCGGCTGGACCACAAATGGAGTGCCAACAACAGAAAAAGCGAAAGCCTTAGGCATAGACTTTCCAGATGTCATGAAACTTCTTCAAATGAACACAAGAAATAGACTACCCTGAAAATTTTGGCGTAGTTCTTGCTCGTTGCTACTGGAAAAACAAATCCCATTTCATACTAACGCAGAAGTGTAATAGTGTTTTTTTGCATGATTGGAGAAAGCTTATATGTGTCGGCTCTATTTTCGTACGAAATTCACATATAAAATAACAAGATAAAAGTTAAGATTTCGGCACTCAAAACCAAAGATTACAAAATAGCTTGTTTGGAGGTTTTAATGTGGAATACTTAATCGCTGCAACAGACACTGTCTCTTCAAATTTTAGCATTCGCATAGGAAACCATTGGGGAATCTATTTACAACGCTTACTATAAAAATAGTCTTTCAGAGGAAGAAACAAAAGATGGCGCGTTTTAGAGGCAATAAAGATGCAAATCTGCTGGTTGGAGCTGTTTTGCTTATCGCGGTTATGGTTGCGGTCAGCGTAGTTGTAGACTCTTGGTGTGGAAAAGCGACTAATTCTTATCAGATAGAAGAACTCGCAGTGTCCGGTTTTGCCTTCTTAAACAACAACACGATTAGCATGATTGTGGAAAACAATGGAACGCTTCCTTCGAGAATAATTGAAGTATTGATAAACAACGAAAAGCAATATTTTACAGTGAATTCGACAATAATTCCACCCAAAGACTGCATAAACCTTTCAATAGTCTACACGTATTCGAATGGCATAAATTACCATTTCAAACTAGTATCTGACAGAGGAAGCACATACATGTTCACCGCAATAACAATATAGCAACAAAGCGCATAGGAACGAAAAATAGAAAGAAGAGCGTTTAAGATTATTTTGCTTTATAGTACATCTTTGAAGGTTATGAGCTCAACGTTTAACGCGGGTTTTACTGCTTCCGAAATTCGAGAGGCAACTATTCGCTTAATACCCTTTTCTCCTGCAACATCAACGATTCTCTGCGTAATTATGCCGTCAAAGATTACGGTGTCCACACCCTTTATCTGTTGCAGTTTTTCAGCCAACTGACTAACAGGTAACCGTTCATTCTGCTTAAGCTCTGCGTCAAGGAGAATCGCTTCAAGCGTACCCTGCAAAACTTTTGCTGCTTGGTTGATTTCCTCTGGAACTTCAGTTTTCGGTCGTTCCTTCTTAGGTTGCTTATGGAGTTCTTTTACTGGAACTCGTTTTTCTAAAGCGTTGGTGATTTCATGGCAGTTGCATTCTTCGATTTCTTTGCCTCTGGGCGCACGACCAACATATCGTATGCTTGTAACCTGAAGAAGTTCTTTTAGAATCAAGTCTCCTCCACGGTCACCGTCTAATAGGGCTGTGGCTTCCTTTTCTTTGGTTAGCTTCTTTATGGACTCTGGGACTTTTGCGCCTTCGAGTGCAATTGTGTTCTGGATTCCGCAGCGCATGAGGTTTATGATGTCTGCTCGTCCTTCTACAACTATAATTTCTTTGGATTTTTCAAGTTCTGGTCCTGCAGGCAAGTGTTCTGGACCGTATTTTTCGACTTTGCCGAGCTTCACTGTGTTAGAGATTTGTTTGTAAACTTCGTCTACGTTGGGCATGGATTCAATGTTCCATTTGTGCAGAATTTCTTTGGCGCGGTCGATGATTACCTTTCGTCTTGCTTCTCTGATGTCTTCGATTTTGTCTAATACTACTTTAGCTGAGCAGGGTCCAACGCGGTTTATGCTTTCTACGCTGGCAGCGATTAGTGCTGTGCTTATGCGGTCTAGGCTGGTTGGGATTGTTATAGTGCCTGTGGTTCGGTCGTTTTTTGAGTGTAGATCGATTTCTATTCTTCCGATGCGGCCTGTTTTCTGGAGTTCTCTTAGGTCAAGTTCTGGCCCGAAAAGTCCTTCTGTTTGTCCGAAAACGGCTCCTATTACATCTGGTTTTTCGACGACACCAGCAATTTCAAATCTAGCTTCTATTACATACTTTATGGTGAATGTTTGGGATGTACCCGTAAGTGTGCACCTCCAAGGTGTAAGTTATTTGAGTTAGGGTTAATCACATGACGCGAGTTATTTTTTACGCGACGCATGAGATTATCGGGTATTACTATTTATTACTTTTATGAAGTATTGCTCTTGTTCTTTAAGGTTTCTGAATGCACTGCCTGATACATAACGTTGGCTATGTTTCAATTCGGGTTTTGTTCCGTTTTTTCAAGAAGATTATGGTATATCAGCGTCGTTTGAGAAGCCTCTTCTTTCCCAGAAACCTCTGTAATCCTCGTTATTGGATAACTCAATTTCTGTTATCCATTTTATCCATTTATAGCCATATTTGCTTTCGGCAACAAGCTGGAATGGAAAACCTCTTTCTGGTGGAAGCGTTAACCCGTTCATTTTGTACGCTAGAAGTATGTCGTTTTCTAAAATGTAGTCCAGCTTAAGGGAGGTTGAGTAGCCGTCATAAGCATGAAATATCACAAGTGTGGCTTCAGGGTCTATTCCTGTTTCGTTTAACAAGTCTTCGAGCAAAAACCCTTCCCAAAGGATTTTCACGGACCATCCTTCTACACAGCGGAGTGTTGTGACTTTCTGGTATTTCTGGAAACCGTTGATTACGTCATTATAACTGTATTCTATGGTGTTGTTGTCTAGTCTTTTTACTATGAGTTTGTATTCAGTTTCGTTTACGTGTTGTGGTCCTCTTATAGAGTTTTCTCTGAAATCATTTATCGATGAAAGATTTTGGCCTTCGTACTCGTGGATTTCCTCGGGATACAGCATTTTTGGCGTGTTCTGCAAAATAATTGCAACAACTATCAGGCTGACGAGCAGTAACACAACTATGGCAATAATTGGGCCTTTAAAACGTTTTACTTTCTCCATTCTATCATAGCTATACCTGCAATGTCATCCTTATATTTCTTCTTTAAAAGTAGCCTAGATGCAGTTTCTTGTGGTTATTAGGAATTTTTATTTATTGCTTTGCTTACAGCAGTTTAAGATTAGGCCTTAACCAAAGGTCTTTACAGCGTTACAAGAAATCCCACGTATATCGGTTTGCTTCTAAAGCAAACTGGCTTGGGAATAACGTGCTCTTCTAATATCTTTGGGCTCAGTTTTTATGAACCTTGAAAGCATTTTCTATTAGGGTCCAAATATAATGGGAAACTTTGTTTTCTGAGATAGCTAACTGCTGATTTTTGTTTTATTCCAGGAGTTCAAGTTTTATTTGGGTTAATGTTTCAGGTAGTTTATTCCTGTTTTCATGTGTGACTGTGAAGGTTTCTGAGTCTTCACGGTTTTTTGCCTCATTTATTAACTTGTCACGTGCTTTCAAGTGGACAACCGCTAAAACAGGTTTATGACTGTTAAGCGCCTTCCGTGTGGCTTCTTTGAATTTTTCTGAAAATAGTTCCATGGGTCCGATTTCGTCTATGGCGATAGCGTCGCATTTTTCCACAGCGTCTGCAATAGCTTTGGCGCCGATGCGATCGAGGTTTCCCCTCTTAACGCGGTACTTTCCAACCTGCGGACCAGTTCTTTGGTTCACATGTGCCAGCAATCCTTTTCTGCCATTACTCAGCTCCAAAATCTCGAAGCCAACTCGCGTCACACCTTCTCGTATTTCACGACTTATAAAGCCGCCAATATGGTAGCCTTTCTCTTTCAACACACTAACCGTTTTCATAAGCACAGTAGTTTTTCCGGCGCCAGGGTTGCCCGTCACAAGCAATACGCGTTTCTGCATTGTGTCCAAATCCTACAGACCAGAAGTCTAATATGCAAATAAATTTCTTCTCATAATCCACGTTAAGATAAAGGCAGAAAACGATGTCAGACGTGAAATTCAAAGTGGATTTTCCAAGCGAAATAATCCGGGAAGGGACAGTGCGAGTTGTAGTTCCGAAGCTTGAAGCTTTCAAGAAGCAACCCGCTGATTACGCGCCTTCCAAAGCGCCAGTGTTCTACAATCCAGTCATGGAGCTGAACCGCGACATATCCGTCTTAGCCTTTCAAGCTTATCAGAGGCTTGTCGGTAGGGAAATTTCGGTTTGCGACCCGTTGACAGGCTCAGGAATCAGAGGTCTCCGCTTTGCAGCTGAAGTCAACGGCGTCAAAAACGTTGTGGTCAGCGATATCAATGAACGCGCCTCCAAACTAGCACGCCACAATGCACATTTGAACGGACTGCACGAAGTCGTAGCGGTCAAGCATATGGCTGCAAACTGCCTGTTAAGCTGTCATGATGCACCCCGTAGACGATTCGATATAGTGGATATTGACCCGTTTGGTTCACCCGTGCCATATTTGGATTCAGCAGTTCGAGCGATTCGTAACAAAGGACTCTTAGCTGCTACTGCAACTGACCTTGCACCGCTATGCGGGGTTCACGCTAAAGCCTGTTTGAGAAAATACGGTGGTAAACCCTTACGCACAGAATATTGTCATGAGCTTGCGGTTCGGCTTTTAGCAGGCTGCATGGCAAGAGTTGCAGCGAAACAGAACGTCGGCGTCCGGGTTGTTTTCAGCCACTCCCTAGACCATTACATCCGAGTTTACGCGCAAATCGACTACGGCGCAAAGAAAGCTGATGCAAGCGTTAAGAGCCTCGGTTATGTGCTACATTGCTTCAATTGTTTTCACAGAGAAACCGCAAAGACGCTTTCTGCGACCTTTTTCGAAAAATGTCCCGAGTGTGGTTCCAAAATGAGCTGGGCTGGACCCCTATGGCTAGAAAAAATCTTTGACCCGCAGTTCTGCGATGCAATAGCACAGGAAAGCAGACGTACCGCGTTCCGAAACAGCGGAAGAATCACCAAGTTGCTATCTTTAGCAAAGGACGAGGCTGAAGCACCAGCAACATATTATGTTATCGATAAAATCAGCAACAAGCATTCTTCGCCTGTGCCTTCTGTGACTGCAATGCTAAAAATCCTACACGATAACGGTTTCGAAGCTGCTCAAACTCATTTTAATTCTAGAGGAGTGAGAACAAATGCGCCAGCCATTGCAGTACAGAACTTGCTGAAGGTTACGATCTCATCTTCGAGGCAACTTTTCGATGAAAGCTTCGGAAGTGGACAATAAAAGTTAAGAGCAGATACACTGTAGTTAAAGCAAAGGGTGACTGTCTCATGACCGACAAAATCGCTGTGATAGGCGCAGGAATGATGGGTGGCGCCATAATCAAAAGCCTTTTGAAAAGCGGGTACTCAGGAAAAATCACCGCCGTTGATATCAAACCTGAAAAACTTGAAGAACAGGAAAAACTAGGCGTGGCTGTAAGCACAGACCCCAAAAAAACAGCCACAGACGCTGACATAGTCTTCATATGTGTTAAGCCAACCAGTGTGAAAACCGTTCTATTCCAAATCAACAGCAACGTAAACGGTAAAATGGTAATCTCAATAGCCGCCACTGTCCCCCTAAAATTCCTAAAGAAGTTTATTCCCGACGCTAAAATCATCCGAATCATGCCTAACGTTGCTGCTTTAGTGCAGGCGTCTTACACAGCTTACTGCTGCGGAGAAAACGTAACCAAAAGGGATAAAGAGAAAGTTAAATCCCTTCTGAGTCGCATGGGCACATGCGAGGAAGTTGACGAAAAATATATGGACGCTATAACCGCGTTAACCGGCAGCGGACCAGGATACATCTCCATAATAATTGAGGCTTTAATGTATGCGGGACTGAAAGTTGGCTTGCCTAGAAAAGTGGCACTGTATGGTGCAGCACAGACGGTTCTAGGCACAGGGAAACTTGTATTAGATCTTCAAGAGCATCCATCGAAAGTAAAGGACATGGTTACTACTCCAGGTGGAACAACCATTGAAGCCATATACGAGCTTGAAGGCAGTTCAATAAGACAGGCATTGATGCGCGCGGTTGAGGAAGCAGCCAAGAAAAGCAAGCTGATTAGAGAAGAACTGGGTGTAAACTCGGTGTAACCTCGGCTAGACTGGATTCTGATATGTTCGAAGCGGTTATATTCGACTGGGACGGAACCCTCGCTGATACTCGACAGGTTGTCGTGGCTTCTTTTCAAAAAGCCCTCCGTGAAGTTCACTGTAAAATAAGCAATGAATTCATTGAACGGCTTATCGGAATTGGCTCGGCGGAAACTTTTAGAGAAATACTTCATGTTTCCCAGAATAACTTCGATGAAACATTGATCAGGAGCCTTGTAGAAAAGAAAGTTCAAAATGAAATCGAGATGAGCGACAAGATAAAAATGTTCTGTGGTTCACTGGAACTTTTGGAAGAGTTACATGGCAATGTCAAATTAGGTTTGGCTTCTATGAATGACCAAACAGTTATCAACCACCTCCTTAAAATAACAAACACGCAGAGTTTTTTTAACACAGTTGTTACCGCTGACGATATAGTTAAGTCAAAGCCTGATCCCGAAATCTTTTTGAAGTGTGCCTCAAAACTTGGAAGTGAACCCAACGAATGCGTAGTTATTGAAGACTCCATCTTCGGTGTTGAAGCCGCCAAAAATGCAAAAATGAACTGCATTGCAGTGCTTACAGGTGTGTACTCTAGAAAAGAGCTTAAGAAAGCAAACCCAGATTTAATCGTTGATTCTTTAAAGGAAAAAAGAAAGGTTCTCAATTTCATTTATCTTTAAAAAAAATTGCACTGTTGTTGTCATGTGACAATCACATATCTTTAAAAATTTTTTACTGCACAATCAATAGTGCTAAGGAAATGAAGATGAAAAAGCACAATGTTGAAGAATCTAACTGAAGCCAAAAAGGAAAAGCCGAAGGTATTTCAAGTGTTATTGTTAAATGATGATTCCACCCAAGAAGTTGAAGTTCGAGAGACAGAACAGGTTGATTTCCTGAGGGTTCAAAGGCATCTGAAATACGGTGGATCAGTCTTCATAACAAGCAAGAACTCGCAGAAACTATCTTTCCCCAAAGGGAAGACTGTAAATGAAAGCAATAGCACTACACGAAAAGTTAGGGCTTTCTGATATCCAAATATGTCGCAGCGGCAAACTCGGTGAAAGCGAGGCACCATAGTTTTTGACAAGTGTCACGTCAAATTATCCATCAGAGCCTTTCTGAAATAACCGATTTTTCCCTAATAGAAGATTCTTTCACAAGAGTTATTTACCTACTTGAGACACAGAATAGATGTGGGAAGGGAGAATGAAAGGGGACAGGCTGATTGTTATCAGTCAAGTCACATGTGACCATGCAAACCAGAGACGATACACTCAAACGCGTTTCGATATACTGAACGGCTTCGAAATAGTTTTGACAAGATGCATTAATTGCCATAAAATCCTTGCTCTCAAAGTTAAAAAACTGAATTGATATCTCAATTGATCTGCTCTTTTGCATAAGGACTTGGGAATTAGATATAACCTTCACAAAACATGTCAATTTGAATGGATTGATCGTTAATTTTTCCACTTTTTTATTACAAAAGAAAACATGGATGATCCCTTGACTTAAATACAGCTTTATTGCAGCGTCTCTCAGCTCGTTAATAAATGTCGCGAGATTATAGTATAACGCAGTCTAGAATTTAAAATAAAAAGTTTAAAACGCGTTTTTGAAATGCACTAGATTTTAGCTTGGTGGTTCCAACAGTTTTTTATGTAATCTCCACCTAAAAGGGGAACGATAAACGATTAGGAGAGAAAATGATTGGTTGATGGTTTCTCTGATAGATGGAAGGAAAAGCCTCAGCAGACTTCTTTTTTATCTAAGATTAAAAACTCGGGCAAGGCTTCAATAGGTTTAAGAAAACAAATTAGCACAGTTCTCCAACGAATAGATGTTCAAAAGCAAAAATTGAATAATGCACAGAGTCGTTTTGAGAAGCGAGACGCTACGCTGTTTAAGCGCACTGTTAAAGCTCTTTCGGAGAGGGATACAATGCGTGCAAACGTTCTCGCTGGAGAGTTAGCGGAAATACGGAAAGTTGAGAAGATGCTGATGCACGCGTCGCTGGCTTTGGAAAGCGTTTCTTTAAGGCTTAACACAGTCTCAGAATTAGGTGACGTGGTCACGGTTTTAGCTCCAGCTGCTGGTGTGCTTAATAATATTCGCGGTGGAATGTCAAGTATTTTTCCAGAGGCAGGACGTGAGCTGGAAAACATTGGTACTCTACTGACAGACATTGTCTCAACAACGCATCAAGAAGCGGGTGTGCCAGTAAACATTGGAACAGCAAGTTTGGAAGCAGAAAAGATTTTGCAGGAAGCGGAAACAACCGCGGAACGAAAACTGAAGGAGCAGCTCCCAGAAGTGTCCTCTGCCATATCAACACAAGAAAAAACTGGCATAGAAACATAACATAAAAAAGCCAAGCTCTTCTCAGCTTATATCCGAGCAAAAATCATTTTGAGCTGAACTGAAAAATTAGAAGCGGTTATGCGTCACATTTTTTAGGATGAAACGCCTTAACCAAAATTGTTCTTAGGTGGCTATTATGGAAAAATCTGTTCAGAAATATTTGTTAATGATTAAATTGAGTCCCAACATGGCTGCAAAACTATATGAACCGTTAATGGAGTTCAGCCAGAAACCTATGCAAGGCATAAAACTTGAAGAGGCATACCAAGTTTTTGGACAATGGGACTTCGCAGTGCTTTTTCAAGCAGACTCAAATGTGAAAGCTTTACACTTTGTCTCTGATAAAATCCGTTTAATAGAGGGTGTTACAGAAACTTTTACCATACCGCTGGCGCCGATCAAAGACTACCGCTAATAATCGACATGCAACATCAATTCTCCTTTTCTTAAATTGGATTTAAAGATGCCGTGTTAATTCAGCATTGAACATGCTATATGGATTCAGTTCTTCATGTTTTTTAGGGCCATTTCTGCAGCGTTTACTAATTGGTATGCGATAGGTGAAGCTGTAACTGCGGGATGTGTACCTATTTGGAACGTCGCAATATCGGTAGCT
>Ga0209536_100008393_pt1 | contig 15492 bp, 15 predicted proteins | sample DeeMarSeWOR28_12_FD_187461 | JGI IMG/M metagenome (GOLD analysis project Ga0209536, IMG submission 187461) | Marine sediment microbial communities from White Oak River estuary, North Carolina - WOR-2-8_12 (SPAdes) (version 2) | ecosystem: Environmental > Aquatic > Marine > Intertidal zone >...
TGTTTAATCTTGCATACGCCTATCGTCAAACGGGACAATACAATGAGGCTATCCAGGCACTTGTCAGTGGAATTCTAATGGAGCAGAAGAGGTTGAATGGCTATTTTATTAATTCGATACTTTTAATTTTTTCAGCAGCGTATGACAATGAAGAATTTAGGAATAAATTGGAGTTGACAGAAGAAAATGGCAACAAAAATATATCCGTCTGGCTACGTACAGCCAGACTTCTTGCAGACTTGCGTATTTATGATAAATCCAGTTATTTCATAAAAGAAGTGCTTAAGGAATTTCCTGATCATAAGCTGGCCCTCGAGTTAAACGAAACAATTCAGAAGCAGCTGCAGACGAACGAAAAACAGGAAGAATTTATGAACATAAATAATCATCTTCCTTATAATACAAGTATGGTCTACAAAATTTCACTTGACCTGTCTGATTTTATTCAGAAGCATTATTCGCCTCTGAATTTTGCTGTCGGCTGGCTTTTTGATGCCGCGGCAAAAGCCTCTCAGCCAGATGATCCTTTTGTATTGTGGCATAGAATTAACTGGTTTATGAAAACAGGCGATACCGAAAAATTGGTGCAGGAGCTTAAAGAGGCTGTTAAGCTACAACCGGATTTTGTGCCTATTCTCAGGTTAATCGGCGATTATTATGTCCTTATTGGAGAACACGACAAAGCAGTTGAAATATTTAAACAAATTTTGGAACTCTATCCCGGTGATCCTTCCTGGTTAAGGTATGAGAAAAGTATAATTGCATATAACGAAATCACAGCAATGCAAAATGAATGAATATCATAATTCAGCAGGAAAGTCGGTTGGAGTAACCATTCTCCTGCCAGCCTATAATGAAGAACAAATTATCGGCAGCACCATCCAGGAAATTAGAGAGCTATATCCTGAGTTTGAAATTCTTGTTATTGATGACGGCTCTTCTGACAACACACGTCAGAAAGCAATTAATGCCGGTGCCAATGTGATGAGACATCCCCACAATATTGGCAATGGGGCTGCAATAAAAACCGGATTGCGCTATGCCAGTGGGGAATGGGTGTTGATGATGGATGCGGACGGGCAGCATAAACCTGCAGATATCGCAAAGCTGTTGGAGCATAAGGATAATTATGACATGGTGGTCGGGGCTAGGAGCAAGGGGTCAAGTACTTCATGGCACCGGGACCTGGCAAATTTAATTTACAATTGGTTGGCTTCTTATGTTACCAAGTTCAAAGTTGAAGATCTTACTTCAGGTTTCAGGCTGGTGAAAAATGACAGGATCAGCAAGTTTATTTACCTGCTGCCCAATACTTTTTCCTATCCTTCAACCATCACCATGGCGTATTTGAGAAGCGGACTCAGTATAAAATATGTCCCGATTCAGACCCTGGCACGGCAAGGCAAGAGTAAGATTAAGCTTTTCCAGGATGGTATCCGTTTTTTTCTTATAATTACCAGAATAGCAACCCTTTTTTCACCTTTTCGAGTTTTCCTTCCAGTCAGTTTTATTTTTTTTATAACAGGCTTGGCCTATTATATATTTACCTATATAACGCAGCATCGTTTCACCAATATGTCGATGCTGCTTTTGTCGAGTTCAGTAATCATTTTCATGATGGGGCTCGTGTCGGAACAGATATCCCAGATGCGCTATGACAGGGTGGAAGACTAAGATAGTTTCTGATGATCACGTAAAAGCTTTTCGAAATCCGCTCCAATTGTATCCCAGTCAAGTTGTTCACCATAATTAACTCTTCCTAAGTCCATGGCATATTTTAATGTATCAGATAGTTTTTCCGCACTGCCTGGCTCAATAAGTAGATTCTCATGATTTTGCATGATCCATTTTGTTGACAGGGTCTCAGTGACTACAACAGGTACTTTACAGCGCATCGCTTCATAAAGCTTAATAGGATAACTGTAATTTCCAAAAGCTGATGGCTGATTCAGAACCACGAGGACATCAAGGCTGTTAAGAAGTAAAGGCATGTCAGCATCAGGGATGTATCCCAGCCAGTTTGCTTCAGAAGGAATTGTTATATTACGACCTTTTCTGCCGGTCAATACCAGTTCGACATCAGGATCTTCCTGCTTCAAGGAATCAAAAGCCGCAAATAGTATATCAATCCCCCGGCTTGCATGAATAGTTGAACCTGAATAGCCTATCAGTTTTTTATCAACAGGTAGGCCTAACTTTTGACGGCATTCGATCTTGTCCATTGATTTGAAAATAGGATCAGCCGCCATGGATATAATCTCTGTAGGTTTGTCTGGTCTGAATTGCCTCAAAAGATCAATAAGGCTCGGCCCTGCTGCCGTAACAAGAGTTGCCTTGGATAGCGACTTTCTCCAGAGAGCATGCAATGGCTTCAGCCAGGGAATATAGCTTTCAAAGTTATCATAGGCGTCAATTAAGGAGCGAATATTGTATTTTTTGCCAAGCCGTTGCGCAAGAATGCCATAATAAGTGTCTGATAACCCAACGATCCAATGAGGTTTTCTCTGCTGAATAATTTTTTTGGCTTCACGGACATAAGCGAAGGGGCCCTGTTTCATTATAGTTATTGATGTCCAATTTATTCTGTCTTTTGTGACAGTAATTTTGGGTTCATTTTTGTGACTGAGTAGTAATAAATTTACCTCATGCCCCTTCTCTGCAAGATATTTAGGCAGGTAATAGAAACGACCATAAGGACGCGTAAGCAAATCTTTCCCCTGTGGCCTTCTTTTGCAAAGAAATACGAATTTCATCTAAATAATATTGTTATATGCTGTATCAAAAAAATAACAATTAAAAGAATCAGACCCATTGTCTATTTTACAATATATGGATTTTGGGGCAGTCTTATAATTTCAAATCCTGCTTTTTTAAGAGTGAGTAATAAATCTTCCGATGGTTCCTGCTTGAAAATTATGGATGCAAGTAATCCATAATCTATGAGCCTCAATTTACAGAGCAAATCTCGAATAAAAATTATAGCCCTAATTTTTTTGAGCAATGGCCCCTTATCAGATAGTTTTTCGAATTCAACACCCTTAATGTAGGCATCATTTATGCCTATAAATGCTACAACTTCATAATTCAATCCCAGAGATACCTTCTCAATTTCCCTTCTTGAAATTCTAAATACATAGTTCCCTGAATCTTCAAAATCATGCCTTGATGCCTTTATTCCTAATAGTTTTTTAATTAAATTTATAAAATTCCGAAAAAACACATCGGTAACCGAATTGTTAATATAACGATCATTTGGCTCGATAAGTATAACCCCTTTCTCGGCTACACGGAGCATTTCGTATAAAGCAAGCATCGGTCTGGGAAAATGATGATATGCTTCCTTGCAAAAGACATAGTCAAACTCCGAATCGTTGAAAGATAATGATTCGGAGTTTTCTTTTTTGTATTGAGTTATGTAGCCATATTCTTTTGCCTCTTTTAATAATATATCTGATATATCTGTTGCCAAGGCGTCACAGCCTTTACTTAAAATATAGTTTGCGTCATTTCCATATCTGCCGTCTCCTATAGTCAGCCATTTAGAATGTTCAGCATTCAAAAGTGGATCAAGGTTCCCATACATTCGTAGATGACGCCATGCGTCTACAGTATCTTTTTCAAGCCAGGTTTTTGCTTGGGTTTCACTTTCACCCCCCGTACTATACTTATTTAAATAACAGGTATGTGATTTATAGCTTTTCTCGTGAAAATTAGGTGTGTGATTTTTTGGCATTATTTGAAAGCTAATATTAATTTTAGGTATGCTGTTTTATTTAAGGTAAGTACATCCCAATTGTTCTTAATGTATCCCGCCAGAATTGTGGATTGTATCTTTGCCATGCATGGCAGCCGAACGGCAGCCGAGATTCATTCAACTCAAATAAATATTCAGGGGCTGCTTCAAATGCAAATGAGATTGCATCTAGAGGCCTGGGCACATGAAATAGATCACAACGGGCAGGTGCCAATCTCCCCCAAAAAATATCCTCACTTAAGACTAATTGAACAGGAGGAAAACTATAGGAAAATTTCAATGATTTTCTTATAAACCCTAATAAGATAGGTAATTCAAGAAGGCGTATAGAAATTTTACCATTTATTGGAGGATGATATCCAAAAGATGATAATATCATCAAAAAATCAGGTACTTTACGTAATGAAAATCCCCCATTTCCCACTCCCAAAAAAAATAAAGATTTTGAGGGGTTTGTAAGTCCTCTAAACCAAGGAGCACCGATGTAGGAATAATTGCGGTCACACCACTGATTCAACTTATCAGTGAAAACCAAACTGTCTGTTTGGGCGATGAGTATATATTCGTAACCTTCAAATCTCCTGTAAAAATCAACAGAGGTTAGAAGATGATTGTAACCAGCGATATCGGAAAAAAAAATATCAGGAAAAAACTCTATGTTAAAGTTTAAAAGTTTTTCCTTTTTTAGTTCAGTTATATAGTTTTTTAATCGTTTTGGGCAGACAACAAAAATGTCGTGCCTTGATAGAACAGAAAGAGTGTTTTTAAAAGAAAACTTTTCTGATTTGGTCATTGACTCCTTGTATAGCGGGATTAATACAGCTGCACGACTTGCCGTTTTTGTTACTACCATTTTTGAACAAACTCTAAGTCTTTAACTGGATGCTTTGCTGACTTCTTCAGAAAAGCAAAGTATTTATCTCCTAACCAACCATCATTTAAAAGTTTAAAAGAACCATCATAACCATAAATCCTCGCCCATGCCGGTTCACAAAAATATAGATACATTGTATCTTCAGTCATTATATTGACATGGGTTGGGTCCTGAAATGCCTGTTTAGCTGGATAACATGGTTGAATACTAAAAAAAATACCTCCCGGTTTAAGAACACGAAATATTTCGTTTATTAGAGAAATAAAAGGATAAGTTGGTTTTTTATTTTTCGATACAGCACGTTGTATGTGTTCCAACACATCGTAAGCAGTTACAAAGTCAAACATTTCATTATTAAAAGGAAGTAAACCTGAAGAAAAATCTGCATAAATGACATTATTGCTTTCCTTGGACCTTAAATCTGCTCCATATACTTTAGCAGCATTAAAGGGGTTTCGGGGAGCTGGACCAGATCCTAAGTCAAGGGAAATACCGGTTTTATCACATGCTAAAGTGGCAAATAACTTATTCAATGTAGCTGGATCGAAGTGGAATTTTTTCTTTAAACGTCCTATCTGGCCAAGCATCGAGACTATATATAGTATTTTTCTGATGAGAGGAAAGTTGAAAATTTTTTCATAAAATAACATTTCTACTCCTACTAAAATCCAAACTATATAATTTAAAGAATCGTTATATTACAATTAATGACCAGGATTGAATTTAAAAATACTTTTTAATATCATACAATTAGGTGAACATTATAAATTATTTTGCCTCCATTCTGTAGCTTGAAATATTGACCATAACAACCTAAAAAAATCTACTATACATTTTTGGCTGTTAAAAATTGTCATAAGTAATTATCTAAAAATTGAGAAGATCTCACGCAAAGCAATATTAATAAAATTATTATTTAATACTTTGTGTTCGTAGAAAGTATCTGCTTTTTTGTCGCAGAAAATATGCGTAGGATGACAAAGTGGAAAGGTTAATGCCTCAGTTTTCATATCAGCAAGTTTTGATTTTTTATTTGTTGTATGGGTTGCTTCATCATGCATGCCGATATTAGAAATTAAATTTGTGTTGGGAACTATTGTTAGACGACTAGCAACCCAACATGCCAAAAACCATTGATAATCCCATGTATCAATTTTTCCTGCATATGCCTTTTCAAATCTGCGACTCCAGAAGCGGGCCATTGACCAGCTTTTCAAATAGCCTGTCAACCAATTAGTGTCTCTCAATATTGGCCATTTTTGCATTGATACATCATAGTCTTCCCATGAACGCCGCCATGAAGCCCAACCCCAAATATGGTTATATTTTGAGAAATAGTAACTGGCTAGCCCCCTTTTTTGTCCGAATTGAAAATTAATGCCCCCAATCATGGAAATTCTTTCATCATTGCGGTATCGATCTAAAAGTTCCTGGCAAAATGGGAAAAAACTTGGATGTGGTACGCAATCATCTTCCAGAATGATACCTTCTTCTTCATTTTCAAAAAACCAATCAATAGCACTGCTGACAGCAACCTTGCAGCCCAAGTTTTCATCTCTGAAAAGTGTTTTAACTTCACACTCCCAATCAACTTGTGTAGCAATTTCCCGAACTCTCCGGGCTTTACCAACTTCCCCTTTAATTTTTTCCCTTGGTCCATCAGCTGCCACATAGAGACGAGGTGGTTTAGCTTGTTGTATGGTTTCAAATACCTTCGAAGTGGTTTCCGGACGATTGAAAACGAGAAATAGAACTGGCGTATTTAAGGGGGCTGGTGGGTTAAAAATATATTGGGATTCTTTTAAATCTTTCATGTGAATTCATTAGTATTTGGGAGCCCTTAATTTTATTATGAGTAGTTGTTGATATAAAATAATTCATCCTTCTCTCAAAATTATTTTAACTTAGCAACTATATTTTGATATGCAAAAATCTCATTGTAGACAGGTCTATAGTCGCTTATTGGAACAAGGCCGTCTGGGAGCATTCTATAAAAATCATAGTTTGGAAGGATTTGCCAAAAATCCTTGAAGAAGACTCTACTTACTACATTCATTTCATTAAATTCAAAATGAATATAATCTACTTTATTTTGTTCAATAAAATTTACAAATCCTTTCAAAACTTCCATTTCGTGACCTTCAGTATCAATTTTCAACAAACATATTCTTTCGATGTTATGTTCAGAAACAAAAGCGTCCAGTGAGATAATCTTAATATTGTAAGCCGTGGTCTGTCCTTTGTAGATTTCTTCAATCACATCCTTGTATAGCGATGCATGACATGAACCATCTTCATTAACATAATCATAGAGTGTCAGCATTCCTTCAGCTGAGCCGACTCCAACGTTGTAAGTTTTTATGTCCAACTGTTCTACATTCTTGGATAATCTTTGAAAAGTTTTCGGATGAGGTTCAAAGGCATAAATAGGGATATTCGGATTAGCCGCTCTTACCTGCCTCGAAAAACTACCCTCATTTGCTCCCACATCAAATACGACTCCATTTTTAATTTTGGGAAGTTGACTTTGAATAAAATGTTTTTCTCCGCTTTGCTTATCGGATTCAAAATTCATTACGCCAATTCCTCTTAAACTGAGCCCATAAAGAAGCTTATTGAAATTGTAAAAAGCTTTTCTTGTGAACAGTTTCCTGTATAAGAAATAAAGTAATTCCAGCATTTCAAATCCTTTGAAATATATTCGCAAAATAAAGTGTCTTCAATTTCATGATAAATACCGGTCTGGTTCTTTTTGTTAGTGCATCGAAAAAGAATGCCGCCACTGATTGTGCGATTACAGTCGCAACAGCTGCCCCTGTTATTCCAAAAATTGGAATTAAGATCAGGTTCAATATTACATTTATAATTACACCTACCAGTGTTCGATAAAATGCATACTTTTGAAGATTTTCATTTAAAAACCAACTGCCACTTGCCACTCCAAGGAAAACGAAAACACTCGCCCATATATGTATCATCAGCACCTGACCAGCCTCTTTGTAAGCTTCGCCGTAAAGAAACGTAACCAGCCAGTCACTTAATAATGTCATAGGTAATGCTATTAAAACGGCCGACCATACCATAAAGGTATAAAGTTGTTGAAGTCTCAATATATACAATTCCTCCCTTTCCTTCTTGGCACTGATTATTGCCGGGAAAAGAGAGTTTGTCAGGAGCATTGGAATGAAGTACCAGGCCTCACTAATTCTAACGGCTGCAGAATAAAGACCGACATCCCTTTCTTCCAACATTTCCTTGATCATGATTTGATCAATGCGCATGTAAATCATGATGACTAAACTGCTGAATATCAGAGGCCAACTGTCTTGAAGAAGTTGTTTGGCAGTATTCAAATCAAAATGGCGATAGAATCCATCAATTTTTTGGTGGAGATATGTAAAATAAAGCGTTAAAGCGAGAATCATTTGATCAATCAGGCTGACAAGTACAAAGCAAACCAAATTTGCTTCCATGAATATTAAGTAAAGTTTTAACAGAGAAGACAACAGGAGTTGTGTCATTTTACAGATAGATACGAACTTTGAGAGAACTTGAGATCGAAAATAAAAATCGATTACTTCAAAGGATTGAAAGATTGCCCCGCTGGCAATGATAAAAATATAAAAGTTTGCGGTGCGATCATTAGAAGTAAATTGCATAGCGAATGCGATTATGGCTAGCGAGAAAAAGGCCCCACCAAATTTCAGCCAAAATGCTGTACCTATATATATGTCATTTTGATTTGGCTTGCGTACAAGGTCGCGTACCACGATGTCGTCCAATCCTAATTTGGCTAAGTTTCCAAATATAGCCGCAAAAGCGATAACATAGCTGAATAGACCGAATTGTTCAGGGCCCAGATAGCGAGCAACCCAAATACCGACAAATAATCCGCTTATAAGACGAAATATTTGCTCTGTAAGCAGCCATGAAGTATTGAAAAAATATTTTTTAAATCCTGGAGAAAAGTCCATATAAAAACGAGCGTTAATTTTTTACTGATTAAAAAGTATCTGATTTACTCTCTGCTTTTCCAGAGTAGTAATATGGGCCTATCCCTTAATTTTTTTTGCATGTTTGCCCATTCTTCTAACTTGAGAGTCAATGTTCTGATTTTTCGATCAATGTATTTCTCTGTTTTTTGTACAAGGTCAAATAGGTTCTCCTGATCAATTTCACCAATAAGCACAAGATCAATGATACCGGTGTCCTTGCCCTCGGCATAGTCATCTATTAGGTAAGCTTCTTCCAGATTTCCAAGCCGTTCGAGGATAGAATCCAGAATACGATCCATGCCTAAGGCTTTTTGGACCATTGATTGTAGTTCGTGGAACAGGGGATGATTGGTATTTGCTTTATATTGGATTTGGCGACCATTTTTATGGCTTTCTAGAAAACCAGTATCATTCAGTTGCCGCAGTTCTTCACGCACCTGGCTGGGAGATGCATTGAATTCATGGGCAAGCTCTCGAAGGTATGCATTCTGCGAGGGATTGAGAAAGAGGCGCATGAGGATCTTGATGCGTGTTTTTGAAGTGATAAGGCCAGAAAAAATATTTTTCATAATTTATTTTACGTTCTATTTTTTAGAACGAAAAGTAAATTATTAATAGGGCTGAGTCAAGAAAAAAATGAAATGACAGAACCATGAAATTATAAGGGGAACGTGCAGGGTCGAGGTACTATTCTTTTGAACTTGCAGGAGCGGTCGGTTGTAAGTTCTTGCTTTTCTAATCGACAAAAGTAAAAGAATTACTGTTGTCACACCGCTCACAAAAAAAAGATACCAGATTTATGTGCGTATCAAAGTAAATTATGTAAACCGAAAGCGCTAAAATAATTTTTTCATTAAATCGAAAATAAGTAGAGAATGATGATGCGTACGCGGTAATCGCTTTAACTGTTCGAAACAAATCCAGCACCTTGCAGAAAAATGGTTTTACATGATAATTCAGGAAGATATTGTCTTAAAAAAAGAAGTATGAACGCCTATTAAGGTATTGTAACCGGTAGAAAACTTGCTCGGGTTCAGGGCAGGAAGTTTTATAATTTCCCATGATTAAGACTTTTTCCTCAAAAAAGAAATAGCGTAAATATTTAAAAAAATGCCACAAAATTATTACAATTCTGTTAATATCTTTTTCCTTGAAAACAAGGTGTAAAGGAGAACCTTGTGAATATGTTTTTTACCGGTAAAATCTATTAGGAAAGCAAGGCGGATTTCGGGATCATGATTCCATGATGAAATATAATTTTATTTGGGGCTCAACTAATCGAGCCCCTTTTATTTAAATGCAATGAAACGATATATTCCCATAATCCTATTATTTATTATATTTGTCGCGGCATTTGTTTACCGCGTTCAGCACTTGACCTATACCCCTATATACAATCCGATCCGTAGTGATGCCCTTCAATATACTCAATATGCCCTCAATATTTTGAATTTTGGCACGCATAGTTCTGTGTTTGATCCTTCCATAGGAGATCCTGTACCTGATAACTGGAGAACACCTGGGTATCCCCTTTTTTTAGCCCTCATTATGAAGTTGGGAGGCGTTGATAAATTTTACATGGTTACCCGCCTGGTACAGTCTCTTCTCGGTTCAATTTCGGTATTGCTGACATACCTTGTGGCACGTTTTTTCCTGCCTTATTGGTCAAGCCTCTTGGCATCGCTTCTTGTCGCCTTGTCGCCGCATCTTATATCCCTTGAAAATTATATTCTGACCGAATCTCTTTTTACTTTCTTTTTGCTGCTTTCTATTTATCTTTTCTTTCTTGCCCATAAAAAGAAAAGTAACCTTATATATATATTATCCGGTGCGGCATTCGGGTATGCATATCTCATTATTCCGACGGTATTTTTTGTTCCCTGGATACTCGTATTTGTTCTCCTGCTTGCCGGCGAACACAGAAACAAAAAACAGTTTCTGGCCTTTGGGCTTTTTGGTATATTTTTTCTTTTGTTCGTGGTGGGATATGCTGTCCGTAATCAGGTAAACGTTCCTCCCGAAAAACGTCAAGATAGGTTAATTGGCAATATCTGCGCCGGGACCTACCCAAACTTTATCTATAAAAGTGAACGATATAAATATTATATGTATCGGGAAGATCCTGAATATGAAAACTGTTCAAGCTCTCTGCAAGGATTGCGAACAGTGCTTTGGAGTCGTTTTAAGAAATCACCAGGAGACTATTTGAAGTGGTACTTTTTAGGTAAACCAAAAGCTTATTGGGGATGGGATATTCTGCAAGGTTTTGGAGATGTATATATATATGAACCAATAACAACATTATTTACCAAATCCATATTGACAAAATTCCTTCATGATTTTATGAAATGGCTGCATCCATTTTTAGTGTTTTTTTTATTTATAGGAGGCATAATTCATATATTTGGGGGAAAAAATAAAATAAAAAGAAACCTTTTCTCTTTTTTGATTTTTTCTGTACCTATTTACTATACCTTATTATTTATTGTGTTTTTCCCCTTATCAAGATATTCAGTTCCGATTCGTCCAGAACTATTTCTCTGTGGCACGTGGACATTAACTTATTTGTTAGATTTTATAAGAAAAAGTAAAAATAAATCAGGGGAAATATGATTAATATTGGAGTTATAGGTTGCGGGCACTGGGGGCCGAACCACATCCGGAATTTCAACACGAATAAAAGATCCAAGGTAGTTGCTTTTGCAGAAATTAATGAAAATAACAGGCGTAGAATAGCTGAAATGTATCCGGATATTGAGCCTTTTGATGATTTTATCAAAATGCTCAATAATGATCATATTGATGCCGTTGTAGTTGCAACGCCTACAGCAAATCATTATGAAATAGTCAGAGAAAGTCTTCTTCTTGGAAAAGACGTACTCTGTGAAAAACCTCTTACCATAAGTCCGGACGAAAGCCAGAAACTCATCGACCTGGCTGATGCTAAAAATTTAATACTAATGGTGGGACACACATTTATTTACAATAATGGAATTCAAGCTCTCAAAAAGTGTATTGATAATGGTGAGATAGGCAGTCCCTTATATATACATCTGCGCAGAACAAACTTGGGACCGATTCGACAGGATGTAAATGTAGTTTATGATCTCGCCTCGCATGACATTTACATAGCTAATTATCTCCTAAACGAGATTCCCTGCCATGTTGTTGCAACTGGCGCCACTTATTTGCAAAAAGGGGTGGAAGATGTCGCTTTTATTACATTGCGCTATCCCAGCGGGATTTTGGCCCATATACATGTAAGTTGGCTTGATCCCAAAAAAGATAGACACATAACCGTTATTGGGAATGAAAAGATGATTGTTTGGGATGACCTGTCCTCTGAAACAATCAGAATTTATAACAAATCAGTGGAGATAAAAGATAAAAATTATGACACATTTGGACAATTTCAGTTAGTACTGAAAGAAGGAGATATCGTCATTCCTAAAGTCAACCTACTCGAACCCCTTGTAAACGAAACAAATCACTTTCTGGATTGTATACTCAGTAGAAAAAAACCTCTTTCTTCAGGCAAAGAAGGATTGGAAGTCGTCAAATCGCTTGAAGAGATTCAAAAGTCCATGCATTTAAATATTTCTGATATGCAATAAAATGATATCTAAAGATACGATAATAGGGCAAGGAACAAAGATTTGGCATCCTGAACTTGTAAACATTTACGGTTCAACTATTGGAACCGATTGTAATATAGGAGCTTTTGTAGAGATCAGGAAAAATGTCATTATAGGAAATAGGGTCCGTATACAAGCCTTTGCATTTATCCCAGAAGGAGTTACGATTGGAGATGATGTTTTTATCGGTCCACACGTATGTTTTACAAATGACAAATATCCGGATTCAATAAATGCAAAGAATGGCAACTGGCAATGTCTTACAACCTTAGTTCAATCCGGATGTTCGATAGGTGCGAATGCGACAATCCTTCCTGGAATTACAATTGGCTCAAAAGCAGTTATTGGAGCCGGCGCAGTAGTTACGACAAATGTTCCTGCCGGTAAAGTTTATTATGGAAATCCCGCTACCGAACAAAAATAAATTTTTGAACTCCCTGCAAAATTTAAATAATAATTAGCATATGCTGAAAGTTCTGGTTTGTATCTTTGCTTATAATGAAGGCCCCAAACTCGAAAGGGTTATAAACCGTTTTCCGGCTGAAAGGAATTATGACATTTTAGTAATGGACGATGGGTCAACTGACTCCACACAGGAACTTCTTTCAACTCATCCCAGCATATTAACTTTGCGTAATGAGAAAAATATGGGTATTGGCTATGCCATGAAACGGGTTTTTCATTATGGAATAGGGCAACAATATGAAGTAATTATACCTTTTGCCGGAAATGACAAAGATCGTCCTGAAGATATTCCCGTGTTGCTTGAAGCTATAAATGATGGTTTTGAGTTCGTGCAGGGATCGAGGTATGCTAAAGGAGGAAACTATGGGAACATGCCTTTTTACCGACAAATAGCAACAAGATACCTCCATCCTTCTCTTTTTTCTATAATAAGCGGGATGAAAATCTCTGATAGCACAAATGGCTTTCGTGCTATTCACACAAAAATATTAAAGGACTCACAAATAGATTATAATCAAGACTGGCTTAACCAGTATGAACTCGAGCCCTATATTTTTTATAAGGCTATTAAAACGGGTTTCAGAGTAACTGAAGTGCCAGTAACAAAAATTTATCCCCCAAAGCAACTTGGAAAATACACAAAAATGAAACCTATAACAGGTTGGTGGAGCATATTGCGTCCACTTATCTTTCTGGGATTAAGAATAAAGGCATGATAAATACCATTCCTCTTGTCGATTTGAAAAGGCAGCACTCTCAACTGTATGAAGAAATACAGGCAGCCATAGAAAGTGTTATAAATCAGGGAGACTTTATTCTTGGTAAAGATCTCATCCGCTTTGAGCAGGCTTTTGCGAAGTATTGCGGTATAAATTTTGCGGTTGGTGTCGCTTCTGGAACAGATGCGCTCCATCTCGCTTTGCGCGCTATTGAGATAAAACCTGGGGAGGGTGTGATAACGGCCCCAAACTCTTTTATTGCGACTGCTCTGGCAATCAGTTTTGCAGGAGCAACCCCTATTTTTACCGATATTGATGAGAATACCTCAAGCATAACAGGCGGAGGACTCGAGGAAGCAATAATTGATTCCCGAAACAAGGGAGTAAATATCAGAGCAGTTATTCCGATTCATTTATATGGCAATCCGGCACCTATGCCGGAGATCATGGCTGTTGCACAAAAATATGGATTACATGTTATAGAAGATGCCTGCCAATCTCATGGAGCCGGGCTATTTATCAATGGCAATTTTAAAAAAGTTGGCTGCTTTGGGGAAATTGGCTGCTTTAGCTTTTTTCCTGGTAAAAATTTGGGTGCTTTCGGTGATGGTGGTATAGCAGTTACCAATAATCAGAGTTTAGCCCAAAAACTTAAACTTTTGAGAAATTACGGATCTACAGAAAAATATATTCATAATGTAAAGGGCGGAAATAGCAGGCTTGACACCCTTCAGGCCGCTATCTTAAATGTAAAATTAGCCTATCTTGACAAGTGGAACGAACAAAGAAATCAAATCGCGATTACCTATCGAGAAGCTTTTAAGAGTTCAAACTCCTTGAAGGAAAAAATAATTCTACCAGAAGAACCCCAGAATAGACTTCATGTTTACCATCTTTTTGTAATCAGGCTAAAGGATAGGGACAAAATGCTTTCCCATCTTCACGCCAAAGGCATAATGGCAGGAATACATTATCCTGTTCCAATACATCTTCAGCAAGCGTATAAAGAATTGAATCTTAAACAGGGAACATTCCCCGTTGCAGAACGACTTGCTAGAGAAATTCTTTCCCTACCTATATTTCCCGGCATGACAGTCGGAGAGGTTGAAAGAGTGGTGGAAGAGATAAAAAATTTCTATAAATAATTCCCAATATTCTGCCAATCCAAGAGAAGGTTGCGCATAATTCAACCAGCTAAATCGGTCTCCAGTGCCGGACCTGTAAACGACTTGCCCCTGATGGGTCTTAAACATGGCCATAGGGTTAATAATTTATATAAATCCCAAAAACATAGTGGTTTTTTTTAGTAATTTTCAAGGCTATACATTTCATTGTAAAGAGCTAAATAATTAATAATAAAAAACGCAAATAAAAGCATAATCTACATATTGTGCAGCTGCTGGCATTATTGAATTATACCAGCATTAGTAATGATATAGGCAATTTTTGATGCTAATGAAGTTAATTTAATAAAAATTAACAAATAACTCATGTGCTATGTTATTATTTTATGAACTTTCCATAAATTGGGTAAGGTTGGAGATTATTATTTCGGAGGGAAATTTTTCTAACTGGACAGGTGATGTAGCATATTGCCCATAGTTTGAAACAAAGTCGTTTATTTTTTGTCGCTCATAATTAGAAATTACCACATTGGCTCCTAATCCTTCCTGTCTTTCTGTGATAGTGCGAAAAAGCAAGGTTGGTTTTCCGAGATAATAAGCCTCCTCCTGATTGCTGCCGCCGTCAGTAATAAGAAATTCGCAGTTAATGAGTAATTTTATAAAATTAAAATAGTCATAGCGCGGTCGAAGGGAAATATTTTCTGCGGATTCAATGATTTTATAAAAACCATAACTTTTCAGTTTTTTCAGGGTTGGTGGATGCAGAATGAAGACCAGTTTGATTTTATGCGATATTTCGAGAAGACTGTTGACAATGAACCTGAAAATTTTTCTGTTAAAAATGTTTTCAAATCTGTGAAGCGATACAAGAGCAAAAGGTTCATCCGGCACTTCAACATTACAGACTTCCATCTTTTTTTTAGCAA
>Ga0209536_100008394_pt1 | contig 15492 bp, 15 predicted proteins | sample DeeMarSeWOR28_12_FD_187461 | JGI IMG/M metagenome (GOLD analysis project Ga0209536, IMG submission 187461) | Marine sediment microbial communities from White Oak River estuary, North Carolina - WOR-2-8_12 (SPAdes) (version 2) | ecosystem: Environmental > Aquatic > Marine > Intertidal zone >...
CCCCTGCTGGGCGAGCTCTCGACCTCGGCGGCGCGCCTGATCGACCCCGACTACGCCGTGGCCGCCACCGCCAATTGGGGCTTCATGGTCGCCTCGACGCTGCTCATCACCGGAGTGGGCTGGGCGGTGACGTCCTGGTGGGTGGAGCCGCGCATGATGGCCCGCGAGGACTCGGACGCTCCTGCCGAGGCCGACGCCGCGGAGCCGCTGTCGGCGGCCGAGCGGCGCGGGCTCGTCTGGGCGGCCGCAGCGGCGCTCATCACCCTCGCCATCTTCGCCCTGGCGACGGGAATCCCGGGCGCACCCCTCCACGGCGACGACGGCCCCTTCCCGCGCTGGGTGCGCGTGATCGTACCCGTCCTCTTCCTCGGCTTCCTGCTGCCCGGAGCGGTCTACGGCTTCCTCACCGGCTCCCTGCGCAGCGACCGCGACGTGGCGCGCATGATGGGCGAGACGATGTCCGCGATGGGCTCCTACGTCGTGCTCGCGTTCTTCGCCGGGCAGTTCATCGCATGGTTCGCTCACTCGGGGCTCGGCGAGATGCTCGCCCTCGAAGGCGGGCGGGCCCTGGCCAGCGCCGCCGTCGGCCCCACCGTCCTGATGGTGGCGTTCATCGGCGTCGTGGGCGTGGGCAATCTCTTCATCGGCTCCATGTCGGCGAAGTACGCGTTCTTCGCGCCGGTCTTCGTCCCCATGTTCATGCAGGTGGGCGTGAGCCCGGAGCTCACCCAGGCGGCCTATCGCGTGGGCGACTCGGTGACGAACGTGATCACTCCGCTCAACCCCTACGTGGTGATCATCCTGGTGTTCATGCAGCGCTACGCTCCGCAGGCCGGGATCGGAACGCTGGTGGCGCTGATGCTGCCCTACGCCCTGGTCTTCGGCCTCGTCTGGACGGCCCTGCTGGTGGTGTGGATGAGCGCGGGACTGCCGCTGGGGCCCGAGGGTCCCCTGGTCTACGTCCCGACCCCGGCCCCCTGAGGCCGATCCCGGTGGACCGGACGGCGCAGTTCTGCGTGGTAGGGTATGGCCCCCGAACGCCGAGAGGCCCGATCGTTGCCGACGCCGACCACATCACCGAGCTCCGAGACGGTCGTCACCCGGGGCGACGGCCGTCTGCCGCTCGACCCGAAGCCGCTCGGATGAAAGGGACGGCGCCGTGAACGCTGCGCTGCTGGCCTGCATCACCTTCGCGCTCTTCGCCCTGGGCTACCGCTACTACTCGCGCTTCCTCTCGGAGCGGATCTTCCAGATCTCGCCCGACGAGGCGGTGCCGGCCCGCGAGCTCGAGGACGGCGTGGACTACGTCCCCACCAACAAGCACGTGCTCTGGGGGCACCACTACACGTCCATCGCCGGGGCGGCGCCGATCGTGGGGCCCGCGATCGCGGTGATCTGGGGCTGGCTGCCCGCGCTGGTGTGGGTCGCCGTGGGCACCGTCTTCATGGGCGCCGTCCACGACTTCTCGACCCTGGTGATCAGCCTGCGCAACCGGGGACGGTCCATCGGCGAGATCACCGGACACGTGATCGGCCCGCGGGCGCGCACCCTGTTCCTGCTCATCATCTCGTTCCTGATCTGGATCGTGCTGGCGGTCTTCGCCTTCATCATCGGCACGCTCTTCCGATCGAATCCGGGCGCGATCTTCCCCATCTGGGTGCAGATCGTGGCCGCCACGGTGCTGGGCTGGCTCGTCTACCGCAGGGGGGTCGCGATCCTCGCGCCCTCACTCGTGGCCTACGCCCTGCTCCTGGCGTCGATCTTCTACGGCAACGACTTCGCCGCGGCCTTTCCGGCGCTCGGCGACATCCCGGTGGGCACCTGGGTGTGGATCCTGATGATCTACTCCTTCATCGCCTCCGTGCTCCCCGTCTGGGTGCTGCTCCAGCCGCGCGACTACCTGAACGCACACCAGCTCATCACCGGCCTGTCCCTGCTCTTCCTGGGCCTGATGGTGCTGCAGCCCAGTGTGCAGGCCCCTGTCGTGAACCTGGCGCCCGAGGGCGCCCCTCCGATGATTCCCTTCCTCTTCATCACCATCGCCTGCGGCGCGATCTCGGGCTTCCACGGCCTCGTCTCGTCGGGCACGACCTCGAAGCAGGTGGGCTGCATGACCGACGCACGGCCCATCGGCTATGGCGGCATGCTCGGCGAGGGCGCCCTCGGCATGCTGGCGGTGCTCGCCGCCACCGCGGGCTTCGCGAGCAGCGCCGAGTGGCACACCCACTACGCCAGCTGGGGCGCGGCCTCGGGCCTCTCGGCGAAGCTCGACGCCTTCGTCTCCGGCGGCGCCACCTTCGTGGCGGCGCTCGGGATCCCCCACACCACGGCCAAGACCTTCATCGCGGTCATGGTGATCGCCTTCGCGGCCACCTCCCTCGACACCGGCGCGCGTATCCAGCGCCTCGTGATCGCGGAGCTGGCCGAGAGCTACGGCGTGAAGTCCCTGACCAACCGCTATGCCGCCGGCGCGCTGGGTATCGGCGCTGCCCTGCTCCTGGCCGTCACCCAGGCCGAGGGCAAGGGGGGGCTCATACTCTGGCCACTCTTCGGCACGACGAACCAGCTCGTTGCGGGCGTGAGCCTGCTCGTCGTCTCCGTCTGGCTGCGTCAGCAGGGCCGCGCCTACGTCTACACCCTGGTGCCGATGATCTTCGTCGGGCTCGCGACGGTCGCGTCGATGCTCGGTGAGGTCCAGGGGTACTTCAGCGCCTTCTCGGAGCAGTGGCTGCTCGCCATCATCGGCAGCCTGATCCTGCTCCTCGACCTCTGGGTGGTGTTCGAGGGGATGCGAGTCCTCCTCACGGATGCCGGCCGCAAGCGCGCCGTCTCGGGCGCAGGAGCCTGATCCATGAGCCTGCGACAGCTGATCGGGAAGACGGTGCTGGTGACCGGAGCAGCCAGCGGAATCGGACGCGAGACGGCCCTCGCCTTCGCCCGGCGCGGCGCGAACCTCGTGATCTGCGACATCGACCAGAAGGGCCTCGACACCACCGCCGCAGACATCCGCCAGATCGGACAGGTCGAGGTCCAGACCCACGAAGTGGACGTCTCGGACGCCGAGCAGGTCCGGGCCTTCGCCGAGGCGGTCCACGCAAGGATCCCGGCGATCGACGTGCTGGTGAACAACGCCGGCGTCGCCATCGGCGGGGGGTTCCTCGACACCTCGCTCCCCGACTGGGAGTGGATCATCGGCGTGAACCTGCGCGGCGTGATCCACGGCTGCCACTACTTCGTTCCCCCCATGGTCGAGCGCGGCGCCGGAGGTCACGTGGTGAACGTGTCCTCCGCGGCCGGCTACATGGCCAGCGCCCAGCTCGCCGCCTACTGCACCACCAAGTTCGGAGTGCTGGGGCTCTCGGAGGCGCTGCGCGACGAGCTCGCCGAGCACGGCATCGGGGTCACCACCATCTGCCCCGGGATCATCAACACACCCATCACCCGGGCCGCGAAGCTGGTCGGCCCCGACGCCACCACCGAGGCCCGGGACGCGATGATCGCCGTCTACCAGCGCCGCAACTACGGCCCGGAGCGGGTCGCGGCGGGTATCCTCTCCGCCGTCGACCACAACCGCGGCGTCGCGCCCATCACTCCCGAGGCCTGGATCTTCTACTACCTGAAGCGCTGGCTGCCCGGCCTGCTGGCACGCCTGTCGCGCTCGGCCCGCGAGCGGGGACGGCGCCGGATGGGCCTGGACGCGGGCTGAACGCAACGCCGAATCAGTCCGCAGGCTCCGCGCGCGCGACGGGGGTGCACCGGAGTACGTCGCCGCGGGGCAGAGGTTACCGCCAGCGCCGCAGCGCCTGCGCCATCTCGTCACCGCTCAGACGGCGGCAGCCCGCGTTCTCGAGATCCGGTCCCGACACCAGGGATCGGATCACGCCGAGGTGGGTGACCACCGCCACCCGCAGTCCGCGGCTCTCCCGGGCGATCTCCGTCATGGCGGCGCGGACGCGGTCTCGCACCTCGGCCCGCGACTCGCCGCCGCCGGCACGCGCGTCCAGGTCTCCGGCGTCGAAGCGCGCCAGCGCCTCGGCATCGAAGTCCTCGATCTCCTGGCGCCGGCGGCCCTCCCAGCGACCGACGTCGTGCTCCCGCAGCCGCGGATCGGAGCGCAGCTCGACCCCGTGCTGCGCGGCCACCTCGCGGGCCGTCGCCAGCGCCCGTTGCAGGTCACTCGCGATCACCCGGTCGATCGCGGCCTCCGCGAGGGACTCGGCCAGGCGTCTCGCCTGCTCCATTCCGCGCTCCGAGAGCGGTGGATCCGCACGGCCCTGCCAGCGCCGCTCCGCGTTCCACACCGACTCGGCGTGGCGGATCAGCAGCAGCTCGGCCGGCAGCACGCGCGGAAGATAGCCCCGCCCGCGCATCCGTCGCAGCGAGGACCTCGCAGCTCAGGCTCGAAGCCTGGCGCGTCCGAACCGCAGCCACGGAGCGACGAGCAGCGCCAGAAGCCCCGCCACTGCAACGGGACCCACCACATGGCCCACCAGCATGTGAGACGCCTCCGCCTGCGCGCAGCTGGTGTGAACCACCAGCGCTCCCAGCGCGGCGGCCATCAGGCTCGCCACGAGACCCCCCACGGCGGGCCGCACGTCCCAGGCCCGGACCAGCCAGCCGAGGGCCAGCAAGGCCGGCGCCAGCGCGAGCAGCGCCGCGCGCCCCAGGCAGGCGAAGGCCAGGGAGGGCGACCCGCCGTCGCTCGCGCCCGTCGCGATCCAGGCGCCGCCCACGGCGAAGACAGCCAACAGGAACCCCGCCGCGAGGCCCGCGGCTCCGAGGCGCTCCGTGCGCTCGCGCCCCGGCACCGCGCGGGCCAGGGTGGCTGCGAGCCCGCCCGCCGCGGCAACGGCCAGCGCTGCAGCGATTCCCCGTCGGTTCGGATCCGCCAGTCCTTCCAGACCCGGCGTCCCCATGAAGCTCCAGTACAGCGCCGCGCCGGCGCCCCAGACCCCGAGGATCGCCAGCGCACCCGCGCGCAGGGGGGGGATGGGGCGCACCGGCTCGACGTCCCGGGCCAGCTCGGCGAGCAGCGATTCCGTCGAGGGCCGCGTCACGCGGGCGCCCTTCCGAGCCTCGCGCGCAGGGCCTTGTAACCGCGATGGGCCCGCACCTTCAGCGCCCCGCGCGAGACCCCGACCTGCGCCGCGGCCTCGGCCACGCTGAGGCCCTCGACATGGATCAGCTCGACCGCCTCGCGCTGCGACGACGGCAGCTCGGCCAGCGCCCCCGCGAGCTCGGGAGAGAGCGATGCGACGCCCTCCGCCGGCGGCTCCGCCAGCGGAGCGCGCGGCTCCGGCACGCCGTCGTCCCCGAGGGAGAGCTCCTGAGGCCGGCGGCCCCGGGCGCGCAGCTGATCCACCACGGCGTTGCGCGCGATGGCGTGGAGCCAGGGGCCGAAGGGACGCTCGGACCGGTAGGTGTGACGCGCCCGATGCAGCGAGAGGAAGATGGTCTGCACCACGTCTTCAACCGCCTCCCGGTCGAACAGCCGCCGATGCACGAAGCCCCGGAGGTGGGGAAGCAGCTCGCGCAGCAACGCGTCGTAGGCCGCCGCGTCACCCGCCTGGGCCGCCGTCATCAAGCTCCGCCAGCGGCCTTCGCGCTCTCCGAGCATCGCGGTCTCCAGCGGATACGTCCGCCCCCAGGGTCCGGTTACCCCGAGGCGACCGCGAAGAGGGTAACCAGCTCGCCGGACTTTGCGGCACCCCGCTCGAACCCCGCGCTCGGGCACCTCCCATGGGCCAGGCGGGGGTTCGGATGCTGTGACACCGAAGCGCGCTTCCACGGCACTCATTCAACATGGGAGCCGCTGCAACTCGGCGCACGCGCTTCGATCACCTGGCGGTGGAGCTCTCCGTCGCCGTGGGTGCATTGATTCCGCGCTACGCGCTGTGGCTGCGGCTCCACGAGCTCGGACAGGATCCCGAAACCCTGTCCGGGGAAGCGGCGGCGGCCTTCTGTGGCGGCCCCGCAAAGCACTTTCTCGCCGAACACGGTTACGGCCTCAGTTGGGGCGCGCGACGACGCCTGGTCCGCAGCGTCGCGCGCTTCGACCCGGCGCGTCCAACCCCGGAGCAGTGCCTGGGGGTCGAGGACGCGAAAGCCCCCTGAGTCGGGGGGGGCAACTGCCGGGCGCACCGCGGCGGCATCAGCGGCCGCGGTGCGCAGAGCCGAGCTGTGCGTCGATCGCCTCCCTCAGCGCCGCGAAGGCGCGGCCCCGGTGGGAGATGCGATTCTTCTCCGCCTCCGGGAGCTCGGCCATCGGGGCGTTGCGCTCGGTGGACTCGAAGACCGGGTCGTAGCCGAAGCCCTGTTCGCCCCTGGGCGCCTCGAGGATGCGGCCCGGGCACTCCCCGCGCGCCTCCGCCGTCTCGCCCGACGGCGACGCCACGGCGGCGACGCACACGAAGCGCGCGCTTCGCTGGGAGCCCGTGAGGGGGCGCATCTCCTCCAGCAGACGCCGCACGCGCCCGGCGTCGTCGAGGCCCGGACCGCCGTAGCGGGCCGAGTGGGGACCCGGTCGTCCATCGAGACCGGCGACCTCGAGCCCCGAGTCGTCGGCGATGGCGACCTCACCCGACTGACGCGCGGCGCTCCGCGCCTTCTCGAGCGCGTTCTCGGCGTAGTCGTCGCCCTCCTCCGGCAGGACCACGGACGGGAAGTCGCGCAGCGTACACCACTCGACGTCGAGGTCCGCGAGCAGGGCCCGGATCTCGCGCAGCTTCCCCGGGTTCTTCGTCGCGACCACCAGCCTCGGCCGGCGCCGCCCCCTCACGCCCGGGCGGCCTCGATAGCGCGCTGCTGGTGTGCGGCCAGCTCGGCCGTGCCCCTGAGCGCCAGCGCAGTCATCTCGGCCAGCTGATCCGCGGAGAAGGTCGCACCCTCGCCCGTACCCTGAACCTCCACCAGACGCCCCTCTCCGGTGGCGACGACGTTCATGTCCACGTCCGCCCGGGCGTCCTCCACGTAGGGCAGGTCCAGGACGACCTTCCCATCGACGATTCCGACCGAGACGGCCGCCACCGAGTCGCGCACGGGGTTGCGCGCCACATCGCCTCGCGCGACCAGACGACGCGACGCGATCGCCAGCGCCGCAAAGCCCCCCGTGATCGACGCGCAGCGGGTCCCGCCATCGGCCTGGAGGACGTCGCAGTCGATGTGCAGCGTGCGCTCACCGAGCGCCCCCAGATCGACGACGCCGCGCAGGCTGCGTCCGATCAGGCGCTGGATCTCCTGGCTCCGCCCGGAGGGGCGTCCGCGCGACGAGTCCCGCTCGGAGCGGGTGTCGGTGGCGCCCGGCAGCATGGCGTACTCGGCGGTGACCCAGCCGCGGCCCTGGCCCTTCAGGAAGCCCGGGACCGAGGAGTCCTCGCAGACGGTGCAGAGCACCACGGTTCGGCCCACGCGGCACAGCAGCGCCGCCAGCGGGTTCTCCGTGAAGTCGGGTGTGAGCTCGATCGCCCGCAGCTCGGCGGGTCCGCGTCCGTCGGGTCGCAAGGGCCTCCCCTTCCTCTCGTGCGCCGCGGGAATCCCGCCGACGGGGTGTTCAGGGTCGGACGCCAGCGGCCGCCGGCGCCCCACGGCGTTCATCGTAGCGCCGACCGAACTCCAGAACGGCCCGCTCCAGCGAGGCGATCACCTGCTGGCGGCCCTGCCCGGTCAGGGCCCGCTCGTCCCGCGGGCTCGTCACGAAGCCGATCTCGACCAGGACGGCCGGCATCTGGACGCCGGTGAGCACCACGAAGAGCGCCTGCTTCACGCCCCGGGACTTGAGCGGTGTGCGTCCGAGCTGCTTCTGGACGATGCGCGCGACATCGTTCGACTCGTGCAGGTGCTCGGTGGCGATCAGGTCGCCGATCAGGGCGATGAACGGGTCGTCCACCGCCGCGATGCCGGACGAGGCCCGGTCGAAGGCGCTGTTCTCCCGGGACGCCACCCGGGCGGCTCCCTCGTCGCTGGCGTCCAGCGCGAGGAAGTAGGTCTCGGTGCCGTGGACCGAGTCATCGGACGAGGCGTTGGCGTGGATCGAGAGGAAGAGGTCCCCTCGGGCGTCGTTCGCGATGGCGGTACGCTCCTCGAGCGGAACGAAGACATCGCGCTCGCGGGTGAGGACGACGCGCAGGCCGCGGGCCACGAGCCGCTGAGCCAGCCCCTTCGCCACCGCGAGCACGATCTCCTTCTCCAGCCCGCCCGCGGGGCCGCGGGCGCCCTCGTCCTCGCCGCCGTGCCCCGCATCGATCACGACCGTGTCGAAGCGCTCCCTGGGCGACTCGGGCGGAGCGGCCGAGGCCGATTCGGGGCTCAGCAGGCCGAACGACAGCGAGACGGCAATCCACCCCGCGATCCACCGCCTCCAGACCCGCTGGGTCCGCTCCGCTCTCACCCGCACCTCCACCCCGAATCCAGCGTAACAAACGACTGACACCTCGTGCGCTCTGGCATCCCCTTACCCGAAGAGGAACCCTCCCGCCGTGACTCGAATCCTCCTTCTGCGCATTCCTGAACCCCTGACGAGCCGTCAGGGCCGGCCGGGCCTCGACACGGTCTCCACGCGGCCGGTACGCAGCTCGCCGGCATTCAGCGCGATCCGGGTCTGGCCGATGGATACTCGCGTGGGAGAGCGCGATCGACCGTCCCGGCTCCGCGGAGCCCGTGCCGCAAGGCGGCGCGCGGCCGTCATCGCCCTGATCTCCCTGCTCGTCGCCGGCCTCGCCGAAGCGAGGCAGCCGGTGGTGGCCCGACCCACGATCCCCGGCGGCCGGTCGGCCATCGACGTTCCCGGGGTGGTCTTCTTCCTGGCGACGGCAGCCCCTCATGGTGTCGCCGCGGTCGGTACGGCTCACACGATTCCGGTGTCGACCGTGGCCCGGGCCGGGCGCGTCGACTTCTACACGGGCCGATCCCTTCAGCGGGTCGCCACCTCGCACCGCCTGCTGGCGCCTCCCGGACGCCCCTTCAGCGCTCCCGGAGCCACACTCCGCGACGACTACCTGGTCTACGCACTCGACGCGAAGCCGATCGGCATGCAGGTCCTCCGCGCCACGTCCTCGACCCCTGCACTGGGAACCCGCATCAAGATCGTCGGCATTCCCAGCGACGGCGCGCGCGATCGCGAGGTCGTGCACGGACGGGTGGCGACGGTCTCCGCCGATCGCATCGAGATCGACCTGGATCAGCGCGCAGACCTGCGCGGCTGGGGCGGAGCCCCGCTGATCTCGGTGCGCAGCGGGCGCGTCGTCGGCCTGCTGGAGGCCCACGTGCCCCAGGGCGACACGTCGCGGATCTTCGCCGCGCCCATCACCGGGGTCCTGGCCGCCATCGCCGAGCCTCTGGACGACGGCAAGGGCCGGGCCCTCACGGCCTTCGCCGGCGTGGACCGCTACGCGATGCCGGCCTCGCTGGACAAGGACGTTCCCCCCTCCCATCGCGATGCCCCGCGCGACCCGGACCGCACCGAGCCACCCGAGCCGACTCGGATGGAGATGGGCATCGAGTATCCGCCCGCCGGCAGTCGCGTCGCGACCTCGATCTGCGGCGTCTTCGTGGCGGGCCATGCCGTGGCCCTGCGCGGGGACATGCGACGATTCGATGTGGTGATCGTGCTCGACACCTCCCGCTCGACGGGAAACCCGGCCGGCACCGACATCAACGACAACGGCATCGTCGGCGCGCAGCGCCTGGGACGGCTCGGCTCGCTCTTCGGCTCCGGAAGCACCGACGCCGGCGACACGATCCTGGCCGCGGAGGTCGCGGCGGCCCGCCAGCTGCTGGAGGGCTTCGACTCGCGCAACACGCGGGTCGGTCTGGTCTCGTTCGCAGGCGACCCGCCCAACTACCGGCGTAATCGACGCTCGGCCTTCACCCTGGAGGCGCTCACCGCCGACTACGATCGCATCCAGACCGCGCTCGACGGCGTGCTTGCGTCCGAGCCCGAGGGCAACACCGACATGGCGGCAGGGGTGGATCGAGCCACCTTCGAGCTGCTCGGAATGCAGGGAGCGGCCTCGACACCCGATCCGGAGCGCGAGAAGGTGGTGTTCTTCTTCACCGACGGTCAGCCCACGCTGCCCTTCGGCGAGGCCGCGGAGGCCGACAACGTGCGCGCCGTGCTGCGCGCCGCGAATCGCGCCGCGCGCTACGGCGTCCGTGTCCACACCTTCGCGATCGGCCCCGACGCACTGGCCGGCCCGATCGCGGTCGTGGAGCTGGCGAGCCGCACCGAGGGATTCTTCACGCCCGTGCGCCACCCGGGCGACCTGCAGAACGTGGTGGAGGAGGCGAGCTTCGCCAACCTGGAGCACCTCACCCTCACCAACCAGACCAGCGAGCTCCCCGCGAAGTACCTGCGCACCACCCTCGACGGGAACTGGGCCGCGCTGGTCCCGATGGAGCCGGGCCCCAACGAGGTCCGCGCCTGGGCCCGGGCCGACGACGGCGCCGAGATCGAGCAGCTGCGCGCCATGATCATGGACCCGAATGCCGAGGGCCCGCCGGTCCCGGCAGAGCTCGCGGTGCGCAGGAACCGGCTCCTCGAGGACTGTCTGCGGGACGTGAAGCGACGCCGCCTCAGCGCCGAAGAGGCCCACGCGGAGCAGGTCCGCCAGGACCTGATGCTCGAGATCGAGCGAGAGCGGGCGAAGGCCGAGGCGGTCGCCGACGAGCAGCGCAAGATCCTCCAGCTCGAAGGGGATCTGGACTGATCCTTCGCGCGCCCATCCGGGCGGCTCCGCCGTCCGGATGGCGCTTGCGCGGCCCGAGCGCGCGCTTCGATCGCTGTCGGCAGGCCGGCCTAAGGCTCGTCGTGCTCCTCCGTCGGATCGAGCTCGAGGAAACGGGAGAGCCACGACACGCCCAGGTAGAACGGAACCGTGTCCAGCAGCGCGACGCTGAACTTGAAGACATACCCGGAGCCGATGAAGACCCAGAGCTGGGGCCAGAGGGCCAGGTCCGGATCGATCGGCAGCGCCCGCGCGTAGAAGTGGGTGATCGTGATGACCGCGAAGGTGTCCACGAACTGGCTCACCAGGGTCGACCCGTTGTTCCGGAGCCAGAGGTGTCGCCCCCGGGTCAGGCGCTTCCAGAAGTGGAAGAGGAAGACGTCGCAGAACTGCGCCGCGAGATAGGCGAGCATCGAGGCCATGACGGCGCCCATGGTCAGCATGCGGATGCGATAGAAGGAGAAGTCGTAGGCGTCCGTCGGCGGCAGGCCGGTCGTCGGATCGATCGTCACCGCCGGTGGAAGCGCCCCTCCGAGCCACAGGAACGCCACCACCCAGCAATTCAGGCCGAATCCCACCCAGACGACGAAGCTCGCGCGACGACGGCCGTAGAGCTCGCTGATGAAGTCGGTGCACAGGAACGTGACCGGATAGGGGAGAACGCCCACCGCGAGGACGAGGGGGATCCGAACGCCGAGCACCGTGACGGACATGTCGATGAAGCGCGACACCCCGAGGATGTTGAGCATGGTCATCGAGCCGAGGAAGAGCCCGGCCAGCACGAGGAACACCCGCTCCCGCCGGGCGTGGAGCTCCGAGGCCTCGATGGGGTGCAGCGTCGCCACGCGCGCAGCATACCGGCCCGACCCGCTCGCACCAGCGCGCGCGAGCCTCCGGGCCTTCCTGCGCGGTCGGAACCTAGTGCGACGCGGTGAGGAACATGCGGTCGCGGACGGTGAAGTCGCTCTCCTGGGAGAAGACCCGGAGCGGGACCCACTCCGGCACGTCCGACATGCGGGGCATCCCGGAGGTCATCGCGCCGGTCGGGTCGATCACCCAGGGATCCTGGGCGTCCTCGAACCAGAGCGTGACCATGTGGTGCTGACCGTCGTCTCGACGCACGACGATCGCCCGGTAGACCTCGTCGGCCGGGAATCCGAGCTCGCGCAGGAAGTTGAATGTGAGCAGCTCCAGCCCATCGCAGTCGTCGCCGTTGGTGCGGAGCGTCTCCTCGAGGGTCGCCCAGTGGTCGACGGGTCCATCGGGGACGTAGTGGGCTCGAGCCTGGGTCTGGATCCACTCGGAGACCTCGAGCGCGAGGGCGCGGCGGCGCTCGTTGCGAAAGGCCTCGTACTTGAGCCGCAGGTCACCGACGGTCTCGCGCTCGAGTCCCGGGTGCACTGCGTCGCCCTCCTCCAGGTCCGCAGCACCGGCGGAGGTCGCCGCGGGCACCGGGAAGTCCCCGCGCTCCCGATCCTGCCAGGCGCGGATCTTGCGGCTCCAGGCATCTCCCGGGCCGGGAAGCGCGAAGTAGTCGTAGGCACCGGCGGGGACGGCGACGGGCATGGACGCCCGACACCCGCCCAGCGAGAACAGCGCGACGACGGCCATCAAGGCCCAGAGGAGCGATCGCTGCGCGCGGCGGACCCAGCCCAGAAGCATTTGGGGGCTATCGGCCGCACCCTCCGACCGCCTTAGCTCTAACTGTTTGATTTATATGATGAAATCAAGGAAGACGGAGTTCCGCAGTCAGGGCTCGGCCACACGGGCCCTGCCTGCGCATTCCCGAGTACGCAGGCAGCCGGCAAGACTCGCGTAGGGCGGCGGCGCGTTGGGAGATCGGCTCCCCGGGGCGCCCGGATCGAGGGGAGGCCGAGGCCTCAGGCGGGCACGTTGCAGGAACGCGCCAGGCCGAAGAGGACCACGAGGAACAGGACGATCATGGGGATCCCGCCGAAGATGTAGAGAATCGAGACGAAATCGACCTTCCCGCGCGGCTCTTCGTCCATGCTGTCCCCCTCTGCTGGGTCTCAGGGCGCGCCGAGACTAGGAGGCCGACCACCGCTTCGTCAAGGGGCTGGCGGGCGGAGGCTGCGGACCGACTCCGCGAGGGCGTCGAAGCGCCCGGCCCGCTTGGCGTCCCAGGGGAGCGCGAAGGCTTCGCGCAGCCGCTCCGGAAGCAGCCCCGCGGTAACCAGCCGTAACGTGCCCGCGCCGCCCAGCCCGCCTGGCGGGTGGAGCACGGCCTCGGCGATCTCTCGCGCCTCGCGCCCGACGCTGAGCGCCTCGCTCTCCACCAGGCCCTCGAAGTAGGCGCGGAAGGCGGCGTAGCTCCCCGGTACGCGATCCGGGGGGACTCCCAGCAGCCGGGCGATGACCTGCTGATCCGCGTAGTAGGCCTCCCGCGCCGACGCGTCGAGCGGCTCCACGAAGCGCTCGTAGACGACCAGCGCGGTGTCGACCAGCGTCGCCCACACCCAGCGAACCAGATCCGGCGCCCGGCCGTCGTAGGGCGTCCCCGCAGAGAAGCTGCCCACCGTCTCGTGGAGCACTCCGCGAACCCGGGCGTGTGCAGCCTCTACGCGGCGCGCCGCGGCGAGCGCACGATCGCGATCTCCGAAGGTGAGGGTCGAAATCGCATCGAGGGTCCGCTGCAGCCGGCCGAAGGGGTCGTTCCGGAAGTCCGAGTGATGCGCGACACCGGCAGCGACCAGGGGATGGGCGATCTCGAGCAGCAGCGCGCGCCCCCCTCCGAAGAGCAGCACCCGCTCCCCGCTGATCCGGCGCAGCCAGCCGCCGTCGCGAAAGAGCCCCTCGCTGGCCGGCGGCAGATCGGTCGGGTCGGCGAGGGCGAGGAGCTCCGCATCGCTCTCGGGAAGCGCGTCTGCGGGCTCCAGCATGCCGGACTCGACCATGCACGCAACGTAGCGCGCCTGGCCACGGGCCCTGGCGCGCGCGATACTCGCCGCGGGTGAGGGGCGGGCTCCGGTACAAGCTCTCGATCGTCGCGGTCGTGTACGTGATCGAGGGCTTTCCGATGGGCGTCTTCGCCAAGCTGCTGCCCGTCTTCCTGCGCCGTCACGACGTCTCGCTGACGGCGATCGGTGGGCTCTCCGGGCTCGCCCTCGCCTGGTCGGCGAAGGCACTCTGGTCTCCGCTCGTGGATCAGTACGGCGAGCGCAGGCAGTGGATCGCCGGGGCCCTCCTCGTGATGGTCGGCTGCCTGGGCGCGCTGGCCGTACTGGATCCGGTTCGCATCGGCGCGGCGATCTGGGTGGCCATCGCGATCTACTGTCTGGCCTCGGCCACCCAGGACATCGCCATCGACGCCTACACCATCGGCTTCATCGATCGCGGGCAGGAAGGGCCGGCGAACGGGATGCGTTTCACCGCCTATCGGATGGGACTCGTGCTGGCCGGCGGACTCCTGCTCCTCCCGCGCTGGGTCGGCTGGGAAGGCACCTTCGCCGCAGCGGCCGCGCTGACCCTCGCCATGGCGGCGAGCCTGCTGCTGTGCCCGAAGGTCGCGGTGCCGCAGGAACGCCGCGAGAACACGTGGGAGGCGCTGCGCCGCTGGGCCGGCCGCTCGGGGGTCGTCTGGGTCGCTCTCTTCGTGATGCTCTACCGCGTCGGCGACCGCGCCATGGGACCGATGGTCGAGCCCTTCTGGGTGGACCGGGGCTTCACGGACGAGGAGATCGCGCTCGTCTCCTCCACGCTCGGCGTCGTGGCCATGGTCCTGGGGGCGATCGCCGGAGGCACGGTCGTCTCCCGCATCGGCATCGGACGATCGCTGTGGTGGCTGGGCTTGCCGGCACTGGCCTCGAACCTCGCGTACGCCGTTGCGGCCGCCCTCCCCGACCTGGGTCGCGCCCCGGTGTACGCGGCGTCGGTGGTCGAGTCCTTCTGCGGCGGCCTGGCCTCGGCGGCCTTCATGTCGTACCTGATGCGCATCTGCGAGAAGGAACACGCGGCGGTCCAGTACGCGCTGCTCACCGCCCTCTACGCGGTGATCGGCACGCTGGTGGCCGTCCCATCGGGCTGGCTCACGGAGCGCATGGGCTACGCCCACTACTTCGCGCTCACCGCCCTCTACGCGCTGCCGGCCTTCGCAGTCCTCACCGGCGCCCGACGCTGGCTCGACAGCTGGGACGCCTGATCAGCGCGGAGCGTCGGGGTCTGGGCTCGCGCCCTCGGCGGGCGCGTCCTGCATCCACTCCTCGGGAACCCCCTCCAGGTTCGCCTCGATCCGAAGCTCGTCGAGCGCCCGCTCGGCGCGCTCCACGGCCTCGCGCTGGCGCCGGATCTCCTGCCGGAGGCTGAAGGACAGCGGCCCCGTGTCCCCCCCCGCCTGACCGCCGGGCGCCGACACCTGCCAGGACTCCCGGTCCGAAGCGAGCTTCTCCAGCTCGCCCTGGGCCTCGGCCAGCGCCCGTTCCGCGGACTCGAGCTCGCCACGGGCCTGGGCGAATCGCGCGCGCCACTCACTCGGACCCTCGCCGCCCTTCTGGGGCTGCTTGGGCACGGACGTGGCCGGCGGCAGCCGGAGCAGCGTGTCGAGACCCACCGGCGGCGCTGCGTCCTCGGCCGGCGCACGCGCAGGCTCGGGTCTCGCCGCGCTGCCGGCCGGCGTCTCGGAGCCGGCGGGTAGCGCCACCAGCATTCCGCCCAGGACGGAAAGCAGCAGGACCCGACGGAACTCCCGACGTACGACTCGAATGTCCATCGGGGGGGAGTCTAGCGCCCTGCCGCGGGCCCGGACGCGGCGGGG
>Ga0209536_100008396_pt1 | contig 15490 bp, 14 predicted proteins | sample DeeMarSeWOR28_12_FD_187461 | JGI IMG/M metagenome (GOLD analysis project Ga0209536, IMG submission 187461) | Marine sediment microbial communities from White Oak River estuary, North Carolina - WOR-2-8_12 (SPAdes) (version 2) | ecosystem: Environmental > Aquatic > Marine > Intertidal zone >...
GCGCGTGCTGCACGATCCGGAGACGATCTCCCGGAACGCCTCGATCTTCGACTCCGGGTCGTCGGGATTCAGCCCGTGGAAGACGATCTCCACCCGGCTCTTCGTCTCCAACACGTTGAGAAGCAGGGTCGCCAGGGAGAAGAGCTTGCCGATGCCCTCGATCGCCTCGACCGCGAAGCAGGGAACCTCGACCTCGGTCAGATCGAAGCCGTACTCGATACGCATCGAATCCTCCCCTTCCGCGGGCCGGACCTCGGAAGCGCCGCAGAGTGACGCCCGAGCCGGAGGGTGTCAAGTCGTCTCCGGGCCCTTCGAAGCACCGTCGCCGCCGCACTCCTCGAGGCGCGCGACGAGCTCTTCGCGACTCAGCACGACCTTCTCGACCAGCAGCTGGGTCAGGGCCCGGAGCACGCGCTCGTTGAACGAAGCGTTCGGGACGATCGGCTCCTCCAGCCCGAGGGTAGGAAGCGGCGGTAGCGGCGGCGGCTTCGCGGCCTCGACCCGCGAGCTCATGCGCAGCAGGTCCGGCTGACAAAGATCCGTGTCCCACTCGTCCCGCGGCATCGGCTGTGCGCCCAGCCCGAAGGGGCGCTCGATGGCTTCGCCGATCACACCGGCGCGCGTCAGGAGGTCTCCCAGTCGCGGTCGATCCACGCCTCCGGCCCTCCACCGATCGGGGTCCTCAGCACCCATCGGCGTCTTCGGCGGTCGACCTTACTGGCGACACCCCCACCCCGGGTGTATCCATGACGCGTGACCGATCCCCCGGGAATCCGCCGCGCTCACGTCGAGCCCTACCTCCGGAACGCGCTGCCCATCGGCGACGAGGCTCTCGAGTTCGAGCTCGTCGGCGGGGGCCGATCGAACCTCACCTACCGCGTCCGCGCCGGTGGCCGGAGCTGGGCTCTGCGCCGCCCGCCCCTGGGGCACGTGATCGCCACCGCCCACGACATGAGTCGCGAGTTCAGGGTCCTGTCGGCGCTGGCGGACACGCCCGTACCGGTGCCGCGCCCGATCGCCCTCTGTGAGGATCCGGAGGTGAACGACGCCCCCTTCTACGTCATGGAGTTCTGCGAGGGCGTGGTGCTCCAGGACGATGCGCCGGAGGGCTTCGCCCGCACGGCGGCCGAGGGGCGAGCGCTGAGCCAGGCGCTGGTGGACACCCTCGTCACCCTGCACGGCATCGACCCCGGGGCGGTGGGTCTGGCGGACTTCGGGCGGCCGGCGGGCTACCTGGAGCGTCAGGTCCGTCGCTGGTCGAAGCAGTGGGAGGCGAACCGCACCGGCGAGCTGCCCGAGATCGAGGAGCTGCTGACCCGGCTGGCTCGCGCCCTGCCCGCGTCCTCGGACGCCTCCATCGTCCACGGGGACTACCGACTGGGCAACATGGCTCTCGACCCGGCGGACCCGGGACGGATCGTCGCCGTCTTCGACTGGGAGATGGCGACGCTGGGAGATCCGCTCGCGGATCTCGGCTACACGCTGATCTACTGGGTGGAGGCGGGAGACGACCTGGGGGGAGACGCGGTGAGCGCCACCACGATCACCGCGGGACCCGGCTTCTTCACCCGCGACGAGATCGTGGCGGCCTATGCGCAGGGCAGCGGTCGCGACGTGAGCAGCATCGACTTCTACCAGGTCCTCGCGCTGACGAAGCTCGCCATCATCAGCGAGGGCATCTTCAAGCGCTTCCAGCTGGGGAAGACCGTGGGCGCGGGCTCCCGGGACACGGCCCGGGCGACCCGCCCGCTCGCGCTGCGCGCCATGGCCATCGCCGAGCGGTCCGGCGACCCGCGACTCGCGGGCGGTGGGGGCTGAAGCTCCTCTCAGTCCGGCGGGTGGACCCGAACCACCTGCACCGTGACGTTGTCCGGAGCCCCCTGGCCGATGGCCGCCTCCACCAGGGCGCGGCTCGCATCCTCGACATCGGCGTCGCCGAGCAGCGCGGCGATGGCGGGATCGTCCACGACCCCGCAGAGACCGTCGGAGCAGAGCAGGAAGACGTCGCCGGCTGCCACGTCCACCTCGTCCACGTCCACGTCCACGTCCGGACCGGTGCCCAGGGAGCGCAGCACCTCGTTCCGACGCGGATGGACCGCGGCCTGGGCGGGCGTGAGCACGCCGAGGCGCACCATCTCGGCCACGACGGAGTGGTCCCGCGTGAGCTGCTCGAGCTCGCCGTCGCGCAGCCGGTAGGCCCGGCTGTCACCCACGTTCGCGACCCAGCCACGGCCGTCCGCGATCAGCAGGACCACGCCGGTCGTGCCCATTCCGGCCAGGCTGGAGTCGCGCCTCGACGCGTCGTAGATGCTCCGGTTCGCCGCCTCCAGCGCCTCGCGAAGCTGCCGCGCCGGGTCGTTCGGAGCCGCGCCCAGGGCGCGCTCCACCGCCTCCACGGCGAGGCGGCTCGCCGTGGCTCCGCCGGCGTGGCCTCCCATGCCGTCGGCCACCACGAAGAGGCGGCCCTCCCCGAAGACGCGCTGCCCACAGGCGTCCTCGTTGCGCTCGCGCACGAGGCCCACGTCCGTCAGCGAAGCGGCCTCGATGCGAATCGCCCCCTTCCGGCTCACGACGGCTCCACGGCGTCGCCCGAGCCGACGAGGAAGCAGCGGCTCGACCCGTCTTCCAGAGCGACGGCGGGCGGCTCCTCCCTCGCGCAACGTTCGAAGACGACGGGACAGCGGGTGTGGAAGCGGCAGCCCGAGGGCGGATGCGCCGGGGACGGAACGTCGCCCATGACCTTCGCCGCTGCGCGACGGCGGTCCGGATCCACGGAGGGCACCGCGGCCAGCAGACCCTTCGTGTAGGGGTGCTCCGGCGCCGTGAAGATCCGCTCCGTGTCGCCCGTCTCGACGACCTGGCCCAGGTACATCACCGCGACCCGATCGGCCAGGTAGCGCACGACGCCGAGGTCGTGGGTGATGAAGAGGTAGCCGAGACCCAGCTCCTGCTGGAGGTCGCGCAGGAGGTTCAGGATCTGCGCCTGGATGGACACGTCCAGCGCCGAGGTCGCCTCGTCGCAGACGATGAGCTTCGGCTCGACGGACAGGGCCCGCGCGATGCAGATCCGCTGGCGCTGCCCGCCGGAGAACTCGTGCGGATAGCGCGACATCTGGCGCGGATCGAGTTGCACCCGCTCGAGCAGGTTTGCGACGCGATCGGTGCGCTCGGCCTCCGACGCGCCGATCCCGAAGGCCTCCATCCCCTCGGCGATCGCGTCTCGCACGCGCATGCGCGGATCCAGCGAGCCCATGGGATCCTGGAAGATGATCTGCATGTGGCGACGGTAGGACCGCAGCTCGGACTTCGGAAGTCCGGCCAGGTCGACCCCGTCGAACCAGATCCGCCCCTCCCGCGGCTCCTCGAGCCGCAGGATCGAGCGCCCGACCGTGGTCTTGCCACAGCCCGACTCTCCGACGAGCGCGAGGGTCTGGCCCGCAGCGACCTCCAGGTCGACACCATCCACGGCTCGCACCCAGCCGGCGACGCGCTGGAACACGCCCTCGCGCAGGGGAAACCAGGTGCGCAGGCCCTCGACCCGAAGCAGGCTCATGCGCCGGCCTCGCGCGCCGCGACGTGGCAGAAGGCGCGGTGGTCCGGCCCGAAGACGTGGGGCCGGGGCGGCTCGCTCCGGCAGCGGTCCTCGACTCGCGGACAGCGGGTGGAGAAGCGGCAGCCGGCGGGCCACTCGGAGGCGGCGGGAACCACTCCTTCGATCTCCGCCAGGCGCTCGCCGGCGCGCGCCAGCGAGGGGATCGAGCGCAGCAGGCCCTGGGTGTAGGGGTGGCGGGGTGCCGAGAGCAGGGTCTTGCGCGGCGCCTCCTCGACGATGCGGCCCGCGTACATCACGGCGATGCGGTCGGAGAGCTCGTTCACCACACCCAGGTCGTGGGTGATGAGCAGGATCGCCGTTCCGAGCTCCCGCTGGAGCTCCCGCATCAGCTCCAGGATCTGCGCCTGGATCGTGACGTCGAGGGCCGTCGTCGGCTCGTCGGCGATCAGCAGCCGCGGTCGCAGCGAGAGGGCCATGGCGATCATCACCCGCTGCTTCAGGCCGCCGGAGAGCTCGTGGGGATAGGCGTCGAGCCGGTCGGCGGGATCCGGGATCCCCACCCGCTCGAAGAGCTCCGCCGTGCGACGCCGCGCGTCGCCCACCGAGATCCGCTCGTGCAGACGGATCGCCTCGACGACCTGGGATCCGACGGTCTGGACCGGGTTGAGGCTCGTCATCGGTTCCTGGAAGATCATCGCCGCATCCGAGCCGCGAACGTCGCGCATCTCCGTGACCCGGAGGGAGAGCACGTCCTTGCCGCAGAGACGAATCGACCCGGGACCGATGTGACCCGGCTTCGGCACCAACCGCATGATCGAGAAGGCCGTCATCGACTTGCCGCAGCCCGACTCCCCCACCAGCGCCAGCACCTCGCCCTCGTCCAGGGAGAAGCTGACGTCGTCCACGACGGTCAGACGCTGGCCGCCGCTGCCCGGGAAGGACGTGACGAGGCCCTCGACGGAGAGCACCGGCTCGCTCACGGCTCCTCCCTCAGCGTGCGCGGATCGAGCACGTCGCGCACGGCGTCTCCGAGAAGATTCACCGCGAGGATCAGGCCGAAGAGCGCGGCCGAGGCGGCGCTCAGGTTCCACCATACGATGGGATCCCGCGCGAGCTCGTCGCGCGCCTGATCGATCATCTGCCCCCAGCTGCCGTCGATCCCGATCCCCAGCCAGGCCAGGATCGCCTCGGAGAGCACGAGTCCGGAGAAGAGCAGCACGAAGGTGATGACGACGAGGTGCATCAGGTTCGGCAGCACGTGTCGCAGGATGATGCGCGCCTCGGAGACGCCGAGGGCCCGGGCAGCCTGGATGTAGTCGAGCTCGCGCAGCTTGAAGGTCTCGCCCCGGACGACGCGACAGAACCCCACCCAGCTGGTCACCCCCATTGCGATGCAGACCTGCACGGGACCCTGTCCCATGGCCATGATGAGCGCGATGAGCAGGAGGAGGCTCGGAATGGAGGCGAGGGTGGACATCACGAAGAAGACCGCGTCGTCGATGCGCCCTCCGAAGTAGCCGGCGCAGATCCCGAAGAAGAGCGCCAGGGGGATAACGATCAGACTGGTGAGACCTCCGATCAGAAGCGCGATGCGGGTGCCCTTCAGCACCAGGCGCAGCACGTCCCGACCCAGGATGTCGGTGCCGAAGACGTGGCGGCCGGGGTTGCCGAGGGGCTGCCCGCCGTAGAACTCGGCCGTCGCGAACGGTGCCGAGTAGCTGCGCTCCTTGAAGCTCTCGGGAAAGAGACGATCGATGACCGAGCGGGGCTTGTGCTGGGCGACCAGGTCCCCCGCGGCGGTCCCGCCGCCCCCGACCCACGAGACCGAATCCAGGAGCCCGATCGCGACGTAGATCCCGACGACCACGATCGCCACCGGCCGCCGACGCCAGAGGTCCACGGCGGCCCCCCGCCAGAGGTCGCTGCGCCGGACGGAGCGGGCCACCCAGAACGCTCCGGCGACCAGCACTGCGACGGCGACGTTGGACACCACGTACCCCATCGCGGCCTACCCGAGCCTCACACGCGGATCGACGAGCGTGTAGGAGATGTCGGTCAGGATCTGGAAGCCCACGAAGGCGAGTGCGCCGATGTAGACCATCACCCGCAGCGTCGAGAAGTCGTTGCCCTGGATGGCCTCCACGGTCATCGCGCCGAGCCCGGGAATGCCGAAGAAGGATTCCACCAGCAGCGAGCCGGTGAAGAGGAAGGGGATCGCCACCACCACCCGGGTGAGGATCGGAATCATCGCGTTGCGCAGGACGTGACGGGCCATGATCCGGCCGTCGCCACAGCCCTTCGCCCGGGCGGTGCGCACGTAGTCGCGATTGGTCTCCTCGACGAAGACGGTGCGATAGAAGCGCACGTCGGAGCCGACGCCGCCCACTACGCCGATCAGCACGGGGAGCGCGATGAATCGCAGGATCACGTCCGGCGAGGCGTCGAAGCCCGAGATCGGGAACCAGTGCAGGAGCTTCCCGAGCAGGAACTGGCCGCCGATGATGTAGAGCAGCACCGACACACTCATCGCGAGGACCGCCATCACCACGCCCGCGCGATCGATATAGGTCTCACGGAAGTAGGCGACGAAGAGCGACAGGCCGATCGCCAGGGGAAGGCCCAGCGCAAAGGTGGGCAGGGTGAAGGAGAGGCTCGGGATCGCCCCCTCCCGCAGGCGGCGCGCGATGGGCGCGTCGTCTGCATCGCTGCGACCGAAGTCGAAGGTGAGCATGCGCACGTAGTGATCGACGAGCTGGACGTGGGCGGGCCGGTCGTAGCCGTGGTTCTCGATCCACTGCTGGAGGACCTCCGGCGGGGCCTTCTCCCCCACGGCCCGCTGCGCCATGTCGAGCGGGTCCGCGTAGAGGAAGAAGAGCACGTAGAGCAGGCCGAGGACGCCGAGGATCGTGACCACCCCGTAGAGACCGCGCCGGATCACGTAGGCGAGCATCTACTGCCGCTCCCGGAAGAAGGTGACGATGCCGGGAATCACCAGGGCCAGGGCGGCGATGCCCAGGACGTAGGCCGGCCAGGTGATGGGCCGGTTCCACTCGCGCCGGCGCCGGGAACGCAGCTCGGGATCGACGTCCACGTACTTCCCCGAAGGAAAACTGATTCCTGCCGGTTTCACGTTGCGGATCCACTCGTGGTAGAGGGCGTAGGACTCGCGGTGCGTGAGCTCGATCCAGGGCCGCTCGTGCTCCACGATCTCGAGCATGCGACGGATCAGCTGGCGACGCCGCGGGCCGTTCGGGAGGTCCTTCATCTCGAGGAAGAGCGCGTCGAAGCGCGGGTCCGCGAAGTTCGCCGTATTGGGCGCGCCCGGGTTCTTCGCCGACGCCATGTCGCCCCAGAGCAGGAAGAGGAAGTTCTCCGGATCCGGGTAGTCCGCGATCCAGCCCCACATGAAGATCTGGTAGGCGCCCTCACGGACCTTCTCCCGGAAACGGTTGTAGTTGCTGGCAGCGATCTCGACGTCGAGACCGAGCTGCTTCCACGCGTCCACGAAGAACTGCACCCGCAGCCGGGTTCGCGTGGACGGGTCCCCCACGTCGAAGGAGAGGTGGAGTGGGGCCCGGGTGTCCGGGTCGATCCCCCCCTCGTAGCCGGCCTCGGACAGGAGCGCCCTCGCCCGCCCGAGGTCTGGTGTGCGGTACGGGTTCCGGTAGTCCGGGTCGTAGCCGAAGATGCCGGGCGGAACGGGAGACTGGGAGGGAACGCCGCGGCCGTTGTTGAAGATGCGGACGAACTCGTCGACGTCGACGGCCAGACTCATCGCCTGGCGGAGCTTCCGGCCCCGGTCGCCGGCGGGCGTGCCCACCACCGGATCGTTCATGTTGAAGCCGATGTAGTAGACATCCGGGTCGACGCTCTTCACCAGGCTCATGCCGCGGGCGGCCATGTCGGGCGAGAGCGCGCCCTCCTGGACCACCTTGTCGAAGCTCTCGAGGATGATTCCCGAGGCGTCGTAGTACCCCTGGAGGAACTTGTTGAAGAGCGGGATGCTCTCCTTCTCGATCCGGAACTCGATGCGGTCGAGGAAGGGCAGCGGCCGACCGACGTACTCGGGATCGAGCCAGCCGCGCTCCGCATCGCCCGGCTCTCCCTCGGAGGGATAGACCGTGCCGGGGGCGCGCCACTCCGGGTAGAGTGCCCCGTACCAGTTCTCGTTGCGCGAGAGCACGATCCGGCTCTGCTTCTCGAGTGTGGAGATGTAGAAGGGTCCCGTGGAGACCGGGTGCTCCCGGAAGAAGTCCCGGCCGTCCTCGCCGTCGTAGTAGGCCACGGCCTCCCAGGGAATCGGCGTGGTGAAGGGCATCGCGAACCAGTAGAGGAGCTGGGGATAGGGCTCGCGCAGCACTACCTCGAGGTCGTAGGGTCCGAGCACGCGGATGCCCTCGACGCCGCCGAGCGCCGCGTACTGCTGGTCGATCCGCAGCGCAGCGAACTCCGGATCCTCGCGTCGCGCCGCCAGCTCCTGGGAGAACTCCGAAAAGCCCTCGATCTTCGAGAAGGTCGTGACCACCGGGCTCGTCACGTCCGGATCGGCGATGCGCATGAGCTCGAAGGCGATGTCGGCGGCCACGATCTCGCGTGTGAGCCGCCCCTCGCCGCCCAGCGTGAAGGCCGGGTCCTCCTGGTAGATCATCCCCTCCCTGAGGCGAAACGCGTAGGAGACCCGCCCGTCCGGGTGCGACGTCGGCTGCGGCACCTCCACCGCCAGCGCCGGCATCAGCTCGTAGGGGCGTTTCAGGTAGTGGTACTCGAAGAGCGTGTCGTAGACCTGGGCGGTGATCGCGTGCTCGAGGGCCGAGTAGCTGACCGCCGGATCGAGGGTCTTGATGACGTTCGGCAGCGCCTGATAGCGCACCCTCACGCCCTCGTCGGCATCCGGATAGGGATTGTTCGTACATTGGACGAGCGCGAGCAGCAGGCCCACGGACGCCCATCGGCGAGCTCTCATCCCCCCTCCTCGACCGCGTCTCCGGGCCCTGCGATCGGATCGAGGCGGAATATATCGGGGTCGAGGGAGGGGTTCAGCTCGACCGCCGAGAGGGCGAGCACCGCGCTGGCAGCGGGCAGCGTGAGCGAGACGCGATGGGCCACCGGGGCCCCTGCGACCGGCGCGTACTCGTCGAACCGAGCCTCCCAGAGCGGGTCGCCGCCGGCGCTCCGCATCAGGAAGCGCCGCAGTCGGGCCTCCGCATCCAGGTCGAGGGTGCGCCGCGCGCCGGCTCCGCCGTCCACCAACTCGAGCCGCACGAGACCGTCACCCACGTCGAAGGCGGCGCGAATGTGGGGATCCGCCCCGAGCGGCGGCGCGCCGAGGATCACGTCCACGGCGTCCGGCGGCGGGAGATCCAGCCCGACGACGTCGCGCAGCAGCGCGGGGTAGACCACGCCCGACTCGTAGCGACGGCCCTCCGACTGGAAGAAGGCGTAGCGGCCCCCGTCGATGGCCAGCACCGCGAGGGTGGCGCCGAGGAAGCCCTGCACTTCGACCCGCAGCCGACCGGGCCGTGCCAGCACCACGCGCTGCTTCGAGCGCAGCCGGAGCGGTCCAGCCTGGGAGTGCTCCGCGTCGAGCGAGAGCCGGGCAAGGCCCCGCAGGGCCCGACGATCCTCCACGGCGGCCGACCAGCGCGCCAACAGTGCCGCGGGACGGAGGTCTTCCGCGGGCAGGGGGCGCAGCGTGGGCGTCGCGCACGCGAGCAGCCCGAACGCCACTCCGATGGGGAGGAGCGCGCGGAGAGCGTTCACTCGAGCTCGCGTCGGAGGGTCTCGAGCTTCTCGTCCAGATCGGGCTGCTCATCGGCCCGGGGGCCCAGGTCCACCGCCTCCTCGAAGCGAAGGAGCGCCCGCTCGCGCTGATCGAGCAGGAGATGGACGTCGCCCAGGTGCTCGGAGATGACGGGATCGCCGCCGGTGAGCGCGTCGGCGCGCTCGAGCTCGGTCAACGCCCTCTCGAGCAGCGGCCGCGCCCGCTCCCTCTCCCCGGCCTCGATGAGCGGCCGCGCCCGCATGTAGTAGACCCACCCGAGGCTGTCGACGATGTAGCCGTCCTCGGGGCGCAGCTCGATCGCGCGCAGGATCATGCGCTCGGCCTCGTCGAGGTTCTCGCCCTTCTCGGCCCAGGTGTAGCCGATGTAGTTCAGGGCACTCGCGTTGTCCGGGTTGAGCTCGAGCGCTCGCCGCATGTACTCGATCGCCCGGTCGCTCTCGCCGATCTCGCCGTAGACGATGCCCAGGTTGTAGACCAGCTCGTCGCTCTCCGGCTCCTGCTCGAGCAGACCCTCGAGGAACGCGATGGCGCCCTCGAAGTCGCCGGCCTTCGAGCGTAGGGTCGCGCTGTAGAGCTCGAGCGGACGCGAGGGCTCCATCTCGATGGCGCTGTCCACCTCGCGGCGGGCCGCCTCGTACTCACCCCGTCGCTCGTAGATCGAGGCGATCTGCGTCCGCGCCTCTGCGAAGTGCTTGTGATCGACGGGAATCGACGAGAAGGCGCGAATCGCCTCGTCCTCGTAGCCGGCACGGCGTCGCGCAACACCGAGGAAGAAGGCCACCTCGTACTCGTTGGGGTACTCGAGCAGGGCGCGCTCGAAGCGCGCGGCGGCCTCGTCGAAGCGGCGCGCCTCGTAGAAGAGGAAGCCCAGCCGCGTCGACGAGCGGACGTCGCTCGGGTACGAACGCTCCATCTCCTCGAGGGTGACGATGGCGCCCTCGAGGTCGTCCTCCGCCATCTGGGCATCGGCGAGCGCCGAGAGCGTGCCGTGATCTTCGGGGTGGAGCGCGAGCATCTCGCGATAGACCGCGATCTCACCCGCCCGATCCCCCTGCCCGCGACGCAGCCGGGCGAGGGCTGCGTAGATCTGGAGGTTCTCCGGGTCGAGCTCGAGGGCCTCGCGCAGCGCGGCCTCCGCGTCTTCGAGGCGATCGAGCTTGCCGTAGACGTTCGCCAGGGCGATCCGGGCCCGGAGCGGATCGACGTCGCGCGCGATCATCCACTCGACGACCCGCAGGGCCTCCTCGGGCCGATCCATCTCGAGGTAGATCTGCTGGAGCAGGGCCGCGGCATCCTCGTCGATCGGGTCGCCGGCCTCGTCCCGGAGCAGTGCGGCCGCGGCCTCGGGCTCCCGTCGCACCCGGTAGAGCTGGGCCAGCAGGTCGCGGCCCATACGGTCGTCGGGCTCGAGCTCGAAGGCCCGGCGGGCGTGGATCAGGGCCTCGTCCAGCTGGTTCGTGCGCGCAAAGGCGTCGGCCAGGAGCCGGTGGAGGTAGGCGGAGTCGTCGTCCTTCGCGACGGCGCGGCCATAGGCCGCGATGGCCTCCTCGATGCGCCCCTCGCTGGCGTGCTGCTGCGCCACGAGCACGTCGTACTCGGGCGGTGCGGCCGGGCGGATCTCCTTGCCCAGCCCCCGGGTGCCCGCGCCGCCGCCGCCCCCCGTGGAGGCACAGCCCAGAGCGGCGGCAGTCAACGCTGCCAGCGACGTGCGGCCGATTCTCGCCCTGAAGCTCAACGTGGAGTGGCTCCTCGGCCGGGTCGCGGCCGAATCCATGCGTTCCATTCCGCAGGTCCCATCGTCCGATCGAGGCCCCGATCTGACCCCGACCGGCTCGCCCTCAAGACGAGGGCGGGCTCAGGTAGCCCTTCGACTCCAGGTAGGACACCACCTGGGCCACGCTCTCCTCCACGCTCTGGCGATTCGTGTCGATCACCAGCTCCGGGCGCTCCGGCTGCTCGTAGGGCGCCGAGATCCCGGTGAACTCGGGAATCTCGCCCGCTCGGGCCTTCTGATAGAGCCCCTTGACGTCGCGCCCCTCGCAGGTCTCGAGGGAGGCGTCCACGAACACCTCGACGAAGTCGCCGTCTTCCATCAGCGCGCGCACCGCATCGCGGTCGCTCCGGTAGGGGCTGATGAAGGAGGAGAAGACCACCACGCCGGCCTGGGTGAAGAGCTTCGCCACCTCGCCGATCCGGCGGATGTTCTCGGAGCGGTCCTCCGGCGAGAAGCCGAGGTTGCGATTCAGGCCGTGGCGGACGTTGTCGCCGTCGAGCACGTAGGCGAGCCGTCCGCGGTCCACGAGTGCACGCTCCGCCGCCACGGCGATCGTGGACTTGCCGGATCCCGACAGGCCGGTGAGCCAGACCGTCACCCCCCGCTGGCCCAGGAGTCGCTCGCGGTCGGGGCGATCCACGTGGCTCTCGTGCCAGGTGATGTTCGAGGACTTCTGATCGGTCACGCTGCGGGCCTCCGGAGTGGTTCTGGAATCGGATCGCTCAGGGTAGCGCGGCCGGACGCAGGCGCGGGCCGGGCCGGCTCACGCCGTCAGGAGGTCACGCCGGCACGGCGCGCGCGCTCGACCTCTTCGATCAGCCGCGCCGCCACCCGCTCGATCTCCTCCATCGAGTTCCCGCGACCGATGCCGAAGCGGATCGCCGAGCCGATGCGGGACTTCGGAAGACCCAGGGCCGCAAGGACGTGGCTGGGCTCGGCCCGGCCCGACGCACAGGCCGAGCCGGTCGAGAGCGCGACGTCGGGAAGCGCCGGGAGCAGCCGATCGGCCGCGACGCCCGCGAAGGAGACGTTGAGGTTGCCCGGCAGCCGTCGCTCCGGGTGCCCATTGCGTTGGATGTCCTCGAGCCCCGCCGCCAGGCGCTCCCAGAGCCGATCGCGCAGGGCTCCGATCCGCTCCGCCTCCTGCGCGAGCCCTTCCCCCGCCAGCGCCAGCGCCCGCGCGAAGCCCACGATGAGCGGCACGGGAAGCGTGCCGGAGCGCAGCCCGCGCTCGTGCCCGCCGCCGTGAAGGAGCGGCTGGAGGCGGATGCGCGGGCGCCCAACCCGCACGTAGAGCGCCCCCACGCCCTTCGGACCGTAGAGCTTGTGGGCGCACATGGAGAGCAGGTCGATCCCGTCCCGCTGGACGTCCACCGGAATCCGGCCGACGGCCTGGGCCGCATCCGTGTGGAAGAGGACGCCGCGCTCGTGGCAGCGCTGCGCGATCTCGCGCAGCGGTTGGATCGTTCCGATCTCGCTGTTGGCCGCCATCACCGACACCAGCGCCGTCCGATCCGTGAGGGCCCGCGCCACCTCGTCCGGATCCACGAGACCCTCGGGGTCGACCGGTACGCGATCGACCCGAAAGCCCTCGGCCTCGAGGGCCCGACTGGCGTCGAGGATGGCGGGATGCTCGATGGTGGTGGTGACCAGGTGGTTCCGCTCGGGCGCGGCCGCGCGGAGCACACCCTGGAGCGCGAGGTTGTCGGCCTCGGTGGTCCCACTCGTGAAGACGATCTCCGCCGGCTCCCCGGCACCTATCCCCCGGGCCAGGGACTCGCGCGAGGCCTCGACCGCGGCCTCGGCCCGCCAGCCGTAGACATGGGTTCCGCTCGAGGCGTTGCCGAAGTCCTCGCTGAAGTACGGCAGCATCGCCTCGAGCACGCGCGGATCGACGGGCGTCGTCGCGTGATGGTCGAGGTAGATGGGGCTCTTCATGGGATTCCCCGGGCCCTGCCCGGAGCGGAGGGGCCCGGCCACCCGACACCCACCCATCTCCTGCAAAGCCGGTGCGCAGAGGCCCCGTCCCGAGTCAGGCGTTGAACGACTCGCCGCAGCCACAGGTGGTCGTGGCGTTGGGGTTGTTCATCTTGAACCCGCTCTCCTGGAGCGTGTCGACGAAATCGAGCTCGATTCCGGTGAGGTAGAGGGCGCTCTTCTCGTCGACGATGAGACGGACGCCGTTGACCTCGAGCTCGGTGTCGTGATCGCCCACCTGATCGTCGAAGGCGAGCTCGTAGCGCAGGCCCGAGCAGCCCCCACCCACCACCTTCATGCGCAGGCCGTGGGTGTCGACCTTGCCTTCCTTGTCGAGGAGCTCCCGGATGCGCTCGGCAGCGGATTCCGTGACCTCGATGAGCGCCATACTGTACTCCTGGGTCCGAATTGAAGTTCCAAGGATAAGACCGCTCGGGCCGGCGTCAACGCCCCCCCGACTCGGCGCCTCGTGGCTGGAGCTGGAGGAAGATCTCCCGATTGCCCTTGGGCCCGGGGAGCCGGCTCTCGCAGCGGCCCACCTCGACGTAGCCGAGCCGGGACGCCTCGGAGGCCACGTCCGAGGCCGCCTGTCCCCGCAGGGCATCGTCGCGTACGACCCCACCCCGGCCGACCCGCTCCCGCCCCACCTCGAACTGGGGCTTCACCAGGATCAGCCACTCGGCGCCGGGAGCGAGGTTTCGCATCTGCGCCAGCAGCAGCCGCACCGAGATGAAGGACACGTCGACGGTCACGAGGTCCGGGACGAAGGGCAGCGCCGCGGGATCGAGGTGCCGCGCGTTGGTGCGCTCCAGCACCACCACCCGGGGATCGTCCCGCAGGGACGCCGCGAGCTGGCCGTAGCCCACGTCCACCGCTGCGACCGCGGCGGCTCCGGCCTGGAGCAGGCAGTCCGTGAAGCCGCCGGTGGAGGCGCCCAGGTCGAGGACCCGTCGCCCCCGGACGTCGATGCCCAGGTCTTCGAGGGCACCGGCCAGCTTGTCTCCGCCTCGAGACACGAAGCGGCGGCCGCCGCGCACCCGGATCGTCGCCTCCGGTTGGACCCGGGTCCCGGGCTTGTCCACCGGACCGTCGTCCACCAGCACCTTGCCGGCGCGGATCAGCGCCGAGGCGCTCGCCCGCGAATCGGCCAGGCCTTCGCGCAGCACGCGCTCGTCCAGGCGTTCGCCCTTCAGGGGGTCCCGACTCCCAGCAGCGCCTCGGCCGCGCGCGCGATGCCCTCGGCGTCGAGACCGAAAGACGCCCGCTGTGCATCGGGATCGCCGTGCTCGACGGGGCGGTCGGGCACCGCCAGGCAGCGGACCGGCGCCTGCACGCGGGCCCGCGCGAGCGCCTCCAGCACCGCCGCTCCGAAGCCACCTCCCCCGACGTGCTCCTCGACGGTCACCACCCCCCGGCAGCGGCGTGCGAGTCCCACGATCGCCGCGGCATCCAGGGGCTTTACGAAGCGCGCGTTGAAGACCGCCGCGGCCAGGCCCCGGGTCGCGAGCTGGGCGGCGGCGTCGAGGGCCGTGTGCACCAGCGGGCCCAGGGCGATCACGGCGACGTCGTCTCCGTCGCGCAGCAGCTCACCCTCCCCGACCGGCAGGGACTTGATCTCCGGATCGAGCGGAATCCCGAAGCCCTGGCCGCGCGGGTAGCGGATCGCCGCCGGGCCCTCGACCTCGAGCGCCGTGCGAAGCATGTGCCGGAGCTCGTTCTCGTCCTTCGGCGCCATGACGACGATGTTCGGCAGGGCCCTCAGGTAGGCCAGGTCGTAGAGCCCCTGATGGGTGGCACCGTCGGCGCCGACCAGCCCGGCGCGATCCAGTGCGAAGGTCACGTCGAGGTTCTGGAGGCAGACGTCGTGCACGACCTGATCGTAGGCGCGCTGGAGGAACGTGGAGTAGATCGCGGGAACCGGCTTCATGCCCTCGACGGCGAGCCCGGCCGCGAAGGTCACGGCGTGCTGCTCCGCGATCCCCACGTCGTAGAAACGCTGCGGAAAGACCTGCTTGAAGCGGTCGAGCCCGGTCCCGTCGGCCATGGCCGCGGTGATGGCCACGATGCGGTCATCCTCGCGGGCGAGGCGGATCAGGGTGTCGGCGAAGACGTTCTGGTACTTGGGCGGTCCGGGCTTGGACGGTGGAAACGCCCCGGACTCCACGTCGAAGGCCCCCACACCGTGGTACTTGAAGGGATCCTGCTGCGCCGGCTCATAGCCGTAGCCCTTGGAGGTGATGGCGTGGACGAGGATCGGCCCGTCCCCAACGGCCAGCATCTTCTTCACGTTGGCGAAGGTCTCGAGCAGCACGTCCACGCGGTGGCCCTGGATCGGACCCACGTACTTGAAGTTCAGGGCCTCGAACAACAGCCCCGGCGAGAAGAAGACCTTGAGCGACTCCTC
>Ga0209536_100008398_pt1 | contig 15489 bp, 9 predicted proteins | sample DeeMarSeWOR28_12_FD_187461 | JGI IMG/M metagenome (GOLD analysis project Ga0209536, IMG submission 187461) | Marine sediment microbial communities from White Oak River estuary, North Carolina - WOR-2-8_12 (SPAdes) (version 2) | ecosystem: Environmental > Aquatic > Marine > Intertidal zone >...
TGCAATTATTTTTGATTATGGTGGTGTTTTCTATAGGCCTAGCCTTCATGCTTTTGTTAAATATTATTCTCCTAAAGTCGGTGCTGATCCTAGGAAGTTTAAGAATAGGATGTATGGGCTTTGGTCTAGGGCAAAAGTTGGTGAGATTGCTTCAATGCAGTTCTGGAAGGATCTGTCTGAGTTTTTGGGTGTTGATGAGGATAAGTTCAGGACGGATTTTATTGGTTTTTTTGTTTTTGATAGAGAATTATTTGGTTTTGTAAGGAAGTTAAAGAGAAATTATAAGGTTGGTTTATTGTCTAATAATATTAACAAAACAATATGAAAGAAGATTTATTAAGAACCGAGGAAGCCCTGATGATGGTTAAGGAAACCTTTTCGGCTCAACTCAGCAGGAGGCTTGATCTGACAAAAATATCATCGCCACTGGCAGTCCTGGATGGCACAGGTATCAATGATGATCTGAATGGTGTGGAAAGACCTGTTTCTTTCAGAATAAAAGGTATGAATGGAAGAAAAGGCGTTGTTGTACAGTCTCTTGCCAAATGGAAGAGAATACGACTCAGGGAACTCGGGGTTGAACCAGGTAAAGGAATATTAACTGACATGCGTGCATTAAGACCTGATGAGAAATTCAGTCCTATTCATTCAATTTATGTGGATCAATGGGACTGGGAAAAACACATATTACCCTCCGACAGGAATATGGACTACCTTAAAGATACCGTAAAAAAAATATACCAGGCACTATTGATGACCGAGAAACTGGTAAGTGAAAAGTTTCCGGAAATTGAAGCAGAACTTCCTGCAGACATAACATTTATGCATGCGGATGAACTTGTGCAAAGGTATCCCGGTTTGTCTCCGGACGAGCGGGAATCAGCGGCGACGAAAGAATATGGCGCTATATTTCTTATTGGGATAGGAGGAAAACTGAGTGATGGTTCAATACACGACGGCCGTGCGCCTGATTATGATGACTGGAGCACGGTGACTGATGATGGAAAAACCGGGCTTAATGGCGACATAATTGTCTGGAATCCGGTTCTTCAATCTGCTTTTGAGATATCATCAATGGGAATAAGGGTTGATCCTGAGTCACTACTAAGACAGCTCAGGATAAGAGGGTGCACTGAACGCCTTAATCTTCCATTCCATAGCAGCCTGCTGAGAGGTGAATTACCCCCTTGTATTGGAGGTGGTATAGGCCAGTCAAGGGTTTGCATGTATATGCTCAGGAAAGAACACATAGGCCAGGTTCAGGTTAGTATATGGCCTGAAAGTGAGATGTATACCGGGTTGTTGAAGAAGTCAGGGCTAAGTTATCTTTAATATAAGGGAGGAATAGAAGTAGAGGCTAAGGCTAAGGCTAAGGCTAAGGCTAAGGCTAAGGCTAAGGCTAAGGCTAAGGCTAAGGCTAAGGCTGTTGATAAAGTTGATAGAGTTTATAAAGTTTATAAAGAGGAGTTACGGCAGTTAATATATTTGAAATGAGTTAACGAACAACTAACAGTAAGCAACTTATAACCCAGTACCCAGTATCCAGTACCCAGCATTGCCCGCCGTAGCTAGGCACGGATCTGGAGATCAGCGCCAGCGGAGGTGGGAAACCAGTACCTTAAGCCATACATTAGTCCTGTATTCCAATATGCAATATTGCGCGCCCCCGCTGGCCACAATCTCATTCCGCTCGTGAGCTCACAGGACTTGCTTGCTTTCAGCAACCTTGCCCTGTTCGGTTCCATTATTCCATTATTCCCTGCCCTATGCCCCATGCCCCATGCTCCCTGCTCCATACCACCTGCCCCCTGCCTGCAAAGGCGATCCTCTACTCTACTACAATCTGTATAACCTCCCTGATATCACGGGAGGATACTCCCACCATCAATTTAAAGTCGCCCTGCTCTATATTCCAGGCATCCATTTCTTCATCATAGAAGGCAAGGGATCTTACCGGGACAGTCATTTCAACGATTTGCTTTTCTCCAGGTTTAAGTCTTACTTTTCTGAATGCTTTTAATTCCTTCAAAGGTCGCAATACCGACGATTCAACATCGTTTGCATAAACCTGTATAACCTCTGCCCCATCCTTGTCTCCTGTATTTTCAATTTCAACGGATACAACAATGTTATCATACTCTGAATAGGTTTCCTTATCAGTTGCTGCAGAATTTATGCTAAAAGAGGTATATGATAAACCATAACCGAACTCAAAAAGAGGTTCTATATTTTTTGTATCATGCCACCTGTATCCAACAAGTATATCCTCCTTATAAACCTGCCTATCGTTTACACCGGGATATGAAATCTCATCAAATGCATGGGCCCCATTATCCTCGAGCCTTACAGGGAATGTAAAAGGCAGCTTCCCGGATGGATTCACATCTCCTGATATGATATCAGCTATGGCATGACCCCCTTCACTGCCCGGGTACCATGACTGCACAATTCCCTTAACATAATCAATCCATGGCATTGCGACAGCGTTACCACTGAGCAATATCACCCCGACATTTTTATTCACAGCCAGTATATCATTTATAAGTTGATCCTGTCCGAATGGAAGGCCCAGGCCTTCTCTGTCTCCGTTTTCGCAATCCTGTCTATGACTTTTGTTCAATCCACCGATATAAAGTACAATATCGGCCCTGCGGGCTTTTTCAACAGCCACCTTCCTGAGTGAATCAGCATCCAGTGGGGAGGGTATTACATATCCATAAACCGAGGGCCCTGAAGCATAGCCCATAGTATATTCAATGGTTGCATTGGCGTACCTTTCCTTTATCCCATCCAGGGGTGATACCTCGTGGATTGGTTTTAACTCCGATGAACCACCATCGACACTCATTTTACGTGTGGCATTCTCACCTACGACAGCTATTGTGATTTTATTATCCGGGCTGACAGGAAAGAAATTATCATTGTTCTTAAGAAGGACAATGCCCTCCTGTGCCACTCTTCTTGCCACATCAAAATGAGCCTGGCTACCTTTTGATCCTGGCGGCCTGTCCGGACTCAATGTAGTGCGGAACATGAGTCTTAATATTCGCCTGACCTTATTATCAACAACGCTTTCATCTAATTCCCCACTTTTTAACATTTCCAGGAATGGATATGCCAGGAAATAGTTATCATAGGCATTCCGCTGTGAATATGTCAGACCATCCGATCCTGTGCCCATTTCTATGTCAAGGCCATATAATGCAGCTTCTTTAGTATCATGAGTTGATGCCCAGTCAGATATAAAAACTCCATCGAAATCCCATTCCCCTTTGAGGATTTGCTTCACAAGTATCTCGTTATGTGTGCAATACTGTCCTCTATACTTATTATATGAACCCATAACCGACCAGGCATTTCCGTCAATGACTGCAGCTTTGAAAGCAGGAAGATATATTTCACGCAGGGCCCGGTCACTCAGGTCAACATCAGTAAAATTCCGCCTTGTTTCCTGGTTATTCAGAACGTAGTGTTTAATACAAGCAGCAACGCCATTTTCCTGAACACCCTTGACATATGGGGCAACCATCTTTGAGGCCAGGTATGGATCTTCCCCCATGTATTCAAAATTCCTCCCATTTAACGGTGTCCGGTAAATATTCACTCCCGGTCCCAGCAGGATATCCTTATTCCTGTACCTGGCTTCTTCTCCTACAGCATTCCCGTATAAATATGCAAGTTCGGGATTAAATGTTGAAACAAGGCATGTAAGTGCCGGGAAAGCAGTACATGAATCATTTGTCCATCCTGCATAGGCCCAGCTGTCCCATTCTATCTCAGCACGCACACCGTGAGGTCCGTCCGACATCCATAAGCCGGGAATGCCGAGACGCTCAACACCCGGTGTACTGAATTTTGACTGTGCATGGCACATCCTGACCTTCTCTTCAAGACTCAGTTCATCTATTATTTTACTTATCTTCTTTTCAATATCAGGCTTTAACCCCTGCCCCTGGAGAAAAACCGAAAAGCATATAAATAATGCAATCGTAATAACTATGTTCTTTCTCATATTTCTGTTTCTTTAAATATCAAAAATTTTATCTGCGGGTATAATAACATCCACATTTCTAATTTTGCCATTTCTTTCAAATACTGATTTACTCAGTTCACTACTTAAAGCAGATACATTAAGAATTGTATCTTCACCTGTTTTATAATATACCTTCACCATTGTTTTTTCTCCTATGAAATACCTGACAGTAGTGTTACAAAAAGTAAATTCAAGCTGTTCAGAGCCATTTCCATCCTTAACAAACTCCTTCCTTCTTAACATTACAGGATTGAAACATATCCTACCGTTATCAATCTTTATACCAAGCTCAAAAAACCTTGACACGATATCTTCTTTAACCTGTCCGGTCATCCCTGGCTGCTGTACTCCCATCATTGATGGCGTGTGAGAGTATGGATCGCCTGGGAAAGCACCATAATCAGACGGCGATTTATCTATTCCGATGCCTGATCTTATTCTGTAATACAGCCCTGCCAGCTTTTCCGGTATATGTTTTTCAAATCCCTCATTAAATGCTCTTACAACATATTCTCCTGTTGCGAGCAACATCTTTGAGACCATATGCCAGTATATACAACCCAGACCCTCATATTTATAGAATGAGCCACTTCTGCCGGTGAACATCTTATGTTGAAATACCGACTCATATATACCTGCAATTAATTCCCTCTCTTCTTCTACCAGCAGCCTGTACTTTTTATTAAGTGAATTAAGTGCAGTATGAAGATCCTCACTGTTCTTTAATAAGCCGTTAAAATGGTAATTCCCCCTGATATTTTTATTTATTATTGTTTTGTCACCATCATTTACCAGGCATCTCAGTAATCGCGAGCCGGAAATAGCCTCCCCCCTGATTATATTACTTGACCTGAACGGTTTCAGTTCTTTGTCAGGGTATAGCATAAAACTGTTCTGGTCAGCCCTGAAGAGGTCACTATTATACAAAGATTCAATTAGTTCTATTGCCTCCCCTGGATTCATGATACCACTGCTCAAAGCTGCAACCTGTCCTTCAAGCATTTCCTGTAATGGTATAATCTCAACAGACGACTTTGTTATATTTATCAGGTTATAGGCATTAAATAATCCGTCTTCCCTCCTGTTCTCTGATATACTTATATCAATGTATTCTGACACAAGATCAAGAAAATCTATCAGCCTGCCACGCGCAATATCATTAAAGCTTTCCGAAAATCCTTTATAAACCTGCTGACGATAAGTACTACCAGCCTTACCCATTTCATCCATAATTTCCTTACGCAGGTTGTCGTTAAGACCAGCAGCTACAGTTTTCCTTTTCGCCATAAGTATACTGGAAATAGAATTGAACAGTCCATATACTTCATTTCTTATTCTGTATTTCTCCTCTCCTGCCGCGTTATACAATTCCCTGAGGAAATGCATCATCCTGCGCATATAGTAAAGCGTTACCATTGACGCTCCGTTTCCTACCAGGGCATTGTTTGCATCATTCCACTCAGGACGCTGAGTATTCATCCAGATACCTGCACCCGGGATGAAGTTCACGAGCCTGGCAAGCACTGAAACGAGTATCTTCTCTGTGAACGAGGCTTTAAGTACATTCCCTTCATTATCCATAACCATCTTTCCATCTGCCCCTATCTCACTGCTCAACCTCGCAGTTTCCTTGTTCTTATTTTCGTCAAAGTCAATCGTATTGTAAGGATTAAGGATTATTTCTTGATATCGCTTAATCGTGTAGGGCACATTCGCATAAGAGAAGATCTGTAAATCCAACCATTCATTCAACTGCCCCGGGCTGAATGCATATTCCAGCTCGAGCAGCTTTAGAAGGTATACTATCTGGTGATCACCCCAGTAGCCTATATACGCCCATGGATCATCAGGATCAGGTACTTCCCAATCGATGCCTTCACTGCTTATACGGTACGGATTATAACCATCAACAGTCGAGCTGTTTAGGAACCTTGATATCATTGAAGGAAGGAATCCGGGATATGATAAAGCAAGGGCCTCCCAATTCTGGAATATATCACGCCAGTTCCCCTGGTAACTGTGGGATAACTTACCATCACTCCCCTTCAACCTGATATCAAACTGGTTCCAGGGTCTGCTCGGGTCCCCATGACGCCGGCTAAAACTTAGGGGTAAATACTCACAGGTCAGCCTTAGCAAATCTGCATCGCCAGTTTCCTTCACAATCTTCAACAGTTTATCAATCTTCAAGTTGTCAGGCATGGCATCAAGCCAGTTTCTACGATCCTGAAATAACCTTTTGTTGAACCTCTGCACATGCCTGGTATAATATTCCTTGCCTATTTCATAGTCATTCTCAAATATTCCACCCCTCATGGAATTAAACAGTACGTTTGAGAAGTGACGTATACAGGTCATTTTATCGGCAGTATTCTGTATACCATCAGCAAGACTTACGAGGTGATGTAATTTCTCTGTCCCGAGAAATACATCCTTTTCAATCATGGCATGCAGATCATCATTTTTTCCAATCAAATAAACAAGTTCTTCAACATCCGTCGAATCCTGTTCCAGTTCGATTACATAATAGCTTGTGATTGTATCAAGAGGTTTGAGTTCAAAGTCACTTACAGTAAAATAACAACCCCTGATACCTTTTAGTCCTTTTTCTGTTTCGGGTCTTTTCCCTTGCTTAAATTGATAATGCTGATTTTCACCAAGCAGGAATGACAGAGGTTTGTATCCTGTAAACCAAACTGTTGTACATTTAAGCGCTTCGCTGGGAACAGCACGGTCAACAGGAATAGAAGCAAGTCTGAAGATACCCAACCCTGTCGGAAGATCCAGCTCACTTTTCTTATAAGCATCAACCAGGGTACTCATTTCATTCTGCATCTGCCTGGTGACGCCGTATGGTAAAATATTTCGTATCCCGTCAAGCACCGAGATATGGGCTGGCTGTTTGGATTTATTAACCAGTGAACTTTTCTTTATCCATCCAAATCTTTCACTATTCATCCATTCATAACGGTAAACAAGGTTAAGATCCTTATTTACCTCCTCAAAAATCACCCTGTTCCCGGCAAGGTTCTTATACAGGTTGCCTTGGAGATTGTATACGCCCTTGTAAAAGTCTGTAAAAGGCTCCCATAGCAATTCTTTACCATCTGAGCCATACAGTATAACTGTCTTGCTTCCCGTTGTTAAATATGATTCATGTATTTTGTCATCGGTGTAATAGGGAAATATTGCATTATCTGGATTTTTCCTGCCAGCTGTTAATCCACCGGTACTTGAAATATACATCCAGTGGTCAGAACTGCTGACTATAGACATTAAGAATGGACCCATAAGATCATAATTCTCAATGACATAATATTCCATTCCATCAAGATTCACCAGTCCACCCCGAACCATTCCATCAGGTTGTCTGTATCTTTGGTTTCCTATATATATCTTATCTGGCAATTAGCTCTCCACTTATTCTACCTTAAAAGGAATATTCACTGTTCCCGCATGATTATGATGATCTTTAACATATATAAAAAGCCGGTATTCACCTGGCTCTTCCGGTGCGACAAATGATATTTTCCCTTCCGGACTACAATTAATATTAGTTACTATTGACTCAGGTCTGGATTCGAAGTCCCCTCCTTCTCCCAGGTCAGTTGCCTCTCTCATAATTTCACATTCAAACAGTATTTTATCCCCGTCAGGATCAGAATATTCAACAGCGGCAGTATTTTCAGATCCGGCCTTGACAGTTATACCAGCATACCGGGTCAGTCCGTTCATTTCAGCACTTAATATTGTAGGGGCAAGGTTCCTGGGCCACTTTCCTGTCCAGAAATATTGCATAACATTAATGGCCTCCATCATTTCTCCATTTTCAGTAAAAAGGCCATACCATGTTGGCGTACGCTCCTGTTTCTGTCCCCACAGGAACACGTATGATCCCATGCAATTGGATTCATCAGCAAGAATGGCACTCTCATACCTGTACTTTACGGCCTCAGCTTTTTCTGTTGATGTTTGTTCTATTGGTGCTCCCCAGGGAGTAGTGGGAACCTCCCAGTGACCGGTAGCTCCCCACTCTGTAACCAGGTAGGGACCGTCATATCCGGCATCTTCAATCCTTGTAGCAAGGTTTTCAATATCACCATAAAACTGAACACACAGGAAGTCAAGTTCCGGACAGTACTCTTTAATATAATCAACCTCTTCTTTGTTTATTCCTGCCAGCATGGTTGTTGTCGGATGATTACCATCAATCTCATGGATCATTTTTGCTATATCGTTTACAGCATCCCATACTTTATTGTTTGTATAGAGGAGGTTTAATTCGTTTCCTATACCCCAGGCAAGCAATGCAGGGTGATCTTTCAGTTCCATTACCTGCCTGCGAATGTCCTCTTTTTGTTCCGCAACCCATGCAGTATCGCTATAGTCAAAGCCATGGCGTTCTCTTCCTACTTCAATACCCATAAGCACCAGCAGACCGTACTGTTTTGCTTCATCAAGTACCTCTTTACCTGGTCTCCGACCATTATCAGTACGCCATGTTCTGAAAGAATTGGCACCGCATTCTGCAAGAGTTTCAATATTTCCAAATTCCAGCCCTGCACCATTTACATAGAATTCTTCACCATCAACGAATAATCTGTATTTGCCATCGGTCTGTTTTACCTCGACCTTGCGTGGATCTTCCTTTGAATTCTTCTTTCCTGTTTGTGAATTGTTACAAGCATAATTCATGATTGAAACCAAGCTTAAGAGTATTAATACTTTTTTTATTTCTACCATCATGATATAAGGTTTGAGTTATTTTTTCTTAGCCAGTATTACCTCCAGTTCTTCCAGTGTTTTACCTTTTGTTTCGGATAGTGTGAGCAGGATAAAGACCAGTCCGACAGCCCCAAATGCACCGAATATCAGGAACGTGACAGAATTGCCGAAGTTGGCAAGCTCCCACGGGAAAACAAGCTGTACAAGAAAGCTTATACCTGAATTGATAAATCCAACAAAAGATATTGCAACAGCCCTGATCATATTAGGAAATAGCTCTGAGAACAGTACCCACATCACCGGGCCTATTGATATGGCAAAAGAGGCCACAAAGCCCAGGATACTGATAAGAACAAGCCACGGATTTATATTTATTGCCCTGTTTATCAGATCACTCTGATAAGTTGTAAGCACATCCTCGCCAAGGTTCCTTGATACAGCTTTTTTAAAACTTAAGTCACTGTTATAACTAATATCCTGTAATTTATACCAGTATGGGCTTTCTATTTTTTCCTTAAGTACTTTAACATCGTTGCCGTCAAGATTATATGTGGCCTTCCCAAAGCTATACGACAGAAGGCCCATAAATAAGATTATACCTGATAGACCTATCACGAGTAAAAATTTACGACCCAGCCTGTCTATCAGCCACATTGCGATGACAGTAAACACAAGGTTTGTAAGTCCCACAAGTATTGCCTGGGAAAATGAAGCGTCTGTTCCTATACCTGTCTGTTCAAATATCATGGGTGCATAGAAAAAGACTGCATTTATTCCGGTAATCTGTTGCGTTATGGCAATCACCACACCGATTACCAGTACCAGTTGCAAAGCGGGTTTAAACAGCTCTTTGAGTGGTACGGATTTCTTTTCGCTGTCACTTTCCAGGTTTTCCTTTATCAGTGCCATGATACTCTTAGCCTGTTCATAATCGGTTACACGTTCGAGTATCCCCAAAGCCTCTTTCTCCCTCCCCTTCATTGCCAGCCATCTCGGGCTTTCAGGCACTGCAAGAAGGAATATGAAATAAAGGATTGCAGGTAGTGTCTCCAATCCTAGCATCCATCTCCAGTTATATTTATCAATCCCAAGTAAACTAACCCAGTCTGACGGATTATCTCCCAGTATTAATATCAGATAGTTGGTAAAGAATGCCACTGATATACCCAGTACTATGTTCAGCTGGTTGAATGAAACCATTGTTCCGCGCACTTTTGCAGGGGATATTTCAGCAATAAACATAGGTGCTGTTATCAATGAAGCACCAACCCCGAAACCTCCTACCATCCTGGCTAATACAAGGAAGGTAAAACCTGGGGCCAGAGCTGATCCGATAGCGGATACGCCGTAAAGAATTGCAGCAGACCTGAGAATGGTTCTTCGTCCATAACGGTCACTTAATGGTCCGGCAATCAGCATCGCCAGTGTTGAAGTGAGGGTTAATGAACTCACAGCCCATCCCAGCTGTATCTTGGTAAGGTTAAAATCCAGTTCAATAAATTTTACTACGCCTGATATTACAGAGGCATCAAAGCCCATTAGAAAGCCTCCGAGTGCTACAATAAGGGAGACACGGTATATATATCCTCTTGATTTTGCCATTATATTATTTAGTATATTATCTATTTTCAGGATGTATAATGTCCTGTTTAATCTAGTTGGTAAACTCGTGCATAGTCAATTTCCATTACAGCAGGAAAAATAGAGTCATCAACACCATCCACTCCTCCATAGGTTCCTCCTACTGCTACATTTAAAAGCAAATAAAATGGCTGATAAAATGGCCAGTTATTATCATCATGGGTACCCGGTTTATAATAGGTGAGCACAATATTCTCAACATCGTCAATATAGAATTTCAGGTATGTATATGTCCATATCAGACCGTAAGTATGAAATTCCTCTTCGATAGATGGTAAAGAGATATGGCCTGAACCTATTGGGTTACCCTGGGCATGGTTATTGCTTTCGGTATGTATGGCACTGCTGCAATGATCTTGATTCCAGCTCACATATTCCATGATATCTATCTCTCCGCACAATGGCCATGATGTTCCTTCCTGGATTGATTGACCGAGCATCCATAATGCAGGCCACAGACCGGATCCTTTATATTCAGGCATTTTAGCCCTTATCTCAAACCTTCCATATATAAAACTCTCAGTGCTATTAATCCGTGATGATGTATAATCACCCACCTGCTGGCCGGGGCCAGGTTTCAGAACGTTAATTTTTAATTTCCCATCAGACACGGTAGTATTATCCCCGTCAGTATAGTTTTGCCATTCTTCGTTACCCCATCCATGAGCACCTGTCTCATGAATCCATTTGGAATCGTCAATCTCCGAACCGTCAAATTCATCTGACCACACCAGCTCATAGTGACTGATATAATCAGGATCATCTGATGATATTGTGATCGCTTTGCTTATGGTTTTTGATATCTCACCCCTGCATATTTCAAGTTCAATATCATATGTACCACCCATAGCAAGGTATAGCACTCTCACTTCTCCCGGTAAACCATTATATTCCCGTCCTGGGTACCTCCATGTAATATTGTCATAATCTCCGCTACTGACATCTGTTAATTTGAGAATATTGGGTGACCCGGAAAGAATCTCATATTCAAAATCAGGGTCCGGTGAGCTGTATTCAATACGTACAGTTTTTGTTACCGATTTTTTATCATTCTCGTTACCACTATCACCCCAGACAGTAAGTGTAACACTGTATTCTCCCTTCAAGGGATATGTTACAGAATAGGTTAACCTGTTAGCTGGTTGTTTACTGGTATGTTCACCATTACCAAAGTCCCACTGCATAAAGCCCTGGTCACCAGTGGTGGTATTAACGAACCTGATAATGTTAGGATCTTCGTCTGACACTTCATAGCTAAAATCCGGGGTATATTCGGAAAATTGCTCCTTCTGGCAGGACAATAATAATAAACCCGGCATGCTAACGAAAAAGGTAAATAATGTTAGAAGAGAAAATGACTTAACCATATCCCGTTAAATATTACAAGTGTCGAAAATAAGAAGTGAAAAGAAGAGAGTTTCATACCGAAATACAAAACTCTCTCCAAGTGGATTATATTTCTTCCCTATCGTTTGAAATACTCCCAGTATAATTACCTGAACATAACCCTTCAATTGTTAAAAAATCCAAACATGTCTACTTTGTTCCTTCAGGCTTGAAATGCCACATCCATCCTGTTCCCCACGAATTACTGGAAACATAAAGGATCATTTCATCCTCCGTTAATCTTATTATCTGGTATATTCCATCGTGATTACCTATATCATACCCCGGAGTAATACCGCCACCTAGTATATTAGGACCATTAACATCGAGTGTCTGGTTTTTCACATCAAGCACAAAGGATCCGAGTTCAGGTGTTCCTCCCGGGTCAGACAGATAGGTATAGTTTGCGGCACCGTCAAGATCGAAAGTCATTGAACCGGCAGCATCGATGGGAGGCATATCCCCTGAACCTCCTGCATTCCACCATAATTCCCATGGATTATAAGGTGCAGCCATATACCACCAGTTAAGGCCATCACCTGGGACGCCATCAAACACCCATGTTTTTCCTGCAGAGGTGTTGTCACTTACCAGATCATACCAGTCCTGGTCAAGCGGATGGTCGAGCACGTCAACCTGTACGTCAATGGTTTTGGAAAAGAATTCTTTTCCAAGAGTCCCTGTAAAGGTGAATGTTGCGGTCCCGGGAATAGGCCAGATAAATGTAACTTTATTTGTCAGGGCTTTACCAAGTGTGTAATCCCAGTAACCTGTTACACCTGGAGTTGTCATCTCCAGGGTAATCTCGTTCCCTCCCTGGGTACTCTGAGTTGCAACAAGAGTAACTCCAGCAACATTTGTTGTGTTTTCAAGAACCTCTCTTTTAACGATTGGCTCACACGAAAAGAATGCCAGTGTAAGGAAACCGATTAAGAGACTCAATATTATTTTATTTTTCATAACTCTGATTTTTTAATATTGTCAACTTTTTAATTCCAACCCGGATTTTGCTGATATACGCCATTTGAAAGTCTGACTTCCGTTTCCGGTATAGGCAATAATCCCTTGGTTTCTGGCCGGTAAGTGACACTATAAGTTGCATCAACGCCAGAGTTTCTCACATCAAGCGTATAGTTAAAAGCAGTTTCACAGTCACCCCAGCGTACCAAGTCGAACCAGCGCAATCCCTCAAAGGCAAGTTCGTGCAGCCGTTCCTCTTTAAGTGCTGCAAGAGTATAAGCTCCCAGTGGATCGAGTCCTGCACGTGCACGAACATCATCCATTCCGTCAGGAGTCTGGGTAATCTCTGAATGCATCAGCAATACATCGGCAAAGCGCATCAGTATAAAATCCTGTGCTGCCCAGAGCTGCATATCTTTATTGGTCTGATTATACAGGTAATAAAACATACCGGCTACACCATCAGCTCCATTATGCTGGATAGTTGTATATTTCTTATTGAAGAAACCTGTTTCATGGTCTCCTTTATCACCTTCATAATCCTGGGTACCCATTTCGGCACTTCCAAGTTCAAGGATTGAACCCTGTTTTCTCGGGTCATCATTGTCCCAGCTATCCCAGAGGTTTGGATTAACAGGTCCCCAGCCCCATCCCTGTCCGAATGGAACGAGTGAATTATCTCTTAGACCGAAAAACAGGGGCACCCTGTTGTTATAATACTGACCCCAGCTCCAGTTACCAAAGGCATATCTTATACAAAACATTGTTTCATAGTTACCTGTTCCGAAGGTAGGTGAATGACCATCCTGTCCAACCCATGCAAGACCTTCTGTTTCAGCCCATGGCAGGACAACCGCACCGGCACTTGTATTCACATATGAATAAGGCCATAAGTTTCTGAAATCAGATGCAAGGTCATATCCACTGTTATCGATTACATCCTCCAGATATCCCGCAACATCGTTAGCTGACAGTGATCCACCTTCGGCAAGGGGCAGGTCGCTTGTCGCCTGTCCCTCCTGATTAGTCATATAACCGGTATAATAGAGGTAGGCTCTTCCCATGTATGCTTCTGCTACCCAACGGTTTGCATGACCATAACGGCTGGTCGGTATACTAGGAAACGGAGTATCAGGCATTGTTTCAATTGCCATTTTAAGGTCTGAAGCAATTTGAGCATATGTTTCAGTAATGGTAGCCCTGGGGACATCCCTTGCGGCATCCACGGAAAGTATAAGGGGTACACCTCCAAAAAACTTGGCCATGCGGAAATAAAAGAAAGCCCTCATAAAATAAGCTTCTCCGAGCGCCTGGTCCTTAAAATCAGTTGCTTCAGCCTCTGTATAAAAGTATTCTGATAAGTCGGCATCCTGTAACTTCTCAATAATTACATTCGTCCTATAGATCCCATTATATGACACCTTCCACAAATCGTGATAGGTATCCTCTTCCGGGTCAATAAAAGCATCAACCCGCTTGGCAGATTTATCATCAGGTCCTCCGCCACCAAGCATCATATCAGAGAGCAGGTTTGCAGCAAGGTGTTCCATACTGTGAACCCCCGGGGTATACAAAGCATGATAGACACCTGCCATGGCCTCATTTATATCAGTTGGCGAGCTGTAGTAGTTTTCCAGACTCTTTTCATACAGGTTTTTTGTATCCAAGAAGTCCTCACCACAACTGGTAATCAATACCAGAAGTGCAGCAACAATTATATATATTATCTTCTTCATTTTTATTGTTTTTTCTGTTTAAAATGAGACACTTAAACCAAACATCACTGTTCTGGCCTGGGGGTATAAGCCAAGGTCTATTCCTGAAGCCCAGCTTGCATCATGACCAAACCTTACCTCAGGATCCATACCTTTATATCCTGTGAAGGTATAGAGGTTCTTGAACGCCACATACACCCTGGCATTTGAGATTGCATTAAAGCTCGAGAGCAAGTCATCGAGCATATAACCAACAGTTAAATTACTTACTCTCAAATAATCTGCATCATAAATATAGATATCAGATATAAAGTTGGTGTTCCTGTGAGATGATGAACTCAGTCGTGGAATACGATCCGATGTTCCTTCACCGTGCCAGCGATTGAAAATATCTGTTGTATAGTTCTGGTCAAAATTATCAGCGAATGAACGGTAAGATCTTGCCACTTGCATTCCAAATCTTCCTGTAAGGGTTGCATTGGCGTATATTCCTTTATATTCAACATTCAACTGCATACCCAGCTCAAAGTCAGGATTTGGATCACCAATCATTACTTTATCCTGTTCATCTATAACACCATCAAGGTTCTGGTCAACAAATTTAATGTCACCCGGCCTTTGATCGCTGAAATAAGGATTGCCTTCGGGAGTAACCCAAGCCTCAGCTTCATCCTGGTTCTGCAGTATACCATCAGTCTCATATCCATAAAAGAACCCGATTGGTTTGCCCACTTCACATCTTGAAATAGCTGCTGTTCCCTGTGACAGTACGTGGGAAGGTCCGTGTATTATACCATCTGCATTGGCAATCCTGGTAATTTCATTATGGTTATGTGCACCGGTCACTGTAATTCCATATTTCAGGTCTCCGAAACTGTCATTCCATCCCAGTGTCAACTCAATACCCCTGTTCATTATATCTCCACCGTTAATCCATGGAGCATCAGCACCTGATGTTCCAAGTATCGGAGATACAACAAGCCAGTCCATAGTCATTTTTCTGTACCAGTCGAATGTAAACAGCATCCT
>Ga0209536_100008399_pt1 | contig 15488 bp, 13 predicted proteins | sample DeeMarSeWOR28_12_FD_187461 | JGI IMG/M metagenome (GOLD analysis project Ga0209536, IMG submission 187461) | Marine sediment microbial communities from White Oak River estuary, North Carolina - WOR-2-8_12 (SPAdes) (version 2) | ecosystem: Environmental > Aquatic > Marine > Intertidal zone >...
GGCTGAACCGTTCCAATGACATTGGAGGCATGATTGACAATGACGAGACGGGTGTTGGCCTTGATTTTGTGTTTTATCGCATCAGGATCGACAAATCCATTCGCGTCGAAGGGTATATGGTCGACCTCTACGCCGCTGAATTTGCTCAGATGATAAAGCGGCCGGAGCACCGAATTGTGTTCCAGCGTTGTGGTAAGGGCATGGTCGCCCGGCTTTAGCACACCGAAAATTATCAGGTTAAGGGCGTCGGTGGCGTTGTATGAAAAGCACAACCGGTTTGGATCCCTGCCGTTAAAAAAACCGGCCAGCTTCCTGCGCGTTGCGTCCACCAGGGCTCCGGTTTCCATGCACAGGTCATACCCGGAACGGCCCGGATTGACCCCGAATCGCCGGTAAAAAGAATCCATAAACGCATATACTTCATCCGGTTTGGGATAGGAAGTAGCGCCATTGTCGAGATAAATCAGGTTTTCCATTATTGTATTTTCAGGTTTCAATTGGTGAGTATAAAAACCTCCATTACTGGGTGGCCCAGATAAAATCAGCTATATTCAGCTCCACTTTACCGCCCACCCGGGCCGGGTAAATAGTTAGGAAGGGGACGCCGGTTCTTCGAAAGGCTCTTTCCGGGATGCCATATTTGTACTGGATATGACCGTTGCCGGCCAGAACAACCATGACATCGTCATTTAGATTGCGGTAAATGGCTTCGGCCATGGCATCTTCCCAGACACATTGGGCGGCATAAAAATCATCGAACTCAACCATCCCGCCAAATCCATGTTGCGCGAAGACTTCCCTCAGATAATCTTTATGGGCATCATTTGAAGTATCAATTTCTTCCGGAAGATACGATCTTTCTTCATCCCTTAAATTTTCAATACCACCCACCCGGATCTTTGGAGGGATATGAAAAGGAATATTCAGGCCTACCAGCCGTATCTGATTTTCTTGAATAAAGTTCAGAATTTCGCTGTACAAAGAAAACCTGTAGCGCCAATTGGCATACCAGTGCACCTTGCGGATAAAGTGCTTCTGATCCAGTTCACCGGCAGACCACATATCCAGAACATGCTGATAGGAGCGGTCAAACATTTCCATGCCGACAGCCATTTTTGGGTGCTTTTCCAAAACCGCCTGAATGATCTTTAACTGAATCTTGTGGTGCGATGCATCTTTGTGTTGTTCCCCGACATAAATGATCCGGCTGGCGCTCAATTGTTCTGACAGGGCCTCAAATGAAACCGGTCGGCCTGTGCGGCCGGAAAGGATAACACCCGCCTCAAATGACTCGGACAAGTCTTCGACGAGCAGCTTTTTTGGTGTCATCGCGCACCCCCCCGGCAGTCCCAGCATGATGGCCAGATAAAACAAAATAAATAGCGATCGCGTGTAAAACACGGATATATTATTGATGCTGAATGGGTTCATAGCTTGATTTTTTTTCAATGCCGGCTTAGAATTAAGATGGTTTTAATCCTGTTGCACATCTGTAACTTTAAAAAGCGATAATTTACGCTTATATTTTAGGCGCTTTTGGATAATGCCCTCAAAAAAAGATCCCGTATTCCGAAAAATCGTCATTCCGTGGTACCGTTCCAAGACGGCATATGCTCTGGTATTGCTTTGCATGCTGCTGGTGTTTTTGTTTGCAATCGCCGGCGTGGCCGTCGCATCGGAAATCGAGGGGTATAAGGGCTATATCTGGGTACCTATACTGCTGCTGGCACTGAGCGCGCTGCTCCTGACAACCGCTTCATACCGCCTGCTGAAGAGCTATTTTTCCAGGTCCTCCAATCGTTACCTCCCCTAATCGGCGGGCTGCAGCGCCGTTACGCTGCAGGCGGAATCGTAAGATGGTCGGCTTAAACCACTTTTAAAAACATGTCGCGGATTTGAATCGAGGCACCAAAAAATAGACCTGTGCGCCTCCGCAGGACCTGGCCAAAAGACATCTTAACGCTTTCAGTCACTGCTCAACAGTGGGTATGTCAGCTCGATAAAATGATGCAGAATGCGCGCGGTAGCTCCCCAGATCACGACATCCTCGAAGGGATAGGTCAACTCGTCAACATCCGGTGTGCGGCCGTTATAGCTGTTGACCAGATGGGTTTGAATCAGTTTTCTCAGGGGCACCTCAATAACCCTGGCAATTTCGACCGTGTCGAAGTGCACGGGCCCATTGCCGTGCCACAGCCCGACAAACACCTGTATATCCCTATTATTTACGGTCTGAAAATGACCGGTTGAGCCGATAAACTGAACCTGATCGCGTCTGATATATACCTCTTCTTCCAGCTCCCGAAAGGCAGCTTCCAGGGGGCTTGAATCATATTTTTCGATATGGCCGCCGGGCAGTGCCATCTGATTGCGCCAGGGGTAACCCTGATTATCTGATTTCTGAATCGTCAGGATATGAGGATCTTCTTCATTGAACAAGAGAAGAAAAACACAGGCCCGGCGATAGCCGTTGTTCAAGGGAGGACCGGCAGGGGTTGAATTCATGATGATCTGTTTTAAGCCAGTGAGTTCGATTTTCATAATCTTTTATTGCTGGATGTCTTTCTGGGTCTTGATGACTTCGATAATTTCTTTTAGTTCATCTGCCGAAATGAATCCCGGGCGATGACCGATGATCTCCCCATTCTCTGCAAAAAACCATGTATCCGGAAGTCCCTGGACTCGGAACAGGACCGAAGTCTCCCTGTCCTGGTCCGTATTCACCCGGATGGGAATAAAGTCATTATTCAGAGCAGCGATAACCGCCGGGTCTGCAAATGTTTTTTTCTCCATCTCCTTACAAAAGGCGCACCAGTCCGCATAGAAATGCAGAAAAATCCTCTTTTTCTCGAATTTTCCGCGTGCCATTCCCTCGTTGTAGGAATGCCATTGGATCTGACTCGATGCCGCCTGGATGAATGATGGCACCACTGACAAACACAAAAAGATCAAGACCAGGCAACCCAGAACCTTCAGTTTCATATATTACGTCTCCTCAAGCGCATCCAGATAAAAACTAGAAGCCACCTCAAAAATGGGATTTTGGTTCAAGATCGCGGCGGAACCGAGTTTTTAGCCGGATATATACTCAAGTATTTCGAGGAGTTAAAAGGAGGTTCCACCAAAGATATTGGGCCAAAAGACATTTTTGAGATAGCTTCTAGTTTAATAGGATAAACACCCGCCCCCCGCAAGTCAACCGCACAGGCTTCGCTGTGCGGCAATTTAACATCTTGATTTCGTATATTCAGGAATTCAACGAACGCCAATTCGGCTTGAAAACGGAGCATAAGATGCATCTTATAGATCGCTTATGGAACATTGTAACACCTGCGAGCTCGATTGGCAAATGTGGCCGGGTCAATTATTTTAGCGGGTCCAGGCCGCAGGAAAATACAAAGCCCCGTTAAAAACCCGGGGCTCCAGAAAAGGCAAAAAAGCAGTTTTACAATTTGCTGTTGACGTTGTTTTCAGAAAAATTCTTTATCATCATCTCGCCCAACTCCTTGGAACGCCTGGTCGCCACCTCGACTGCATTGATCAGGGTGGTGCGCAGTCCTCCGCTTTCGAGTGTGGCCAGACCGGCTATTGCGGTGCCGCCGGGTGAAGTGACCTTATCTTTCAGTTGGCCGGGATGCTCCCGGGTCTCCATTAATAATTTTGCCGCGCCCAGAACCGTTTGGGTGGAAAGAGCAAGTGCCTCCTGTCTGGACAATCCCATTTTTACTCCGGCATCGGCCAGAGCATCGATGATGAGAAAAATATAGGCCGGCCCGCTGCCGCTCAGGCCCGTGACCGCATCCATCAACTCATTTTCTTTCAAGAAGACACACTTGCCCACCGAGTTGAAAATCTGCAACGCCATCTCGATGTCTTCTTTGGTGGCGTTTTTCCCGGCAGCGATGGCCGAAGCCGCCTCCTTAACAAAAGCGGCGATATTCGGCATAACTCTGATAAGGCGCAAGTCGCGTTGCAAACAGGATTCGATGGCTGCCAGGGGAACGCCGGCAGCAATTGAAATAACGAGCTTGGACATGTCCAGTTTTTTAGCCGTTTCCTTGAGAACGGATGCCATAATCTGGGGTTTGACCGAGTAGATGATAATGTCAGCTTCGTCCACCGCCTTCAGGTTATGGGTGGTTGTACGAACCCTGTACTTTTTTCTTATCTCATCAAGCTTTTGCTCCCGAATATCGGTGCAGACAATGTTTTTGGGTGTAGAGGACCCGGATACTATAAGCCCGCTGACCAGCGCTTCTCCCATATTTCCCGTGCCGATGAATGCTATTTTTTTATCGTCTAACATATGGCCAACTCCCTATCGCGGCATTTCGTTTTCACTCGTTAATAGGACACCCCCCTAAACAGAAAAAGACCGGTAACCATGCACGTTCAGTCCTGCAGGGATTTATATATCGAAACTATGGTTCTTAAGGTTTGGACGTTTATAAGTCAAGAAAATACTGGAAATATCTCAAAAAGGCATTGCTTTCAGACCCTCGGACCCTCTTAAAATCACCAGATTTTATGGCGGTGACTCAATTTCCGAGCATTAAGATAAATAAAAAGTTGCCAAAGGGTATACCAGCGGGTATAATGGTCTAACCATTATAATTATTTGAGGGGGAAGCGGGAGGTTCCTTCCATGTTTCAGGCCGCCAAACAAACCAAGGTTTTTGAGAACGTTGTCGAACAGATTCAGGAAGCCATTCTTGATGGTCGATTGAAAACCGGGGATACGCTGCCGGCTGAAAGAGAACTGAAGGAAATGTTCAATATCAGCCGCGGTACCCTGAGAGAAGCGCTTCGTGTTTTAGAGCAAAAGGGCCTGATTCAAATCAGGCTGGGGGTTGGCGGCGGTTCTATTGTGAAAACCGTGGATGCCGAACAAATCAGCGAGAGCCTGGCGCTTTTGATACGCTCTCAAAAAGTTTCTTTGAATCAGCTCTCCGAGTTCCGTGAGGACGTGGAGGGGATAGTCGCCGCCCACGCCGCCAGAAGAAAAAGCGAAAAAGACATAAAAAAACTGAAACAGTATTTAGAAAAAGCCCGCGCATGCCTGGAGGGCGGAAGTACCCGCAGAAATGCGTTTATCAGGGTCGACCAGGAAATTCACATGAATCTGGCTGACATCACCGGCAATCCTATTTACACCTCAGTGCTTCACTCCATTCACGATAACATCCATCGTTACTACGATCGATTTCTCTCCATGCAAGAGACCGAACTGCAGGAGAATTATCAGGATCTCAGCAATATCGTTGCCGCGGTCGAAAAAGGCGATGCCGAACTGGCAAGCAAAACGGCCCGGCTCCATGTCCAGCGATTCAGCCAATATATGAAAGCACGAGAACGGCAGGAGAGAAAGTGAACAGCCGACAGCAGCGCCGGCCGTGTTGTCCTTCCGGTATGCGGACTGACCGGTCATAAATCAAGGAAAAGTATACGCATATGGCTCAATACAGGATCACCAATCATCCTATTTTAGAGGTTCCCAAAAAGAAAGAGGCGTTTTTCACCTGGAACGGGAAGAAGCTGACGGGCTTTGCGGGAGAAATGATATCCTCGGCGCTTTTTGCCAACGGCATTCATGTTTTTGGCCACCATCCAAAAGATAAAAGCGCGCAGGGCATCTTTTGCGCCAACGGCCAGTGTTCACAGTGCCTGGTCATGGCCGATGGTCTTCCGGTCAAATCCTGTATGACCCCGCTGACGCCCGGAATGGTTGTCAAAAGCGTGGACGGCTTTCCAAAGCTGCCGCATGACGATCGCCTTCCGAGTATCAGAAAGCTTCGCACCACAGCGGTGGAAGTATTGATTGTAGGCGGCGGTCCGGCCGGTCTTTCAGCGGCTATCGAGCTGGGCCGGCTGCGAGTCAAAACCCTGGTCATCGATGACAAAGACAGGCTAGGGGGGAAACTGGTCCTGCAAACCCATAAATTTTTCGGCTCCGTGGAGGATTCTTACGCAGGAACCCGCGGGTTTGAAATTGCCAAATGTCTGGAGGAAGCGGTGTGCAAACTGGATTCGGTTGAAGTGTGGCTGAACACAACGGCTGTGGGGGTCTTTTCGGATAAAATTGTGGGCGCCGTAAAAGATGGTTCATATGTGAATATAAAGCCCCAAAAAATGCTCATCGCTACCGGGGCCAGGGAAAAGATGCTGTCTTTTCCGGGAAACACGTTGCCCGGAGTCTACGGAGCCGGTGCTTTCCAGACCCTCGTCAATCGCGACCTGGTAAAATCTGCTCAAAAGGTCCTGATTGTCGGGGGGGGCAATGTGGGTCTTATTGCCGGATACCACGCCATCCAGGCGGGTATTCAAGTCGTTGCATTGGTCGAAGCCCTGCCTTATATCAGCGGTTACCGGGTCCATGCCGACAAGCTCAAGCGGCTGGGAGTTCCGATATATACCCGCTACACTGTGGTTTCCGCCAGTGGCAAGGAGAAGGTCGAGTCCGTTACGATTGCGAAATTGAACAAAAACTGGGAGAAAATTCCGGGTACATACAAAACCTTTGATATCGATACCGTGCTGATTGCCGTGGGTCTTGACCCGGTCAACGAATTCTACCTCAAAGGCCGGCAATGGGGCATGGATGTCTTCTGTGCCGGCGACGCACAGGAGATTGCCGAAGCTTCGGCCGCGATGTTCACCGGCAAAATTGAAGGTTTCAAAATTGCCCAGTCCCTCCATCGTGGCGTCGGCAAAGCCCCTGCAGACTGGGATAGAAAAGCCGCCATTTTAAAGTCCAGGCCCGGCCGGGAGCGCAAAAAAGAAATTCCGCCCAAAGAAAGCGGGGTGTTTCCAATCTTTCATTGTTTCCAGGAAGTGCCCTGCAATCCATGCACATCGGTTTGTCCGGCCGGGGCGATAAAAACGGAAAATGACAAAATTACCGGTCTGCCGTACATGACGGATTTAGACGCTTGCACCGGTTGTGCAAGCTGCATTGCCGTATGCCCGGGGCTTTCGGTGTCGCTGGTGGATTACAGGGCGGACCCCGAACATCCCCTGGTAACTTTGCCCTACGAAATCTGGCGTGAAAGGATAAAAATCGGTCAGAAAGTCCCGGTTACCGATGAAGACGGCGCCATTCTGGGCTATTACGCCGTTGAAAAGATCAGCTCCCGAAAAAAATTTCCCGGCACCCTGCTAATAAAGGTTAGGCTCGATCGGCAGACCGCAAAATCGGCAGCGGGAATCTGGGTTCAGGAAACCCAGACCGAACCCTCCATGATATATGAAAAGGAAATACCACCGGATGAAGCGATTGTCTGCCGCTGCGAAAGGGTTACGGTTGGAGAAATTAAAACCGCCATCCGCAGCGGAATCAGGGATATGAATCAACTCAAGGCCCTGACCCGTGCGGGCATGGGGGCCTGTGGGTCCAAAACCTGCCGTCCGATGATCTGGCGGATTTTCCAGGAGGAGGGCATCGACCTTGGAACGGTAACCGAAAGGGTCGACCGGCCGTTATTTGTGGAAGTTCCGATCGGGGTGCTGGCGGGAGTCAAGGGCACCCGCGGACATAAAATTTCGAATTAAATGGCCCAAACTGAAGGGCGGCTTGGATGAAATTTGTTTTGGACTGTTTTGAACATTGGAACATTCGAATTTTGAATTTGTTTCGTATTTACGGATTTCGTGTTTCGTTTTTAGCGGACAAGCTGCTTTGCTGGGTTTATTAACTGGATCTTCCAGATTTGAGGAGTTACAAGCTTGGTTTACGACGTCATTATTGTAGGTGCCGGCTCGGTGGGCGTTCCCACGGCCATGGCTTTGGGGAAATCAGGAATAAAAACCCTGGTCATCGATATGCACCCCTCCCCGGGCCAGGGGGAAAACAAACATGCCATCGGCGGCATTCGGGCCACCCATTCGGACCCCGGGAAAATCATGACCTGCCTGCGCTCGCTTGAAATCCTGTCCACCTGGCAGGATCGGTATGGCGATAACATTGAATGGCTAAAGGGTGGTTATGCCTTTCCGGTCTACAGGAAAAGCGACGAGAAAATGCTGAAAAAGCTGCTTCTGATCCAGAAAAAATATGGCCTGGATATCGACTTTGTGGAACCGGAGCAGATGCGAAAAATCATACCCGGAATCAATTCCCGGGGTTTGCGCGGCGGCACTTTCTCAAAAAATGACGGTTCCATATCACCTCTGCTTTCCATCAACGCCTATTTCCGCAAGGCTTTAGATACGGGTGTGGAATTTCGTTTCAACGAAAAAGTTCACTCCATTCTTTGCAAGAGCGACAAAATTATCGGTGCCGCCACCGATCGTGCCAAATATAAAGCATCAGTGGTCGTGGACGCCGCCGGTCCCTTTTCTGCGGATTTGTGTAAAACTGTAAATGTGCACCTGCCTGTGATGCCGGATTCCCACGAAGGGGCGATTACCGAGCCGGTCGAACCGTTTTTTAAATGCATGGTTGTCGACATCAGGCCGGCCCCGGGATCAAAAAGCTACTATTTTTATCAGAACAAGCAGGGGCAGGTCATATTCTGTATAACACCCGATCCGCCCATATTCGGAACGGATAAGGGGGAAACCTCCGGCTTTTTACCGCAGGTATGCTCACGGATGGTCAAGCTGCTTCCCCGGTTGAAAAATTTGAGAGTCCGCAGAATGTGGCGGGGTCTTTACCCCATGACGCCGGACGGCTCCCCGCTGGTCGGATGGAGCCGACAGGTAAGGGGGTTGCTGCACGCAACCGGCATGTGCGGCCAGGGTTTGATGCTTGCGCCCGGTATTGCAGAGGTGACGGCTCGACTGGTGACCGGGCAACTCAACGAAACCGATGCGCTGATATTAAAGGAGTTTTCGCCCGCACGCGAATTCAGGGAGCAAGAAGCACTCAAGTAGGTGGGGGGTGTTTTTGATCTGCAGGATGCCCACCCGGGGGCAACCCCCTGCGGGCTGTCCGCGATGATCAGCGGGATGCTCCCATCGGCCTACGGTCACTGGTGATACCAACCCTCAAGTAAATGACATAGAGCCATTTTGAATCATAGGCATTGACTAAGAGAGCAAATAAATATAAAAATTCGAGGTGCGAAACCCGAAACAAGTCCGCATCTCCAAAATCAGAATATCAGAAATTTTGTTCCATTCGTATCTTGAACTTTGAATCACTGCGGCATAAGCTTGAAGTGGCCTCCAAAGCCGTTCACTATGCAAGGAATTATCTTAAAGGAGTTGCACCATGTCTGATTATAAACTCAAAGCGCTTCAAACGTTTGAATACGTAAAACCGGAGATTAAAAGAGGATACAACGACCAGACTTTGTATCTGAACATGTCTGAGTCAGAAATTTCGATCAAACCGGTCGACGAAAAAACAAAAAAGACATTTATCGGCGGCAAGGGCTATGATCTATGGCTGCTTTGGAACGCTGTTCGTCCGACCACCCGCTGGAACGATCCCGAAAATACCATCTGTATTGCAGCCGGCCCCATGGGCGGCACGCCGATCTATCCGGGGTCGGGCAAAAGCATTGTCACCACCATCTCTCCGCTTACCGGCTCCGTGATCGACTCCAATGTCGGGGGATATTTCGGTCCTTACCTGAAGTACGCGGGATTTGATGCAGTCGAGCTGCAGGGAAAATCAAGCAAAGATGCTGTCATTTTTATAGACGGCGTCGAGGGTAAAATCCAAATCTTTGAAACCACCGGCCTGCCCGATGATGCTTATGAACTGTCGACTATTTTGACCGGGCATTTTGCCCAGGGAAAACCGCGCAGCATCTCGGTCGTTTCCTCCGGGCCGGGAGCAAAAAACACCTTGCTCGGATGCCTGAATTTCACCTGGTATGACGCCAAGCGCAAGCGTGCCCGCTATAAGCAGGCCGGCCGCGGAGGCACCGGAACCGTTTTTGCCGAAAAGGGTATAAAGGCTCTGGTGGCGCGCTGTGACAGCGTCACCGCAGACTCTAACAACCCTGCAGACAAAGCCGCTTTGAAAAACGTCGCCAAGCTCTATTCCCGTGAAATTGTGGAATTGGATCCCAAACAAAATGAAATGGCAAAGATCGGCACCACCCATCTGGTTACCATTATGAACGATCATGATCTTTTGCCCACCCACAATTTCCGGTACGGATCCCATCAGGAGGCGCCAAATCTGGGCCAATCGGTCTACCGCCGAATTTTTGATCCCGGTTTCGACGGCTGCTGGATGGGGTGCACGGTAGCATGCTCCCATGGGGTCAAGGATTTCGTTCCCCTGACCGGACCCTATCGGGGGAAAAAGGTATTTGTGGACGGGCCGGAATATGAAACCATTGCAGGGTGCGGTTCTAATCTGGGCATCTTCGACCCCCACACCGTTGTCGAAATCAATTTTTACTGCGATGCCTATGGCCTTGATACCATTTCGGTGGGCACCGGGATTGCATTTGCCATGGAGTGCTTTGAGCTGGGGCTGCTTGACGAAACGCATACCGGCGGACTCAATCTTAGTTTTGGCAACCGCTTGAGCGCCCTGGAGCTGGTCCACCAGATGTCCCGAGGAGAAGGCTTCGGTCAGATTGTCGGTCAGGGTGTTCGCCGGATGAAGCAGATATTTTCCAAAGACTACGGAGCCGATGCGAAAATCATGCAAGATATCGGCATGGAGGCAAAGGGACTCGAATTTTCAGAATATATGACCAAAGAATCCCTCGCCCAGCAAGGGGGATATGGCCTGGCGCTGAAAGGTCCCCAGCACGATGAGGCCTGGCTTATTTTTCTGGACATGGTCCATAACTTTATGCCCAGCTTTGAACAAAAAGCCGAAGCGCTGCACTGGTTTCCCATGTTTCGGACCTGGTTCGGTCTCTGCGGTCTGTGCAAATTACCCTGGAATGACATCGTACCGGAAGACAATAAAAACATGCCGGAACCGGCCAAAGTCATGAAACATGTAAACTGGTACGCTGAATATTTCAGTTCGGTGACCGGCCGAAAAGTCGGCCCGGATGAGCTCATTCGAATGAGTGAAGGGGTTTATAATTTTCAGCGCATCTTCAATCTGAAGATGGGCTTTGGGCAGCGGGAACATGATGATATTCCATACCGCGCCGCCGGGCCGGTCACCGAGGATGAATATCTCTCGCGGGCAGAGCGGTATGATAAACAGCTGGTTGAAATTCACAACATCGATATCAAGGAAAAGACGACCGCAGAAAAAGTGTCGATCCTGCGGAAGCTCCGCCAGGATCAGTATGAAAAACTCAAAGACGCCGTATACAAGCGCAGAGGATGGACACCGGAAGGCATTCCATCCCTGGAAACCGTAAAACGCTTGGGTATTGATTTTCCGGAGGTGCTGGATCTGCTCAAATCACACGGCGTTACGTAGAATGAACCCCAGGCCGAGAATCGTGAAGGCAAGCATGTTATCGTCCAATGAGAGCTGGTGAGCCGGGATTTGGAATGTTGGAATGATGGAATAGTGCAGCGTTGCGGGTCGCGAGACACGGGTTCCGCGTTGCGGGGTACGAGATGCGTGTTGCGAGTTGAGATTTAGCTGACAAATGTATTTAACCCGCACCCCGAAATGCGCAATGCGCATCTATCATTTGTTAGTGTGGCAAATTGGAATTGTAAGATATAAAAAACTCTTCGTAATTGATACTGGTTTATAGTACGAAATCGTCTCTTAATTCGAAATGAGCAATTTTTTCGATAGCCAAGGCCGCACGAGGATTTTATCCCGAGGCGTACTTTGAGTACATCGAGGGATAAAATGCGCGGAGAACGCCGGATATCGGAAAAAGGGCCATTTCCGGACGGAAACAATTAAAGATTCCATGATTACCGTTGGCGAAAAGACCCTGCCCTGGCGCGAAGGGATGACCGTATCCGACCTGCTCCGCCTCATGGACCAATCCCATCCTTACGCCGTGATACGCATCAATGAAGAATACATATCGCGGCCGAATTTTGACAAAACATTGATTCCCGATAATGCCCGGATATACTTAATTCCGATGATCGCCGGGGGGTAGTTTCCCTGGGAGGTCTGCTTAAGGCCCAAACTTGGCAAGCTGAGTAAATTAAAAACCCTGGCCGGTTTGCATTCATCAGAAGGATATGATATTTTTAATTATTATAATAAATAACAAAAAGAATGCGATCATCGTTGCGCAAAAGGCTGTCAAGAAGCAGGTGAAAAAACCGATATTGGATTCATATTCTCCAGCCGATACCTCTTAAAACCCTATGAGATAAAATAGATGAGGGCAGATTAATTGCTTCAGGTCAATCAAGACCGTTCATTTGGAAACAGCCGCACAACCGGCCTGAAATATCTTGACTTATCCATGAGAATGTAATTAATTTTAGGCCTGCCTTCTGGATTAGACGGCGGATATAAGAAAAATATTCCATAGAATAATAAGAGGTTAGCATCTAAATGTTCATTTTTAGCAATTTTTTGACCGCGCTTGCAGTAGTTGTCGACTATGCCCTGGTTATCTACATGTGGATTGTGATCGCGCGCGCTGTTCTGTCCTGGGTAAGCCCGGATCCCTACAACCCGATTGTTCGGTTTATCCATAATTTGACCGAACCGGTACTTTACCAGATCCGGAAGAGAGTCCCGGTAATTTTTGGCGGAATCGATCTTTCTCCGATCATTGTTTTTTTGGCTATCATTTTTCTTCGGAAATTCGTAGTCAGCAGTTTGTACGGATTGGCTCAATCATTGGGATAGAACATAAGGCAGGAGACATGCTATGAAGATGACCCCACTAGATATCCAACAACAGCAGTTTAAAACCCGATTTCGCGGGTTTGACATTCGGGAAGTGGATGCATTTCTTGAACAGGTGGCAAATGCATTCGAAACATTACATGGTGAAAACGAGGATAGCCAGGAAGAAATTCGCAGGCTGGAGCTTGAGATTCAGGGCTATAAGAAAAGAGAAGATACTTTTAAACGGGCGCTGCTCAATTCGCAAAAGGTATTGGACCAGATGAAGGAAAACGCCCACAAGTCAGCAGAACTAATAATTGCCGAATCTGAAGTTAAGGCGGAAAAGATTTTAAACAAAGCCCACAACAGACTCGCCCAGTTACATGAGGACATAGCGGAACTCAAACGGCAGCGCACGCAAATCGAGGTTCAGATTAGCTCGGTGATAGAAGCGCACGCCCGGCTGCTCGAGATCAGCAAAGAAGGCATGAAAGAAATGGACGAGGAAGACGATAAAGTAAAACTGTTAAAACAAAAGTAGAAGCCCTCTCGACCTTGACTACCTTTTTTATCGATAAGACCGCCCGAAATGAATAACGGCGCCCGGACTGCCGGGTCCGGCGGATCGCAGAAAAATTATCCGCATGTATTCTCTTCGGGCGGTCTTATCGGACCGAGAAGATTTTCCGATACGCAAATGCCCGGGTCGATCACGTTATTTTTGAAATCGGGAGCTGTAAATGGCAAAGATTGATGCATTTTTCAAGTTAATGAATGAACAGGGTGCTTCAGACCTCCATCTCATGGCTGGGCAGCCGCCTGCACTCAGGATAAGAGGCGATATTGAAAGGGTAAAATATAAGGTCCTGGAAAACGATGATCTCAGGCGCATGCTTTATGAAATCGCCCCCGAACATAAGGTCAAGACCTTCGAAGAAACCGGGGATGTCGACTTTGCCTATGAAATACCGGGGCTGGCGCGATACCGTGCAAATTTTTTCATGCAAAGAAGAGGCGTTGGCGCTGTCTTCAGGGAAATTCCCAGCACCATCATGACCGCAGAACAGCTGAAACTGCCGCCGGTTATATCAAAGTTGGCCACGCTGCCAAGAGGCCTCGTTCTGGTCACCGGCCCGACAGGCAGCGGCAAATCAACGACCCTGGCCTCGATCGTGGACGTGGCCAACCGTACCCGCAAAGACCACATTATTACCGTCGAAGATCCCATCGAGTTTGTCCATCAAAGCCGCGGGTGTATCGTAAACCATCGCGAGGTGGGATTGCACACCCAGACATTTTCGGCAGCTTTGCGAGGAGCCCTGCGTGAAGACCCCGATATTATTCTGGTCGGGGAAATGAGAGACCTTGAAACCATATCTTTGGCCGTCGAGGCTGCATCCACCGGACATCTTGTATTCTCCACGCTGCATACCTCCAGTGCATGGAAAACCGTTGACCGCGTCATCGAGGTATTTCCGTCTTCAGAGCAACCATTAATTCGTTCCACCCTTTCAGATGGACTCCGTGCTGTTGTTTCGCAAACCCTTTTTAAACGGATTGACAAAAAAGGCCGGGTCGTGGCGCTGGAAATTTTAATTGCAAATCCGGCGGTGCGAAATTTAATTCGGGAGGGAAAAAGCCATCAAATCCCGTCGATGATTCAAACCGGAAAAAAATATGGCATGGTTTTGCTGGATGACTATATCATGGATCTTTACAGGCAGCACATGATCAGCGCCGAAGAAGCTTATGCCAAAGCCAACGAGAAGTCGCGATTCAGACCTCTGCTCAACGCGCCGCCGGAAGATTTCACGGAAGTTTAAAGGCATCGCCTGTTGGCTGAAAAACCCCGGATAATAAACTGGGGCGGCGCCGATTTCTCTCCGATGCGCAAATGCGTCATCTGCTCAGATCGAGAATAATTTATCAAAGGGGTTTTACATGAAGAAACAGGAAATTGATCATATACTGGTGAGGATGCTGGATTACCACCGGGATGTTTCAGATCTGAATTTTACGGTCGGCAAACCCATGCAGGTGGAAAGTGCCGGTGAGCTGATCCCTGTTGATATCAAGCCGGATTTCAAGGTGCTGACACCATTTCAGACCGAAATACTGGCGCTTAACCTTATCAACCAGGACCGGCGCCTGACAAAGGCCCTGCTTCAATCAGGCTCCTGCGACTTATCCTATAGCCTGCCCGGAAAAGCGCGTTTCAGGGTCAATGTTTTTTCCCAGGGGTCCAATATATCTATCGTTTTACGGAAACTCGAATCGAAAATCCCGACCATTGACGGCCGCAGTCTGCCAAAAACCATGTATAAAATCTCCGAGGAAAAAAATGGAATCGTTTTTGTGACCGGCGCAACCGGTTCCGGTAAAACCACAACCCTGGCGGCCATTCTGGATCAAATCAATGAAACCAAATCGGTGCATATTATCACCCTCGAAGATCCGGTTGAATATCAACATCCCCATAAAAAATCCACCTTTAACCAGCGGGAGCTGGGAATGGATTTTGATTACTACGCCAACGGATTGCGGGCCGCCCTGCGGCAGGCTCCCAAGGTCATTCTGGTCGGCGAAATGCGTGACCGTGAAACCGTCGAAATCGGATTGAGCGCGGCCGAAACCGGTCATCTGGTTCTGACCACACTGCATACCATCGATGCCGGCTCGACGATCAACCGTATACTCGGCATGTTTACTACCGAGGAAGAAAGGCAGATCAGGATTCGGCTGGCGGATTCAATCCGCTGGGCCGTCAGTCAGCGCCTGTTGCCCAAGGTCGGCGGCGGCC
>Ga0209536_100008400_pt1 | contig 15487 bp, 14 predicted proteins | sample DeeMarSeWOR28_12_FD_187461 | JGI IMG/M metagenome (GOLD analysis project Ga0209536, IMG submission 187461) | Marine sediment microbial communities from White Oak River estuary, North Carolina - WOR-2-8_12 (SPAdes) (version 2) | ecosystem: Environmental > Aquatic > Marine > Intertidal zone >...
AACGTTATCGGTTTTTTGTTTTTATTTGCCATTTTGGTCATTCGGATTTCGTGCTTGTTTCGGATTTCGATATTTGGATTTCGGATTTGATTTCCGCCTGACGCTGGGTTGCGTTACAAGCGACCGGGTTGCTTGAGCTTTCTGAATAACCGCATAAAAATATTCTCCCGCCAGGGCGCAAAGCTGGCAAGGAATGTCCCATGACCTTGGCGTTTTGGCGGCTTTGGATAAGACCAAATTTTAAGTCGATACGGTTTTCACCGGCATGGATCATGAACACAGATACACATTCTGAGCTCGAGAAAAAATTAAATTATAACTTTATTTCAAAGGCGCTGCTAGAGGAAGCGCTTCGCCACAGTTCCTTTGTCAATGAGCAGGTTCATTCGAATTTGAGGGACAATGAACGTTTCGAATTTCTGGGTGACGCAGTTTTAAACCTGGTCGTCGGCCATATTCTAATGCAACAATTTCCTGACTTAAAGGAAGGTGATTTATCCAGAATGCGCGCCAACCTGGTCAATGAATCGCAGCTGGCCAGGATAGCACGGTCGATCGCCCTGGGTGAATACCTTCAACTCGGAAAGGGAGAAATCCAAACAGATGGGCGAGAGAAAAACTCAATCCTGGCAAACTCTTTTGAAGCGCTGATTGCTGCAGTTTATCTCGATGGTGGTTTTAAAGCTGCATTTGAAATCATTGAAACCAATATCCTGCCGGTCATTGACCCGATGCATCCTGAGATCGGTCATCAAGATTACAAAAGCACACTTCAAGAGTTTGTTCAGGATAAACAGGGCAAGATGCCAGATTACCGGGTATTCCGGGAGGAAGGGCCGGACCACGATAAAACCTTCTGGGTAGCATTGAATGTATTTGACACTGAAACCCGGGGAAGTGGTAAAAGCAAAAAGATGGCAGAGCAGGCAGCCGCCCGAAAGGCGCTTGAGATTCTCAAAAAAAAATCTCAATGAAGATGAAATTCCAATATTATCATGAGTTGGGGATCAAACAGACAAAATCAAGAAAAAAGTCGGCCATTTGTGATTCCGATCTTCCTCCCCCACGCCGGATGCCCTCACCGATGCTTGTTCTGCAATCAAAGATCAATTACGGGTATCAAACGAAATAAGCTTACACCCGAAAAACTTCAATCCCAGATCGATACGTTCCTGACGCATAAAAGGCCGCACCGCAAGCCGGTTCAGATTGCCTTTTTCGGGGGCAATTTCCTGGGCCAGGATTCCGGGGTTGTCAAAAACCTGCTGATGGTGGCGACACGTTTTGTTAAAAACGGCCGCGCAGACACGATTCGTTTTTCGACCCGTCCGGATACCATCGACCAGAAACGCCTTGATTTCTTGAAGAATTTTCCGGTCTCCACCATTGAACTCGGCGTACAGTCGATGGATGATCAGGTGCTGGCTATCTCCAGACGGGGGCATAGCCGTCTGGACACCGAAAAAGCGGTAGACTGCTTAAAATCTGAGGGTTATGAAATCGGATTGCAAATTATGGTGGGGTTGCCTGGCGACAGTTTCCAAAAAACGCTTACAACCGGCGAGCGCGTAGTTGATCTGAAACCCGATTTTGTGCGTATTTATCCCACGGTTGTACTTGCCGGAAGCCCTTTGGCCAAATGGTTCAAAACGGGGCAATTTAAACCGCTATCGCTGGAAGCCTGCATCACCCAGGTAAAACATCTATTTCACCTGTTTAATTTGAACAACATTCAGGTGATCCGCATGGGGCTGCAGGCTTCCGAGGGCTTGGCGGATGGTTCAACCATCGTGGCGGGACCTTATCACCCGGCCTTCGGGCATCTGATCTATTCGGAGATTTTTCTGGACAAGGCGGTGAGGGCCATCGAATCCAGGGCAATGCGTGAAGATACGGTTACTATCAGTGTTAACCCATTGAACATATCAAAAATGAGAGGCCTGAAAAACGGGAACATCGCAAAGCTAAAAAGACGGTTTTGCCTGAAATCCGTAGAAATCGTTCCGAATCCGGAACTCGATGATAATTGTATAAAGGTTGATGATGGACTTCCAGGTCCGATCAGCGAACTGCCATCGGGATAATGCAAAAGAGGCTGCATATTATTCTTATAGCGCTCTCAGCATTGAGAGTTTCTGGATGTGATATATATATGATTTCTGAAGATAACAGGGGAATATTTCCTACAAATCTTTCTTGAAGAAATCATCGGCCTCGGTGATCTCACCCGGCCGTTTGGTGGAGTCCGTCGGAACAGTACCTTCTTTGAAGCAGACGAATACGGTCTTTTTCGATTCCGGAATGGGTAATAGCCCGGTTTCCGCATCGATTTTTGTAAATACAATGCCTTCAGGCACCGGAAAAACCTCGACCGGCTTGCCCTCCAGCACGCGTTGCATGAAACCCAGCCATATCGGACTTGCGGCCCTCGAGCCCGTCTCTCCTTTTCCCAGGGGGGCTTCATCATCAAAGCCAACCCAGACACCGGTGATATAACGCGTCGTGTATCCCATAAACCAGGCGTCAAATAGATTGTTGGTCGTACCGGTTTTGCCGGCCACCGGTCGATTGAGGGCTTTGACCCGGAATCCGGTCCCATATTGAACCACACCTTCTAAGAGATTGGTGATGAGAAAAGCCGTCGTCTGTTCGATGACTTTCTTTCGATCGGGAACGGTTTCCTCAAGGACGTTGCCATCCCGGTCGATTATCTTGGTGATAAAAACAGGCTGAACCAAAAAACCGTGATTGGCAAATACCGAATAGGCCTCCGTCAATTCCAACAGTGATGTTCCGGAAGAACCCAAAGCGATCGAAAGATCCTTGCTCAATTCAGAGGTGATTCCGAGTCTTCTGGCATAATCAATGGCATAGTCAATACCGATGTCCCGTAAAATTTTAATGGTCACGACATTGCGCGATTTCGCCAACGCATCGCGGAGCAAGGTCGGCCCGAAAAATTTTTCCTTATAGTTCTTGGGCTTCCAGGTAAAATCGCGCTCCTGATCCTCAAACACAATCGGCGAATCAATGATCACGGTAGCCGGGGTATAGAATTTATCGGGATCATCAAACTGCTTATCCAGAGCAGCCGCATAGATGATCGGTTTGAAGGCCGATCCGGGCTGGCGTCGTGATTGGATGGCACGATTAAATTGGGTTTCTTTAAAATCGCGGCCGCCGACCATGGCCTTTACAAATCCGGTTTCGGCCTCAATACACAACAGCGCAGACTGCACAATCGGTTCTTGCTCTAAATTCAGCATCCACTGGTTTTGCTTCTCATCCATGCCCTTGAGCTTGACCAGTATGACGTCACCCACCCGCAGTGCCTCGCCGGGCCGCTTGAGCTTGCTTTCATAATAGGCCACCTCCGGATCCGGTTTTCTGGCCCATTGCATATCCTCAAGGTTGATAAATCCCAGCGCATTTCCCAATCGAACAGAAACCGTATTTTTACGATCGTCAACCGCGATCACAACACCTTGGACGGTTTTTCCGATCTCGAGCGGATTTTCTTCCATGCCGGTTTGCAGCTGCCTGGCAAACCCTTCAATCTCTTCCGCCTTGAGATGTTTTTCGGCGCCGCGATAGCCCTGACGTTTATCTAAATCCGATAAGCCTTTTCCGATCTCCTCCTGCGCTGTGTTTTGCATGGCAACGTTGACGGCCGTATAAACTTTTAGCCCTTGCGTGTATAATAAATCTTCACCGTATTTATTTTCGATATAACGCCGAACATGCTCGGTATAGTAAGGAACTTTTTCGATGTACCAGTTGCGCCGGGGCTTGATATCAACCTGTGTATTTATCGCCGCGGTCGCCTCGTCGCTGGTAATAAATCCCTCTGCCACCATCCGGTTTAATACGTAAATTTGCCGCTGTCGGGCCCTTTGCGGATGCCTGAAAGGAGAATATTTGCTGGGAGCCTGAGGCAAACCGGCCAGAATGGCGCATTCGGCCAGATTGAGTTGCTGAACATCTTTTCCAAAATAATTCTCCGCCGCTGCCCCGACGCCATATGCACCATGCCCCAGATAGATTTGATTTAAATACAGATAAAGAATTTCTTCTTTATTAAAGGCCTTGTCGATACGATAAGCAAGGATTGCCTCTTTTAGTTTGCGGGAATAACTCCTTTCCGGGGTCAAAAAAAAGGATTTGGTTACTTGCTGGGTGATCGTGCTGCCGCCCTGAACGATAGTTCCGGCTTCTAGATTTTTAAAAAATGCTCTGGTTATGCTGTAAAAATCTATTCCTTGGTGGGTATAAAATCTGGAATCTTCTGCCGCAATAAAAGCATTGATTAGCATTTGCGGCATCTCGGAAAGCGAAAATACAATTCGCCTTTCCTTGAAAAATTCCGCTATCATCTGCTCGTCATCCGAATAGACGGTGGTGACAATGGAGGGTCGATAATCCGCCAGCTTGGTTATTTTGGGCAGGTCCTGACTGAGATAGTAAAAGGCGGCAACGCCGGCCAGCGCGCCGAATATGATGAGGACAAATCCCAGCATAAGGGACCATAAGAACAATTTCCTGAAAAATCCCCCTTTTTTGCGCTTACCACGCTTTTTTAGAATATCCGATGTGCTTCTATGCTTCGACATAATACGAATTTCCCGGACCGCCCCACCCTTTAAGCATTTAAAATTTATTTGACTTTGTTCGGGGCAATGGGTACAAAAGAAGGTTTACAATTGCTAAAATCCGATAACCGTGACCGGCCGCATTCTTAAAATTTTTATATTAACGCCTTCAGGCCACAAATTCAATATTAGATTTTATATCTACTTAAAAGATGAAAATCGATTTCGAAAAATCGGGGGGACTCATTCCCGTTATTGTTCAGGACCATCAGTCCGGTGAAGTCCTGATGATGGCTTATATGAATCAGGATGCATGGCATGCAACCCTCTCATCCGGCAGGGCTACTTATTACAGTCGCAGCCGGCAAAGATTGTGGGTCAAGGGCGAAACCTCCGGAAACATCCAGATCGTTAAAGAGATCAGAATTGACTGTGATGACGATACCCTGCTATTGAAAATTGAGCAGGTCGGCGGCGCAGCATGCCATACCGGGCATCGAAGCTGTTTTCATAAAAAAGTGGAAAACGGGTCGATCCGGGTGGTCGGCAGACCGATCTTTGACCCTGAGGAGGTATACAAGAAGTGAGTGTTCAATTAAAATTAGGAATACCCAAAGGAAGCCTGCAGGATGCAACGATAGCCCTATTCAAGCGCTCGGGTTGGAATATCAACATCAACGGCAGGAGTTATTTCCCGGAAATCAATGATGACCAGATACAATGCGCCATCTGCAGGGCCCAGGAGATGTCCCTTTATGTCGAAAGCGGCACACTGGATGCAGGGCTTACCGGTAAAGATTGGATCGCGGAAAATGACTCGAAGATAAGAGTCGTGACTGATCTGATATATTCCAAAGTAAGTTCGCGACCGGCGCGCTGGGTTGTGGCCGTGCCTTATGATTCACCCATCCAACGCCTGGAAGACCTGAAAGATAAAAAAATCTCAACCGAACTGGTTAAATTTACGCAACGCTATTTCGCAGAGCGCCGCATCAATGTGAAGGTTGAATTTTCCTGGGGAGCCACAGAGGCCAAGGTTGTCTCCGGACTGGCGGATGCGGTCGTCGAGGTTACCGAAACCGAAAGCACCATTAAGGCGCATGGGCTTCGCGTCATACACGAACTCATGCAGACCAACACCCAGCTGATCATCAATCACGACTCCTGGAGAGATAATGAGAAAAGAAAAAAAGTTGAGCAGATCGCACTGCTGCTCAACGGCGCGCTCCGGGGCGAAAAATTGGTCGGGCTCAAGATGAATGTGCCCGAAAAAAGAATGGAAAATGTGATCGCCATATTGCCCAGTCTCAACGCCCCCACGGTGGCTCCGCTCTATCAATCGAAATGGTTTTCAGTGGAAATCGTGGTGAAAACAGATACGGTAAGAGATCTTATTCCCAAGCTCCTGGAACAAGGTGCGGAAGGAATCATTGAGTATCCTCTCAATAAAGTGGTATAGTTACCGATTCCATGACCCTGGCTCAAGCAGTCTTGGCTGCCTTTTTGAATATCGAATATCCAACAAAGAATGCCGAATTTCGAATTTTCATCTGATTATTTCAAACGTCAACATTCATTATTTTTTGTTCGGTGTTCGGCGGTTTATCAAAATCATTTTAGAAAAATGCATCGGATTTCAAATCCAGAAAGAAGCAGATTATAATGATCAGCAAGCGAACTGCAGAAATGACCTCATTCATTGTGATGGATGTCCTGGAGCGGGCCAATGAAATGGAACGTAAGGGCGTCCATATCATCCACCTGGAAGTCGGTGAGCCTGATTTCGATACACCGCCCTGTGTCAGGGAGGCTGCCTGCCGTGCCCTTGATGAAGGCCATACCCATTACACCCATAGTCTGGGTATTTTTGAACTCAGAGAGGCTATCTGCGAGCATTTTTTGCAGACATATGAGGTGGCTGTCGACCCGGAACAGATCGTTGTGACATCCGGATCTTCTCCCGCCATATTTCTGACGTTTGCCACCTTGCTTGAAAAAGGGGATCAGGTCATTATTTCAGACCCTCATTATGCCTGCTATCCAAACTTCATTAAGTTTGTCGAAGGCGTGCCCGCGACCATTCCGGTTTACGAAGAAGACGGCTTCCAGTATAAACCCGAGGCCATCAGGGAAAAAATTACCGATAAAACGAAAGCTATTTTTCTCAATTCACCATCGAATCCAACCGGCAATCTGCTGTCGGCGGAACGGATGCGGGAGATCGCCGATATGGTGGCGGAACCGGATTCACCCTTTATCGTATCCGATGAAATCTACCACGGGCTGGTGTATGAGGGAAAAGAACACTCTGTTCTGGAATTCACGGATCGCGCCTTCATAATAAACGGCTTCTCAAAAGCCTATGCAATGACCGGGATGCGACTGGGTTATGTAATCGCCCCCAGGCCATTTATCCGTCCGATGCAAAAAGTTTCGCAAAACTTTTTTATTTCTGCCAATGCCATGGTTCAAAAAGCCGGCATCGCCGCGCTGAAGCAGGCCGGCGAGGATGTTGCCCGCATGCAAAAAACATACAATGAGCGCCGCCGATTCATGATCCGCCGATTGAAGGCAATGGGATTGGGCATCACCGTAGAGCCAACCGGTGCTTTTTATATTTTTGCCAATGCCAAACACATTTCCAACGACTCTTACAAGTTGGCTTTCGACATACTTGAAAAAGCCCATGTCGGTGTCGCTCCCGGCATTGATTTCGGCAATAACGGAGAAGGCTATCTCAGGCTTTCATACGCCAATTCCCTGGGAAATATTGAAGAAGGCATGGATCGACTGGAGAAGTATCTCAATGGCAGATAGGATATCGGCTTTATGGTGTCTTAAAACCATCCCGGAAAACATCCAAGGCTATGATCATAAAATCCGCAGAATATGTTACCAGCGCGACCAAGCCCGCCCACTATCCGCCGGCTGATTTGCCGGAAGTTGCATTCGCCGGACGCTCCAATGTGGGCAAATCAAGCCTGATCAATGCCCTGGTCAACCGCAAGCAACTGGTCAAAACAAGCTCAACCCCCGGGCGGACACAGCTCATCAATTTTTTCAATATCAATGAGGAAATTATTTTTGTCGATCTTCCCGGCTTTGGCTATGCCCGGGTCCCGCAAGCCGTCCGCAAGAAATGGGGCCCGATGATTGAGGGCTACCTGACCACCCGCGAAACCCTCAAGGGTGTCATTCTGATCATGGATATTCGTCGAATTCCGGGACAGGAAGAAAGGGATCTGATAGACTGGTTGAATCATTATGCACTCAGCTGCATCCTGACGCTCACAAAAACGGATAAACTCTCAAAAAACAAAATGCTCAAACAGCTGGACGCCATCGCCAGCAGGCTTTCTGTGGATAAAAAAAATCTGGTCCTTTTTTCTGCCAAAACCCGCCAGGGCAGGGATGCCGTCTGGGAGGCCATATCAGCCATTGTTGATAAATAATCTCGCAGTAGTCCCATCTCGCTTTTTTTGTTAGAGGCGCCGTTGCATATACAACATCTTGAGTAACGCTTATTTTTGTGATCGGCAAAATTGAGATTTGCCCTGGCTTCGTTAATTTTATAGACATCCCCACCGACATCCGTGTATAGTAATTGTCAAAAAAACGTTCCGATAAGGGGAGGTTTTTTTGCTACCATCACTTATGCCGCCATCATTTTATCGGAAAATTATTATGACAAGCGGTATATGACCGATACCCATCAACCATACACCGATTTCAAATCCGGTTTCGTCGCAATCGTTGGCGCTCCCAATGCAGGAAAATCCACGCTGTTGAACCGGATTTTGGGCATGAAGATATCCATCACCTCAAAAAAGCCGCAGACAACCCGAAACCGTATTTTGGGTGTTCTACACAGGCCGGCCTCGCAGGTGGTATTTTTTGATACACCGGGGATTCTGGCAGCCAAAGACACATTAAACCTGCGCATCGTCGATGCAGCCTTCAGCGCCGTAAGTGATGCCGATCTAATTTTAGCCCTGGCCGATGTAGCCCGGCCCGATCCGAATATCGAAAGATTTCTGATCAAAAAACTTGGGAACCAGAGCCGGCCGGTCGTTTTGGCCCTCAACAAGATAGATCAGATAGAAAAATCTTCTTTACTTGAAAGCATTGATCATTGGTCAAAATCTTTCGGGTTTGAGGCGATCGTCCCGATTTCCGCCAGAGAAGGCACGCAGATCGAGGACCTGATTACAGCCATGGAGGAAATTTTACCCAGCGGCCCCCCATATTTCCCGGAAGAAACCTTAACGGATTTGCCCGAGCGTTTTTTAGCGGCCGAGCTGATCCGGGAACAGATCTTTCGGCTGACCGGCGAGGAAATTCCTTACGCCACGGCAGTAATGGTTGATTCATTCAAGCGGAAAGACAAGGGAGCTCCGGTTAAAATTGAGGCTACCATCCACCTGGAACGCGCCTCTCAAAAAGGTATAGTTATCGGTAAAAACGGAAGCAAGCTCAAACAAATCGGCACCAGATCCCGCCAGCAAATTGAGAAATTGCTGGACGCCAGGGTCTACCTGAAGCTTTTTGTAAGGGTTCAGAAAAATTGGCGCAGGGATGCGAGGGCCATGAAAAAATTCGGTTATTAGCCGACAGCGGTATCCAAAATTTGTATTCTGCCATAATGGCATTATCTTGAAAACGTCTGAAGGTAGCCTCCGCATGGATCCGCCGGTGTGGTGAGCTGCCTGCAAGTAAACCTTGCAGCGAAGTCATTCTCCCGCTTAGCAGCGGCCTGAATGTTCTTCCAATAATTTACTTGCTTTTCGCGCAAGGATCGATTAGTGTAGGATCATTCAACAAGGCCCCGCCTTCGATTGGCGGGGCGATTTTTTTCTGAAGGAACAGTTCATTTTGCAGTGTAATATCCTCCAGTTTGAGATCTTGAAAATATTAATGAAGGAGGATAACGTGCTTCAAAGATACGATATATCTCTGGATGGAGATGCAAATCGTCTATCGATCAAGGAATTTGCCGTAATCGGGCAAAAATTGCGAAAAAGCGAATATTACGATCACGCCCAGGAGAACTATTCGCTGATCCACGAGGTGTCTTACGATGGTGATATAATTCGTGCAGCGATTGACAGAGGACAGGAGGCCTTGATTTCGGAGCTTCGATCCGATGATTTTTTCCCCGTTCATGACTGGGCTAAAATCATGGCCCAGGAAGTGACCCGATTATTCAACGGCAAATTCGATCATTTTTCTGAATTGTTTTTTGACGATCGGACCCTTTTGTCTGAGGAACAAGAAAAATAATGACACTGTTTTGCTTCTGAAATTAAACCGAATTCCGAATCAGGCTAAGAAAATACTGATGGAACCGGGTGTCTTCTGTTAGTTCAGGATGAAAAGCGCTGACCAACAATCTATTCTCGACGGCGGCAACCCCGGTTCCGTCGGGTAGCGCGGCAACGACTTTTGCGCAGCCTTTGACTTCAGTCAACCTGGGCGAGCGGATGAACACACCCGGAAAAGGCTTTGAATTTCCATCCTGCAGAACATCCACATACAGATCTGTTTCAAAGCTTTCTTGCTGGCGTCCGAATGCATTGCGTTCGACCACAATGTTCATCACACCCAATAGGGGTTGATCCCGGCCAATGTCTTTTGCCATCAGGATCATTCCTGCACAAGTACCCCATACCGGCTTTGCCTGTGCAAATACACGCAAGGGATCTATCAATCCATACATGGCGGCCAGTTTACCAATCGTTGTGCTTTCTCCGCCCGGAATAATGACTGCATCCAAGCTGCTCAGGTCTTGTGGCAGACGCAATTCTGAGGTTTCCACGCCAAGCGATGTCAACATGCGGATATGTTCGCGAAAGGCTCCCTGCAGGGCGAGCACACCTATTTTCATATCTTATTGCTCTTAACCAGTAAAAAAAACCCTGGATCAAGGATACTACCAGCCGCGTCCGGCCAGCATTTCATCTTCGGCAAGGCTGCTTACGGTTCTGCCCTGCATGGGCTCTCCGAGGTTTTGACTGATTTCGGCCAAAATTTTTGGATCTTGGTAATGGGTGGTTGCTGCAACAATAGCCCTGGCCCGAGCGGCCGGATTGCTGCTTTTGAAAATACCCGATCCGACAAAAACGCCGTCGACACCAATCTGCATCATCAGGGCGGCATCCGCCGGTGTGGCAATCCCGCCTGCGGCAAAGTTTACTACCGGCAATTTCCCGATTTCCTTGATCTTTTTCACAAGATCATAGGGCGCCCCGTTTTCTTTGGCATAAGCCATTAATTCATCAGCGGGTTTGTTTTGCAGATTGCGTATTTCACCCAGTACCGCGCGGGCATGCCGAACGGCCTCGACGATATCACCGGTGCCGGCCTCACCCTTGGTTCGAATCATGGCAGCCCCTTCACCGATGCGACGCAATGCTTCACCGAGATTTCGGCAACCGCAAACAAACGGTACTCTAAAAGCGTGCTTATCGATGTGATGCTGTTCATCGGCCGGCGTCAACACCTCGCTTTCATCAATGTAGTCGACACCGATGCTTTCCAGTATCTGGGCCTCCACAAAATGGCCGATGCGGCATTTGGCCATCACCGGAATACTGACGGTTTGCATAATTTCTTTGATCAGTCCCGGATCCGACATGCGGGCCACACCTCCTTGCTCGCGAATGTCCGCCGGCACGCGTTCCAGGGCCATCACTGCTGCGGCGCCCGCTTCTTCTGCAATCGCGGCGTGTTCGACCGAAACCACATCCATGATGACACCGCCTTTCAGCATTTGGGCCAGTCCGCTTTTCACCGTAAAGCTGCCGGAGACAGCCTGTAAATCTTTGGGCTTGGCTTCCATGATAACACCTCCGTTTTCGTTTGCGACAACCATAGCGAATGTGTTAGATAAAAAACAGATACAGTTTTTAAAAAAAATATACATAACAGTTGTCGGCAAACTCGTTCCAGGGGGTTCTGCACCAGGCTCAACTCTTGCAAAGATTCTGACAAACTCAAAAAAATGCACGAAATCAAAAAAACCTTCCTCTACCGTCATCTGGTGGAAGATATCGAGCAAAAGATACTGAGCGGAACGTACCGGCCCGGCGAAAAGCTTCCGTCCATTCGCAAATTACATCGCCAATTAAATTTGAGTGTTTCAACCGTGTATCACGCCTTTAATGAGCTGGAAAGCATGGGGCTTGTTGAAGCGCGGCCGAAATCCGGCTATTATGTGAATCCGGTTGCCTTGCAGCAATTAAAAGTCCCGAAATTTGAGAAAGTTTCTTATCCTCCCAAAAAGGTTAAACTGTCGTCTATGATCAATTCGGTGATCTCCGCCATCAGTGATCCGCGCCTGCTTCCGCTGGGAAGCACGGTGGTCGATGCCGAGCTTTTACCATTTAAATTCTTTTCCCGAATCCTGCACGATCTCTCGCATCGGGAATTGAAATCTATGATTTCCTACTCGCTTTCCGAGGGATTTCCGGAGCTGAGGCGCCAAATAGCGCAGCGCGCGCTGGGTATCATCGCAGATCTTACTGCTGAAGATGTCGTCATCACCAACGGGTGCATGGAAGCAATTGCGCTCTCCCTGCTGGCCGTCACCCAGCCGGGGGATACCGTCGCCATTGAAACACCTACCAATTTCGGGTTTTTACAGCTGTTCAAGGAGCTGGGCCTGATGGTCGTGGAGGTTCCCACCGATCCCCGCTTCGGGATCGATTTAGACGAACTGGAAATGATTTTTTGTCAAAACCGGATCAAAGCCTGCCTGTTTATTCCGAATTTTCACAATCCTTTAGGGGCGGTCATGCCGGATGAAAACAAACGGCGCCTTGTTGGATTGCTGAATACGTATGAAGTTCCGGCGATTGAAGATGATATCAGCTCGGAACTGTATTTCGACCGGCGGCACCCCATGCCTCTGAGAAGCGTTGACCCAAATGATTGGGTGATTACCTGCTCCTCGTTTTCCAAAACCCTGGCCCCGGGGCTCCGCATCGGCTGGGTGATTCCCGGCAGGCAGTTCAGCCAGAAGATACAGAATTTGAAAGCGGCTGTATCCGTGTCCACATCGACGCTGGATCAATATCTTGTCTCCCGCTATTTGACCGGCGGCGCCTATGAGAGGCATCTGCGCGTGCTGAGAAATTCACTGAAAAAACAAATTGTCCGAACCGCCTTTGCCATTCAAAAATACTTCCCGCCGGAAACAAGATTAGCCGTGCCCAGCGGCGGCACCCTCTTGTGGGTCCAGCTCCCGCCGGGAGCCGACGGGCTGAAAGTCTATCAAAATGCCCTGGATCACAACATCGCCATCATCCCGGGGGTGGTATGCTCAAACAGCCGGCAATTCAGCAATTTCATCCAGATCAGCTGCGGGGTTCCGTTTACCCAAAATATCGAACAGGGCATTCAAACGTTGGGCCGGCTGGTTTTGCAATGTATCGGGTGATACAGCAGTTTTCAAAAATAGATGCGAAAAACGGATTTGCCTTGATCGCCTCAGAAAACTTTGATTTTTTATGGCCCCGTCTGTAAACTGGCGATTATGATATTATGTTTAAAGAATTTGGGATCCGTTGCAAAAGCCGATAACCCGTCAACCGCGTAACTCGCAGACAGGCTTTCCTGTCTTAAACCGGCTTTTCTTCCGCTAAAATGGAGAAAAACCTTATTTAATTCGCACCAAAGGGAAACAAATGCCTTCTAACAGGACACGTTTGAACAAAAACAGACTGGAGCAGGTTGTTGCTGAAGCCCGGCGCAACCGGCAGCAGCGGGAGCAAGGCTACCGTGAACGGGCGCTTAAAATTTTTCCGTGGGTATGTGCGCGATGCGGGCGTGATTTCACGGGCAAGCGTTTGCGGGAGCTCACAGTCCATCACAAAGATCACAACCATGACAACAATCCGCCTGATGGCAGCAACTGGGAATTGCTGTGTCTTTATTGTCACGACAATGAGCACTCACGCTATCTGGACCAGGAATGGAATGAAGATCCGGCACCGGGCGGCGATCACGCACCACCCGATACCTACCGACCGTTTGCCGGCCTCGCAGAGCTGCTGAAAGATAAAAAATAGGCGCAAAGACAAATCTGTCAACGACCAATCTGTTCCGGGCTGAATTATCAGAGCCTCGCAGCAGAGCATTCCTGCCACGCTCTTAGCAGCCGTTTATTTTGAGCTGCGGAGACGCTGCCGTTGTCGAAGGTGGCGTAAATAGTGTTGCAATCCGCAGGGGCTTGCCCCCGGGTGGGCTGCGCGCAAATTTAAGACACCTTGATATCCTCAATAAATTAATTCCCCGGCACCGTTGCGGTAAAAGCATTTTCGCGTTTTGCACGGCCCAGGGGCATCACCAGCGTTGCTACACCCAGAGCACCGAATAAAATCCCTAGCGTCAGCGGCAGTCCCTCGGGGCCCATCAGGTCCATAATGATCCCGGTGACCGAGGGGCCGAGAACGCCGCTGATCCCCCACATCAGTCCAAAGGCGGAATTGCCGGCCAGCAGAAGGGCCCCGGAAAACCGGGCACCAAGATCGATTATGGCAATGGTATATGTTCCAAACGCAATGGCTCCCCAAAAAAATAGCATCGGCCAAATCAGGGCCGACCCCGCGATCAACCAGACCAGTAAAATACATCCGGCTACGGTGCCAAACGCCAGACAGCTTAACAGGTATCTGCGCGAAAAACGATCTGCCAGCCATCCGATGGGAACCTGCAGCATTACGTTGCCGATGATGAGTACCGTTAGCATGAAAGACCCGGTGCTTTCGGCAATACCATGCCGCAGACTGTAAATCGGCAAAAGCGACATCACCACCTGATCGAATAGGGCTGCGGCGGCCACCACCAGCAATAGCAACGGTGCCAGGAAAAAAAAGGAAAAAACGGATACTTTCTGCGTACCGTCGAATTCCGGAAGATGATCTCTGGCCTTGACGATTATCGGCAAGGCCAGCAATATTCCGGCAATACCCACGAAAAATGGCAGCCAGCCATGAGTTCCAATCACCGCAATTGCCAGCGGCCCCATGGCGAATCCGCCGGCGGCAATGGTCGTGTAAAAGCCGATGATCCGGCCCCGGATGTCCGGCTGCGCCAACTGGTTTATCCAGGTCTCACTCGTGATGAAAATAACGTTGTTGGCAATACCGAGTAAAAACCGCAGCAGAAACCAAATTGTCACATCTCTGAAAACCGCCAACAGCACCAGCAAAATGGCGGCCAGACAAAGGCTGGCAACACACATGAACCAGGCACCGAAACGTCTTGCGAGCCACGGTATTAAAGGAGAGGAGACAACGATGCCCAACGGTGTCATGGCTGCATTCAGACCGATCAACCATGTACTGGTCCCCATGCGTTCAAGAATGAGCGCCAAAAGCGGGTAGCTGAGCCCCAATGTGAGGCAAAAGATCCCGATCGCCGTAATGGATGCAATGATTCCCGGATTCATGTATGTGATATCTTTAAAATTGTAAATGTATGAGGGTGTTTTTACCAACGCCGATATCGCGATGGGTGCATCCCCTTGATCATCGTCGACAGCCCAGCCCGGGGCATACCCCTGCGGGCGGGGGGTATGTAAATTAAAAGCACCGCCTCATATATATCGTGGTTGTTAAAAAACGTTCCGATGGCCGGAGGTTTTTACGCCATTTTCGCTGGCGCCGAAAAGCTTTGGGGATTATAAACAAATCGAATCCGGTATCAACATTTTCTTGAATAAATCTTTAATAGACACCTGTTGCCCGGATGGGAATTCCTGAAACACACCGGCCTATATTATCGAAAACTTTGTATTTTTTGGATCTGTATGCTAAAAATTGCGGATCGCTTGAATATAAACCGGATCCCAGGCACCAAGGTCTGCATTAAGGCAGCCGCTGCAAAGAACCTTTTTT
>Ga0209536_100008402_pt1 | contig 15486 bp, 11 predicted proteins | sample DeeMarSeWOR28_12_FD_187461 | JGI IMG/M metagenome (GOLD analysis project Ga0209536, IMG submission 187461) | Marine sediment microbial communities from White Oak River estuary, North Carolina - WOR-2-8_12 (SPAdes) (version 2) | ecosystem: Environmental > Aquatic > Marine > Intertidal zone >...
TAGGTATCCTTTCTTACGGCAGCGACAATCTTTCCCCATACTACCGGCAGACCCTCTTTCGGGATCAAAGCGATATACAGCAGTTCCGGTTGTGCATCCACAGGATGCGTAAATTCGTATCGATAGTCGTCGAGCAGGGTGAATTCCTTGACCAGGTCGTCATTGGTAAAATCGGATCCCATCCAGGAGCTCATCATCATGGAAGGAGGAATCTTGATCACTTTGTTTGCACGCGGCAGATAGTTCCACATTTCGCTTCCTAAACGGAGCGTTGCCACACCCTTTTCTTTCGGCGGCGACAGGAGCCGGATAAAAGTTTTGGTTTTACCCTCTGTCCAGGTCTTCATGCGCAGTGTTCTTTGCCAGTGCGGTGTAACGATCTCCATCTCCACCTCGGAATAACTGGATTCAGCACGGTATAGCTCATCCATTTTTTTAACGACAGTCTCGATATCCTGCGCATGGGACACGGGAATTAAAAAGGTTGCGGTGACGAAGAATAAACCTGCTGCCATACCACGAAAGCGCTTTCCGTACATTACACCTCCCTTCCGTATTGAAAAGATTACAACCGGAGACTACAAATCCGCAACCTTAACCAAATAAATGGCGACAGGCTGGAATTGGACCCATTCACGAACATCCAGTCATATGACAGCTTTCTCGTTAATTTGGTGTAATTCTAGCCTGTCACCATTTATTTTGATCTGCTAAAATTCAGCTCTGAATTTTTATATATATTAACCCGCCATGGAGTGAGTACAACCAAATAACCGCAATCTCCAGACTGTGCAGGGGAGTTGATACATGAATCCGGACAATATTGTTTCGAAGGATAGACAAACATTTCCCGGTAAATTATCAGGATGGCTTCGGCGAATCCGCCTGGTAAGCTCGGGATTTGAAGGGCAGCGCTACCTGGCCAAGTGGCTTTTCCTGAGTACGGCCATCGGGATAGTCGCCGGGCTGGGAGCAGTCGTTTTTTTTTCAGCTATCGATTTATGCACCAGGTTCTTTCTCGGTGGAGTGGTCGGATATATGCCACCCGGTCCCATTGGCGAAGGAGGATGGACGGATACTACCGCTAATATGGCCAGAAGCTGGCTGCTCCCGATTGTCACGACCATAGGCGGTTTAATCTCTGGAATCATAGTATTCAAACTGGCTCCGGAAGCTGAAGGCCATGGAACCGATGCAGCCATTGAAGCAATCCACAACAAAGGCGGCCTTATCCGCCCCCGTATTCCTCTGATCAAGTTAATAGCTTCCGCCATCACCATAGGCTCAGGAGGTTCGGGAGGACGCGAAGGGCCGGCAGCTCAGATCTCCGCCGGATTCGGATCCCTCATGGGCAAATGGCTGCATCTCGACGCCCGAAGCCGCCGGATCGCCGTCGCCGCCGGAATTGGGGCCGGCATTGGCGCAATCTTTAACGCGCCGCTGGGCGGAGCACTCCTCGCGGCTGAAATTCTGTATATTCACGACCTGGAAGTGGAAGCCCTGATCCCCGGTCTGATCGCCTCCATCGTTGGTTACAGCATCTTTGGAGCTGTTTTCGGGTACGACCCGATTTTCGGCGCAAGGCCCGATTTAGTATTCAACCAGCCGATCCAGCTCATCTATTACGCCGTTCTTGGAGTAATTTGCGGAGTGGTCGGAATTCTCTATGCAAAATCCTTTTATCGAACCCAACAGGTATTCCGTAAAATTTCCATGCCCCGCTGGCTGAAGCCGGCTCTCGGGGGACTCCTGGTAGGATTGATGGGGCTCGTGTTGCCGCATTGCCTGCACATGGGATACGGATGGGTTCAGCTGGCGATGGAATCCGATCTGTTGCCGCTCTGGATCATTCTCATTCTCCCCTTCGCGAAAATTCTGTCGACATCCCTGTCGATCAGCTCCGGCGGTTCCGGCGGCATTTTCGGTCCGGGAATGGTGATTGGAGGGATGCTGGGCGCCTCCTTCTGGCGCCTGTTCGCCCAGTTCCTTCCCGGCATGCCCGCTACTCCGGCGCCATTCGTTATTATCGGAATGATCGGAATGTTCGGCGGCATCGCCCACGCTCCCCTGGCGGTGATGCTGATGGTTGCCGAGATGACCGGAAATCTTTCCCTCCTTGCGCCTGCAATGATCGTCGTGGCAATTTCTACGGCCATTGTCGGCGACAACACCATATATAGAAGCCAGTTGATTGATCGGGCCAGTTCACCCGCGCATCGCGTTCGTATGAGTTTTCCGCTCCTTTCGTCCCTGCTGGTTCGCGATGCCGTTTCATCCTGCACCACACTACCGGGAAGCCTGCCCATCGACGCCGCCAAGCCGTATTTTGTACGCGATCCGGCATCTATAATTGTTTTTCTTGACGATGCCGGGAATTTTGGCGGAGTGGCCACCGCCAGGCAATTAAATAACATCCGGCCGGAGAAAACCGGAATAACTCCTATCAGCAGGCTGGATGACAAAGAAGCGGTTATCCTGAATCCTGAAGAACCGATGGATGCTGCACTGGAGCAGCTGACCACAAGGGGATTGAGCTGGGCGCCGGTAGTCGAATCAGGGCGTTTAGTGGGCAAACTGACTGTCAAAGATGCCATCGCAACTTACCGGCACACACTGGAAAGGAGCATCCGCCGAACTAAGGAGCTGCCCGGGGATATCGCCGTTTTCGAGGTTAAACTGGACCCTTCCTCTCCGGTTGTCGGGAAATTGCTGCGTGAAGCCCACTTCCCGGCCGATACCCTGGTCGTTTCCATCATGCGGCAAAGCAACACCATCTTCCCCCACGCCGATACCCAACTTGAAGCGGGAGATATCATTGTCGTCATGGCCGATCCGACAAGCGAAAATGTCCTTCACACTTTCCTCGGCACTAAGGATGTCTTTAGCCCAGTGAAGAAATAGGTGAATGTGACCGCTACAGTTTGAACCCTCCAGGTTGCACGTTGAACGTTGAACGTTAAACGTTAAAAGAAAATGCTTCGTTGGAACGTTCAAAGCAGGGTGATTTTTTATAGCCACGTTGAAACGTGCAACGTGCTAACTTTCCAACGTGTAACGGTGCCTTATGCCCCTTAGGTTGTTGATTTCCGGAAGTGATTTACACATCGACAGGGAGGGTTTGTGGTATTACCGTGGCTCGGAAATGACCCGTCGTGAAATTATTCGGTTGTTCTACAGGAACCTGATCCGGGATGATTCGGGTAGATATTCGATAAAAATCGGAACACAAAACTACCCCGTTGATGTCGAAGACACCGCTTATGTGGTCTGGAGTGTGCGTTACTCCAGAGAAGCAAAGAATACCGGGGAATATTTTGATCTACTGCTGTCCGATGACGGTATCGAACGACTGGATCCCGGAACACTCACGATCGGCGCCGACAATATCCCCTACTGCAGGGTTCTGAATGGTCGATTTGAAGCCCGTTTTTCTAAGTCCGCTTATTATGCGCTCGCCGAATACATCCATTACGATCCCCGGCTTGACAGTTACTACCTGTTATTAAACAACCGTTCCTACTTTATAGAAAAAACTATAACCGTTGCAGGTTGAACGTTGAACGTTGAACGTTAAAAGAAAAAGCTTCGTTGGAACGTTAAAAGCAGGGCGATACTTCATGAATCGTCGTACCAATGAAGCAACGTGCAACGATGCTGTTTGTTTTAACGTTCAACGTTCAACGTTCAACGTTTAGCGATGCTTTATGCCCATTCTATGATATCGTTTAGGTTTTAATTCAGGCGTCAGGAGTAAAATTTTATGGCCCGTAATCCTTTCTCTCCATTAAAGCTTTTCACTCATATGGATCGTTTGCACGAATGGTGGAGCGGGGAAAATGTATATCCTATAACGCTTGAGCTGGGCCCGGCCACTGTCTGCAATCACTACTGCACCTGGTGCATGCACGGCGCCTACTTCGGAAAGCACAGGAATGATGCTGACGCCGCCAAGCTTTACCCGGACGGAAGCATCATGAAGTTTGAATTTTACAAGCGAATCCTCGATGAATGCATCCCTTTAGGTGTGAAAAGCGTCATCCTGTCGGGAAGCGGCGAACCTTTTGTGAACCCCGAGATATCGCTCTTCATCGAATACACAAAAAAACGGGGCACGGATCTTGCCATAATCACGAACGGTTCCATTATCCGGGAACGGGATGTTATGTCTGCCGTATCCTGCGCAAATTGGATCCGCGTCAGCCTGGATGCGGCAACATCAGAAACCCGCCAGAGAGTCCACCGAACTACAGACACCGACTTCGATGATACTCTCGAAAATATGCGGCGTATGTCGGATGCAAAGAAAAAGTTGAACGCCACAGTCCAGTTGGGATCCCAGATAGCACTGTGTCCCGAAAACGTCCACGAAATATTTGAAGTAGCCCGGATTTCCAAAGAATGCGGCATGGACTACGTACAGATAAAACCGGTCGTTTTTCATCCGCGGTCCAGGGATTCCCAGCTTGGGAAGGAATTTTTTCAGAATGCGCTGCTCCGCGCGCGTGAGGCAAGGGAAGAACTGGAAGACCGCCGGTTTAAAGTGTATGTAAAAGAAGACCAGTTCGGTGCGATTTTAACCGACGACTACGAAAGAGGGATGTACCGGCAATGCTATGCTAATTTCTTTCCCATAATCGAGGCAAACGGACTGGTTTATTACTGCAGCCAGACCAGAGGCCTGCCTGAATTTGCATTGGGAGATCTGTCTAAAAACACCTTCAGGGAAATCTGGGAAAGCGAACGGCGAAAGAAAATCAATCAATCCATCGACGTTATGAAATGCCAGCCGATATGTCGCTGCCACCCGATCAACAAAGCCCTCTGGTCTATCCGGCATCCGGATCCCGGCGTGAATTTTGTGTGAACGAGGTTTAAGGTTCAAGGTTCAAGGTTCAGGGTTCAAGGTTCAGGGCTCAGGGTTTTAGAAACCCTTCTCTACTGATAGCGAATTATTTTAAATTAATTGGGATTATGAAAATCATCGTGACAGGAGGGAGCGGATATCTAGGAACGCATGTAAAACGGCGCCTGAAGGCGGACAGCCTGTCCCGAAGGGATGGTATGGATATCCTCAAACCTGCTACTCTCGGATACCTGCCTCGATACGACGCAGTCGTTCATCTGGCCGCACACCTGGACAAAAGCCCCCAAGCGGCAGAACGCTGCTTTGCCGTAAACGCCCAGGGTACGCGCAATGTTTTAAAAAGCCTGCGGCCCAACCAGGTACTCGTGTTTGCATCCACAAAAGACGTATACGGGAATCACACGATGCGCCGGCGCATCGTAAATGAAAAATGTCCGACATCCTTCACGGGACAGAGTGCCTACGAATGGTCGAAACTGATTGCGGAAAAGTACGTGCAATACTACGCGCACCGGTTGAACCTCCGAGCTATAATACTGAGACTATCGACAACCTACGCCCCGTTGAGCGAAGGGAATAAGGGAACTTTCATAAATTTCATTGCCCACGCTATCCGGTACGGCACTCCAATTCGATTAAAAGCCCACGGGCGGCAGGTACGGGATCTGTTGCATGTTGACGATCTGGCGGATGCCGTCAAACGTTGTCTTCATTCCGAAGTCTCCGGGGAGATTTTCAATATCGGAGGAGGGCCGGACAATACCACCACACTGGCCGGGCTTGTAGACACATTATCCTCACTGATTGGGAAGGATCCTGTGCTTGAAAAAAGCGCGGAAAAAGAAACAGGACAGATGCGATACGTCAGCGATATCAGGAAGATAGAACGCGCCCTGCATTGGACTCCCCGCATCAGCCTGAAGCGGGGGCTGAAAACGGTACTTTAATGACACGCCCTATTTCAAAGATTCTGATCAGAGGAACCAACTGGATAGGCGACAGCGTGATCACGTTTGCAGCCCTGCGTGAAATACGCCGGGCGTTCACGGGTTCCCATCTGGTTCTTCTGGTAAAACCATGGGTTTCGGATCTATTCACCGGCGCAGACTTTCTGGATGAAATTATCCGATACGATCGCCGTCCGGGTCCACTTGGATTCCTGCAGTTCACCCGTTTTTTGCGAACAAAGAAATTCGATGCAGCAATTTTTCTGCAGAATGCGTTTGAGGCTGCAGCCCTGGCACTCTTCGCCGGGATCCCGATCAGGATCGGTTTTCCGACTGACGGACGGCGTCTGCTGCTGACCCATGCCCTCAATTCTGCTTACCCCGTGAATCACGAACACCAGATTTACGATTACCTCAATATTGCAGCACAGGCGGAAGAGCTGCTGATGGGGAGCAGCCGGGTCGATTTCCTGAATCCCCAATACCAACTGCCCGTGGATGCCGACACACAAAACCGTATGCGGGACCGCCTGCGCCTTCCGGGCCGGGGAGAAGGACAGCGTCTCGTAGCCATCAATCCCGGCGCCACACACAATCCATTAAAACGATGGTATCCCGGCAGATTTGCCGACCTTGCAGACAGACTGCTGCAACGCCGAGACTGCAACATTGTCCTGGTAGGCGCGGCTTCGGAAGAGGCCATTGCTGATGAGATTCTATCGCAGATGCGGAACCATGCAATCAAACTGACCGGAAAGACTTCCCTTGCAGAATCGATCGCCGTATTGAGCCTTTGCGACCTGGTTATATCCAACGACACCGGTCCTGCCTATATAGCCGCAGCGCTCGACCGGCCCACGGTAACCATATTCGGCCCAACAAATTACTGGTCCATCTGCCCGACTTCCCCGACCTCCCTGATTTTGAACAATCCCGTACCCTGCGCCCCGTGCCGCTATAAAAAATGCCCATACGGCCATGAGTGTATGGGGGGTATTACGGTGGATCAAGTCTATGAGGTGGCGTTAGGTCAGTTGGGGATTAAGTGAATAAACTGCCGTTGCACGTTGCACGTTAAACGTTGAACGTTAAAACAAACAGCGTCGTTGCACGTTTCATACTAGGATAGCCTGTCCATAAAAAGTCATTTTGATTTTTACGTTCCAACGAGGTTTTTTATTTTAACGTTTAACGTGCTAACGTGCCAACGTTCAACGATGCTTTATCTCCCGATACATCTCACCGTATCGCGTGCAATGAGAAATTTTTTATTCGTCGGAACTGCCGGCATCTTTTGGGCGTATTAAACAAAAACTGTGTATTATCAGAGAAAAATGGCTTCGTGGAACCGTATAATTAGCAAACTGATTGCATCCTCTTGCCTGTGGTTTCTTGTGTTGCTTCCAATAACGGCATCAGCTCAAACCAACAAATCACCTAAATACGATGTTCGGGTTGATATTGTATCCATTGATGTTGAAGTGCTCGACGGTGACGGGAATCTCGTCCGAGATCTCTCAAAGGACGATTTCCTTGTGGAAGAAAACGGCAAAGCGGTAAAAATTGTCAATTTTGTATATCAATACGACAATCCCGTCAGCGTAGCGATTATTCTGGACACCAGCACAATCGAGCAGAAAAAACTGAGCATCGCCAAGGAATTCATTCTAAATATAATTTACCTGCTGGATCGCGGGGACGACATCTGCCTGTACTCGTTCGATAACAGGGATGCGTACCTGGAAGCGGATTTTACCGTCGACCGGAATTCCCTGGTTGATGCTGTCGAAAATATAGCTGTACCGTCCAAAAGGAAATGGGGATTCCTGGCCGAGTTTTTTGGCGTTGATCCCAGAACAGGCCTTTGTATAGACCTGGCTATATACAGTCATCGTAAAAGCAAACATAACAAGAAAACCCTGCTGATCATTTCCAATCGCTTCCGCGGCCTGGGACCCGCAACAGTAGACCACATCAAGTCTTCCCGGTGCACACTGTACACGCTTGGATTCGACAACAAATCGGCCGCCATCGCCACCTTGGGGGGCGACCATATCAACAAGAGGCAGTTGATGTCGGAATCCGGCGGGCGAAAGTTCTCGGCCGAAACTCTTGATGTTATTGGCGTATCCAAAGCCATCGTTAATTCCATGAAGAATTACTATTCCATCGCCTATGAAACGGAAGCGGATCAAGAAGGGAAAAAGGAACGCCGCATTGAGGTAAAACTTCCCGGGCACGATTACGACATTAATGCCAGGAGGACAATACAAGAATAAACTACCGTTACACGTGGCACGTTGGAACGTTGAACGTTAAAAGAAAAAGCTTCGTTGGAACGTTAAAATCGAATTGACTTTTTATGTTAGGATAACCGAGTTTGAAACGTGCAACGACGCTGTTTGTTTTAACGTGCAACGTTCAAACGTTCAACGTGCAACGACGCTTTATTTCCCGATACATCTCACCGTGTCGCGTGCAATGAGAAGCTCTTCATTCGTCGGAATCACCCAGACGCTCGAGGTACTGCCGGCAAGGCTTATCTTTTCTTCAGCTCCCCTGCAGGCCCGGTTCTTTTCCGGATCCAGGATGACGCCCAGAGCCTGCAATCCTTCACAAACCTCCCCGCGAACCTCAACTGCATTCTCCCCGATTCCACCAGTGAAAACGATGGCATCCGCTCCTGCGAGAGCGGCCATGTAAGCGCCGATATACTTGCGGACACGATAGCAGAAAATTTCCACAGCCAGTCCCGCGCGCCGGTCCCCTTCTTTGCGTTTCAGCAGAAGATCCCGCATGTCGTTGGAACTCCCGGACATTCCCAACAGGCCGCTCTGTTTGTTGAGGAGTGCATCCAGTTTCGAAACATCGCATTTGAAACGGTTCAGGAGATACAACAGGACTCCGGGATCCACATCTCCGGGCCGGGTGCCCATGACCAGGCCTTCGATGGGCGTGAATCCCATTGATGTGTCGACGGACTTTCCCCCTTCTACGGCGCTTATAGAGCAGCCATTGCCGAGATGGCAGGTAATGATCTTCCAGGACCGTTCGTGATCATTCTGTATACGGGCAAAGCGCTCCGACACAAAACGATGGGACGTGCCGTGAAAACCGAAACGGCGGACCTTGTCTTTCTTGTATGTCTCATACGGAAGGGCATACAGAAACGCCCTTTCAGGCAGAGTCGCGTGAAAGGCTGTATCAAAAACGGCCACCTGGGGCGCCGTGGGAAGCAGTTCCCGGGCGGCGCGATACCCGTTCAGATTATGCGGATTGTGAAGCGGCGCCAGTTCGCAGCACTCTTCGATGGCATTTTCTACATCTCTATCGATAAGGGCCGACTCCCGAAAATGTTCTCCGCCATGGACCATCCGATGCCCGATACCTTCAATCTCCTCCGCGCTACTAAGGGTTCCGCTCTTCAAAAGCAGATTGAATACCTTCTCGATCGCTCTTTTATGATCCGGCACTCTCTCTTCAAGATTAAACGACCGGCCGTCGGCCGTCGTACAGCTTGCAGAGGATTCGCCTTCGCCGATCCTCTGGATTAAACCCTTTACCAACAGCTTTTCATCCTCCTCAATCCGCCGTATATCGAGAAGCTGAAACCTGAGAGACGAGCTGCCGCAATTAATAACCAAAACTTTCATTCTCTAATTCCTTATAAAATTGCACCTTTGCTGTAGCTTTTTAGCACCATTAAATAATATCTATTTCGTTACACGTTGGCACGTTAGATCGTTGCACGTTTCAGCTCCGGCAGACCAATCCATAAATCATCACCCTGCTTTTAACGTTCCAACGACGCTTTTTGTTTTAACGTTTAACGCGCAACGTTCTAACGTACAACGACGCTTTATTTATTAACGTGCAGAACTTTCGCCGGTGGAAATCCGTTGAACCAGGTTGAGGATGCATGACTGTACGCACCGATGTTCTCACTGTAAACCAGATCGCCCAATTCAAGTTCCGGCAGCTCTTCCGCCTGTGAGATGGTATCCAGCGCATCGCACGTAGGACCGAAGACGGCCGAGATTCTTTTGGGACCCTTACGGAAGGCCTTGATCGGATACTGACAGTGATCGAAAAATATTCCGGAATAGGTATGGTAAATACCGTCGTTGATATAGTAGCACTGTTTCCCGTCCCGTTCCGATTTCCCGATAACCTCTGCGACAATTGTCGCCGCCGACCCGACCATGAACCTGCCCGGCTCGGCAAGGATTTCCATACTTTCCGGGAAGAGACGGTTCAGCTCTTTATTCAAAATGTTCGCCAGTTCACGGAACGGTCTCACGTGGGGATCGTACCTGATGGGAAAACCGCCCCCAATATCCAGCAACCTGAGATGGTATCCATGAGCTTCCGCCTCTTCTATAATCGAAGCAGAGGTAGAAACCGCCTGAACGTAATTATCAAAATTCGTACACTGGCTTCCCACATGAAAGCCGAGTCCTTCGACAGTCAATCCTGCATTATGGGCTTCGGCAATAAGATCGACTGCCTCAGCTGGAGACGCCCCGAATTTTGTCGACAGTTCGACCATCGATCCCGTGTTGGGAACCCGGATACGAAGCACCAGCCCCGCATTGGGTGCATGTTTGCGGATCTTGGATATCTCAGCAGAATTGTCAAATGCCACAAGGGGTTTATAGCGATCCAGTTTCTCCAAAGTGCGCCTGTCCTTGATAGGATTGGAGTAAACGATCTTGTCCCAGATATAGTTCTGCCTCTCCTTAGCAGGCAACTTTCGGATACGTGCATAAACCAGTTCGAATTCAGCGATGGATGCGACATCGAAACTGGATCCGATCTCATAGAGGGTCTGTATGACAGTGGGATCCGGATTGGCCTTGACGGCATAATAGGCCTGAACACGGGGAAGACGACGCGTAAATTCAATATAATTGCTGCGGATGGCCTCATGATCCACAATAAAAAGCGGAGTGCCATGCTCTTGAGCCAGTTCTTTTAGGAGATTAGTTTTCATTATGCGCTATTCTATAGATCATTTATTGGTTTCCGTCGCAGAACTTAATGTTCAAAGCTATCTCAACATCACTGCCGGGCTGTTCGCCGCCGCTCCCTTCGTGGCTACCTAGTGTGCCGACTCAGAAATATCTTCACACAATCATGAAATAGTCACATCGGCTAACTATGATTTGTTGCAAAATTCAAAACATCCTATATCGCAAAACAGAGATCCCTTGGAGTGCGGGAGCGCTTGTCCGGCGCAGCTGAAAGCGAAGCCGGATGCTCCCGCCTTTGTTACTATTGTTATCAATGGTTTGAAGGCGGGAGCAAGGAATCTGCCTCAAAACTTGTAAACTTTATAAGTCGATGACTTTTTAATTTGGAGTGCGGCAGCTTGCTGCCGCCTTTAAGTGCTTACAAAATAAGCATTTTTGCCTTAAGGCGCAAGCAAGCTTGCGCACTCCAAGGAAGCTACCAATAATCAGATAACCATTTAAACATAGCCAATTCATTAGTTTTGAGACAGTCTCCAAGCTCCCGCATTCCAAGGACGTTGTCGTTCAATTGAAATTCCTTTATAAAAATAGAAAAACTGTTAGTATCTCGGAACTCCCAAATTAATAGAAAACCTGAATTTTAGTGTGAAGCTATTTCTGAGTCGGCACACTGGTCCTGCCCCCAATTAAAATTCCTGGTTGTGTTCATTAAATTCCTTTGTGACCAGTTTCATATATGCCGGGAGCTTGTCGTAAAGACGTTTCAGCTTTCGCGGCTTGTTCCTTGCGAGAGCATAATGGGTCAGGATGGGAAGGGCTACGGTTGAATCCAGGTAGCAGACAACGGCATCGGGCAGCTTCTCCGGATCGACTTTGCCCCAGGTCGTGGCCTCGTGCGGGGTCGCGCCGGAAAGCCCCCCCGTATCGGGGCGGGCGTCGGTGAACTGGATGAAGTAATCGTGCCCGTTTTCCTGGATACAGAGAACTTCCTGAATCTGTGGCTCGGTCTGAAGAAGGAAATTCTTCGGGGATCCGCCCCCGATAAGAAGGGCGCCGGTTTTGTATCCGGCCCGCTTTGCCGCAAGTACAATTCCTGTGGATTCGTTGACATCCCGTGACGGATTCACGCGCAGCCCGTTTCCGCGAAGCTCCACTCCTGCAATGTTCATGCCTATTGTTGAGTCTCCGGGAGACGAACAGAAACAGGGAACGCCCGCCCGGTAAGCGGCTGCGAGAAGAGAGCTGTCCTTGCGTCCCGTCTGTCTCTCGAATTCCGCGCAATACTTACCCAGCAGGTAATGGAGCTCCGCCGTGCCCATCTCGTGCTGGAACTCCGGCTGCATCAACACCTTTCTTAAAACAAAGTCGGTCGCCGTCAGAACTTCATTGTTGTCAATCAGGATGTCGTATATCCGCACCACTCCGACTTTCCTGAGCTCGGGGTCGCGTGTAAAAGGAGATCCGCAGTAGAGGGGCATGTTCAGCGCATGGTGCAGGTCATGATACAGGTTTGCACCGGTCGAAACGATCCAGTCCACAAAGCCTGTTTTAATAAGGGGAATGATCGCCGAGGCTCCAAGTCCGGCGGGAGTCATTGCACCGGCCAGGCTCATGCCGATGTTCACTTTGGCCCCAAGCATCTTTTCGGAAAAGAGATGACAGGCTTCCTTCAGGCGTGCGCCGTTGTAAGCCAGCATCGTGCGGTCTATGAGTTCCGGCAGGGTTTCTTTACCCGTAATCGGTTTGGGAAGAATGCGCTTTCCACGTAAATACTTTTCCTTGCCCTCGGCGAATTGATGCGGATAATGACTCTTGAAACCCTCCAGCATTTTGATTTTGCCCATGCGCTTCCTCCAAATACGTCGAATGTCAAAGGTCAAAGGTCGAACGTCGTACCCCAGTCATGAAATTCCGACTTCGATCACTCAGAGTAACAAGCTCCATAAATTCACGTTCGAACGTTCAGACCTTCATGCGCTTAAAGTCGAAGGTCGAATGTCTAAGGTCGAACGTCGACTTTCGAAAGTCTATTTACCTTTAATTTTCAACCTTCGACTTTAGACGTTAGACCTCAAACGACTATAAGAACCGCTCCGGACAGCCGGAGAGTTACCTGATGTTGAGAGTATGCGAAAAGAGCTTATAAACGAGCCTGGCTGCCAGGAAATCGGGCGCCCTCAAACCGGGCACGGGAGACAGCTCCACCACATCAAATACAGGGACACTCTCAGCGTGGACGCAGACGGTCCGGACGATTTCCAGCATGCGCTCCCACGAAATACCCCCGGGCTCCGGTGTCCCCACAGCCGCCATAATCGACGGATCCAAACCATCCAGGTCGATGGTAAAATATACAGTCTTATTCTCTACGAATTCCGCAAGATCCCTTAAAAAAACCCCTTTAAGATCATTTGCTTCTTCACTGAAAATTGTACGGACATCCTGACGCCCCTTCAGGAAGGACACCTCTTCAGCCGAAATATTCCGAATGCCAATCTGGAAAATCGGGCAGACCTCAACGATTCTCCGGGCGGCGCAGGCATGGCTGTAAGGGGAACCTTCATACTCCGCCCTCATATCCGCATGCGCATCCACGTGAACGGTTACAAACGGCTTCGACTTCAAGGTGCGCGCCAGGCCGCGGGCGATTCCGGCGGAAATGCTGTGCTCGCCTCCGAGTATGCCCAGAACTTGCGGATGCACCTTGTCCTGCAGAATCGTGGCAACAGCCTCCTCGATGGATAGAATCATGGCATCCGGGGAACGATGCAGCGGGTCCATCGGATTGAGCGTATGGATTCCGTAATTCATGGCAGGTTCGCACTTGAACTCCAGGTCATAGAGCTCCACCTGCCGGGATGCGGCCACAATCGCTGCCGGCCCGTCCCGTGTTCCGGCGCCATAGGATGTTGTAGATTCGTACGGGATCGGCAGAAGCCATCCACGAGCGTGCGCAGCATCCGCAATATCTTCCGGCAATCCCAGAAAATTCCATGGATTCTGGTAGTACACACGCTCGGTCATAAAGAATTTCCTTCATGCCCTCTGAAGAAGTTTGTCTCCCTCTACGGGGCCGAGAACAATAATCCTTAATGGATTGGCTCCGCCGGACCTAAATTCCGGATAATCATTCCATTGAAATGTCCTAATTCCCAGGATCATTCCAAGCAAAAAGTGAACGAGAAACGGGAAACCGGGAACGGGAAACGTTATTAATTCTTTCCTCTGCCACCGGTACCTTTTGCTTTGGCGATATTTTTCCTTGCTGGTTCTTTCGGACGGAGTTTGCGGGTTGCGGTACCTGCCAGCCAGAGTTCGGAGTTCGCCATCCTGTTCAATTCCCTGGTCAACTGGACCTGGTAATCCGACCGGCCGCAGGATTGAAGCACACGCTTAGTTTCAGTTCCCGACGCCACCCTCTTGTACAATTCCCTGAACACCGGCATTACGGCCTTTTTGAACTTCGGCTTCCAGTCCAGAGCTCCTCTCTGAGCGGTGGCGGAGCAGTTGGCATACATCCAGTCCATGCCGTTTTCACTTACAAGCCGGATCAGGCTCTCGGTAAATTCTTCGACCGTTTCATTGAAAGCTTCGCTGGGGCTGTGACCGTGTCGCCGCAATACCTCGTACTGGGCTTCCATAATCCCGGCGATGGCGCCCATGAGTACACCGCGCTCTCCGGTCAAGTCACTGTAAACTTCTTTCTGGAAAGTAGTCGGGAACAGGTAACCGGACCCGATGGCGATTCCCAGTGCAATACATCTATCCATAGCTCGTCCGGTTGCATCCTGTTCAACAGCAAAGCTCGAGTTGATCCCGGCGCCCGAAAGGAAGTTGCGACGGACCGAGGTACCGGATCCCTTTGGGGCCACCAGGAGCACATCCACATCTTTCGGTGGAATCACCTTGGTCAGATCCTTGTAAGCAATCGAGAACCCGTGCGAAAAGTAGAGCGCATTTCCAGGCTTCAGATGTTTTTTCACGAGCGGCCAGATGGCCCGCTGGGCCGCATCCGAAACGAGATATTCGATAACAGTACCCCGCTCGCAGGCCTCATCCAGGTCAAACAGGGTTTTCCCCGGCACCCATCCATCTTTCCGCGCGCGGTCCCAGTCCGCCTTGAACTTCTTGGACTGCCCGACGAGAACATTAAAACCGTTGTCTTTCATATTCAAAGACTGCGCTGGTCCTTGGACGCCGTATCCGATCACCGCGATCGTCTCGTTCTTGAGCACCTTGCGCGCCTTCGCCATGGGAAATTCTTTTCTTGTTATGACTTTTTCCTTAACACCGCCAAAGTCGATGATCGCCATGTTGGTTTCCTCTCTTCTCAATAAGTAAGCTTGTTAACCTGCTCAATTAATCGGATGTTTCTTATAAGTCATTCACTGCACATGTTCAAGATGAAACAGGCCGAATAAATTCCTAAACAGCACGAGCTATTAATTAAACCACAAAGTGTCGGTTCATGGGGAACAAGAGGACAATATTTTACATTTTTTTATGGATACCTGGAAGGATGAGGTTATTCTGGGAATTAATAGTTAATAGTTCTGAGTTCTGAGTTCTGAGTTTGGAATTTGAAGTTTGGGAAACGTTGATGGATGAATGGTGGAGGTGATGAAATTAAAGTAGGGGCGAACCTTGTGTTCGCCCTTCGTTACAAACAACCAGGCAATCTCCGGGGCGAACCTTGTGTTCG
>Ga0209536_100008403_pt1 | contig 15486 bp, 16 predicted proteins | sample DeeMarSeWOR28_12_FD_187461 | JGI IMG/M metagenome (GOLD analysis project Ga0209536, IMG submission 187461) | Marine sediment microbial communities from White Oak River estuary, North Carolina - WOR-2-8_12 (SPAdes) (version 2) | ecosystem: Environmental > Aquatic > Marine > Intertidal zone >...
GATTCCCATGAGCACCATCCCCACGAACAGCCAATCGAATTCGGGCGTATTTGCGAAATCAGATGCCAGGAACAAAATGAACGAAAATATCCCCAAAAGAATCAGGAAAGTGCCTATGCGGGGTACCAGATCTTCTTGAGATGTCGGTCGTTGCTCGCCCATTTTATGCCGCCTTTCTGGCTGAAAAGAATGTGCGTCGAAAAGGGTAAAAAACCGGTTTGCCTGGCATGGCTGCACGCATTATCTGTCGTATTGCCTGTACGAAATTTTCTTTGTGATCCCCCAGACGTTCGAAGTAAGGTAGCAGCGCTGTACCGGAGATCCAATCCACAATGGCATCTGCGTTTTCCAGTACGTGTGGGTAAATCTTTTCGAAGACGAGAATATCCTGCGCCTCTTCCTGGAATAACAGGTCTGCATACGTTTCGATGGGCAATACCGGCGACTCACGAAACCACCCGTTTAACACACTGACGAAGGGCTCCATCCTGGCAACTTCGATAATGATGCGATGCGCCGTTGAATTGTGGTTGGACGGTACCTGCACGGCGATCTGTCCACCTGGGTTCAGACAATTGAACAGATACGGGACAAGCTCCCCATGGTCTATTGACCATTGCAAAGCCGCGTTCGAAATGATCAAATCCCATTGACCCTGCAACTCAGCCAGATCGCCCAATTCAAATCGCAGGCCGGGGCGAGTGTATTCCTGTGCGCGTTCCAGCATTTGTGTGGACGAATCCAATCCCAAAACGTCGTTATCTGGCATGGAATCTGCCAGTCGGCGGGTCAGTTCGCCGGTGCCGCAGCCCAAATCCACGATTCGCAAGTTGGGTCGGATTGCAACCAGCTCAAGCAAATCATAAAATGGGGCGCTGCGCTGAGATTGGAATTGATGGTATTTGTCGGGGTTCCAAGGCATGCGCCTATTTTACCCTTAGCTGATGATTACCACAAAGACACAAAGGCACGAAGACACTAAATCTATTAATGTCTTCGTGCCTTTGTGGTAAACAAAAAGTCCCCTCCCGAATTTGGAAAGGGACTTTCTTGCATTATCTCTACTTGATCGTCGTATGAATTTGCTCATGCATGTACAAATGCAGGTAATAGTACCCGCCTGCATTCTTTCCGCTTGAGCCAGAACCTTTCCAGCCCCCAAAGGGTTGGAAGCCGGGCCACGCGCCGGTGGTCGCGCCCTGCGGACGGTTGGCATAGGTCACACCGGCCTCGATGTTATCGAAGAACCAGTTTACTTCTTCATCGGAGCCGTAGAAGCCAGCCGTCAGGCCATAATTGACATCGTTGGCAATGCGCATGGCCTCGTCCAAATCCTTGACCTTGCCAATGGTGGTGATAGGCAGGAACATCTCATGCTGCCACACCCGATGATCGAAAGGCAGGTCAGTGACGAAGGTGGGTTCGCAATAGTAGCCTTTGTCGAAGCTGCCGCCGGTCTTGACGCTGCCGCCGGTCAGGAATTTTCCGCCCGCCCCGTTGATCTCTTCGGTGAAGTTCTTGAAATCATTGTAGGATGACTGGTTGATGACCGGCCCGAGATACACTTCCTTCTCGGTTGGATCGCCGATGACCAGCTTGTCGGTGGCTTCTTTCAGGCGGGAAACTAGTTCGTCATAAATCGGCTCCTCAACGAGAACACGTGAAGCTGCCGAACATTTTTGCCCCTGCAATCCAAATGCCGAGCGGATGATGCCAGTTGTGGCGCGATCCAGGTCTGCGTTCTTTGAAACGATGGCAGGGTTCTTGCCGCCCAACTCCAAAATGACTGGACGCACATACTTCCCGTTTGCGAAGGAGCGATAGAGATTCATGCCAACGTCAAATGAGCCGGTGAAAGTGGCGCCATCTAAACCGGGATTGTCGACCAACGCTTGTCCGAGCGTGCGGCCAGGGCCGGTGACGAAGTTGAAGACGCCATCGGGCAAGCCCGCATCGCGCAGGCATTCGGCGAACAGGCGTACGATCCAGGCCGTGTCGGTGGCGGGTTTGATGACCACGGTGTTGCCAGCTACCAGGGCTGCGCCCACCGGGCCACCTGTCAGCGCGAAGGGGAAGTTGAACGGGGAAACTACCAGCCAGACGCCGTACGGTTTCAGGCTTGAGATGTTGGTGGCATCGTAGCCGACCAGCGGGTCTTTGCCCATCTCTTTGATGAAGCCATTGTTTTCTTCCATAATCTGCGCGGAGTAAGCCATCAGGTCGGCGGTTTCCTGCACGTCGCCAAGGGCTTCCATGCGGTTCTTACCGACTTCGAGTGTCATGGCGGCGCCCAGGGCGAAGATGCGTTCTTCGATAAGGGAAGCAGCCTTACGGACGAGTCTAACGCGTTCCTGCCAGGGTGTGCGACTCCACTTTGGGAAGGCAGCCCGCGCCGCAGCGACGGCCTGCTCTGCGTGCGAGGCGTCCCCTTTTTGGATGACGGCCAGTACCCAGTCCGTGTTGACCGGGGAGTGGTCTTCATACTTTTCGTCTGCGAATACGTCTTTACCGTTAATGAGCATGCCGTATTCTTTTCCCAGGTTTTTCTTGAGCGTTTCCACGGCTTTGTCGAAGCCAGTGTGCAGCTCGTCCGGGGGATTGAACATGGTTGCGTAAGTGAGTTTGAAGTCTGCCATAGGGTCTCCTGATTTTGGTTTGGGGTTCGGTAATTGGATGGAGTAGCCGTCGTTTTTCTTTCGATAAACATGCGACGGATTTGCAGATTCAGTATAGCGCATCCAGGCGGACGAGTCAAAAATTCAGGCGTAATAATTTCTTAATATGTTTCGTCCAGATAATTGAGTAGAATGCAGATAGAGAAATATAGAAAGGAGAATTATGAAGATACGTTCACTCGTGACCCTTAGCCTGCTGGCCGTTATTTTATTGGTTAGCTGTGCCCCGGCCGCTGCGCCCGCCCCTGTAGAGCCTGAAGCGCCTGTGGAACCAGCCCCACCGGAAAACGAGCCGACAGTGCCACCCCCGGCTGAGCCGACTGTGGCCCAGCCCGAAGCGGCCCCGACTGAAGTGCCACCCACAGAAGCACCACCCGCAGATGCAGCGCCTGTGTTTGTCTCACGCGGCCCTGACCTGGAAGCCACAGACCCGGCCACCGTCAGCCTGGCAGCGGGAGATTTGCAGCTAGTCGAATTCTTCCGCTTCACCTGAGGTACCTGCCGTTCCATGGCGCCCATGGTTCATGGGCTCGAAGCAAAGTACTACGGCAAGGTCAAGTTTTCCTACCTGGATGCCAGTGACCCGAACACGCAAGAATTCCAGCGCGCGCTGGGCTTCCGTTACCAACCAGAATTTTATCTGTTAGACGGGCAGGGCAACCTGCTGCAAAAGTGGGTGGGATTTGTCTCGCAAGATCAATTTGAAGCAGTGTTTACGCAGTATGTGCAGTGAGGAATGTGAGAGTAGGAAGTAGAAAATAATGAGCAGGGCGGCCCTAAATAGGCCGCCCTGATGTTATCTTATTCACAAGCTTGACTGTTCTATTGTTGCTCTGTATTTGAGAGTAAGCAGTTTTTACACTGCGGATTTCCCAACAATAAAACTTTGCAACTTGCTAAAACATTGAAAAACAGTAAATTGAAACCAATAAAAAGTAAATAATTACAGTCACGGTGTGAAAATTATTGTATTTGTTACGCATGTACCGCTCTGACCGATATCTGAACACAAAATGATCGTAGCGCGGAGCTTGTGTCCGCTTGGGTCATAATTAAAAGCGGGGGAGCTAATAACATGTGTTTTGCTAATGCTAAGTGTGTCCCTGGTGGTCGTAGATAGGCAACCATCAATGTTAGTAAAACCATCTACAAAGTTGGCGAGCACAATATCAGTGACGGTATCTTTTATCGTAATTCCCATAGATTTGAAGGGGATCGAACCGTTATTTTTCAACTTGATTTCGACCCACCAACCCACACAGGTATCCAAACTACTATAAGAAGCTTCAAAATCAGGCGAAGGCGTTAGCGTAAAAGTGGGTTTAGGTGTAAATGTAGGCGTTGGTGTGGGTGGAGGCGTGTAAACTGGTAAAAAGGCGGAATTTCCATTTAGAGTAGCATATTCTCCCCATACCCAACAGAATTCGCCACTCCTATCTGGATTGGGGATGTACCAATACCTGCTTGTTGGATCGCGGCCATAAACTTGAGCAGTCTCACCAACCAACAAGGCTCCAACTCGCGGATAAACTTTTCCGGGACCAACACGACAGTTTGTGGGTACAGAAAGGCTGATCTGCGGAACGATAGGCGTGATGGTAAATATCGGGGTTGCGGTCAGTGTCTGGGTCGGTATTTCAGTGACTGTAGGCGTCAAGGTTGGTGGTTCAAGCGTAAAAGTGAGCGTTGGCTCCTGTGATGAGGGGAAAGCGGTGACCGAAGCCGCTACCTGGGTAAATCCAGCAATCACGGTCTGCGCAGCCGCAGTGCTGATAGCCCCCGAATCTTGTAGTGTTATTGCGGGCGTCACACAGGCTAGAACAACGATCGACAGAATGATCATTGTCAGAGAAAGTCGACTAGTGTACGACATTGTTCCTCCAAAAAGGGTTTTGCCAAGCTTTTTAAGAGTGGCCGGTAGCGTTCAGATGACAAGTAGGTTCATCGTTTCTTGTTACATCAAATTCGTATTTATTAAGACCGCCAAAATCGTAAAATTGTTCCATTATCCTGCGAAGTTGTTTCCCGAATTTTGCGTACTAAACCAACCATCCCAATAACCAAAACGAAGGCTCCTGCATGCAAGGTTGTTGATTCGAAGCCACGACCGGAGATCGCATAAAATCCGACAGTTATTGCGGGGTGATTCAATATTGAAGCTAAAAATCCAGGAGGAGCGAAAAAAAACTTGAAGCCCTAGAATAATGGAACCGGTAAGCAAACAGAAAATAAGCGTCACCCAGGATGGCTGAGAATAGATGAGTAACAACCAGGCCAGAAAGATAACTATAATAGCAAATAAGATGAGGAGCGCTATATTGAAATAGAAAAAAGGCTTTATGTTGAACGTTTGGAATGCTTGCCTGTGCCAGGAGATAAGGATGATGTCCAACCAGTACAGCAGGCCAAGCATGATAAACACAATTATGGGTCCGATTAGTTTTGAATTTCGGATATCAAATGTTTTCATCATTCACACCTTTGTAGCCAGGGATGAAAAGGAACCGTATGTCATAGAAATTCAGGGGTCGGCATGATGTTATGATCATCTCAAGCTTTGTTCAGGTTTTTCACAAAATTATTCAACAGGGCAAGTCCGATAATCGCTACAATCAACATCGCGAACCACCCATCCCATGTAGGAGAATTTCCGTTTGTCGTTTCTAAAATTGCAAGGAAAAGTGGAACAATAAGTATTAGCCCAAGAATGCCTGAAAGGATCAGGTAAATAGGGTTTCTGATCCTTAGCTGCCCGGAAAAAAGTTTCTGGATAAAGGTACCGGTCGTATGAGCAGCCTCGGTGCGGGTATCGATCGGGTCATAGCCTGAACGGCCATCTCGGGTCCGGTATCCTGGCCAACCCGGCAAAATGCTCGAGTCGTCTCGATTGTCTTTGTTATCCGGCATGCTCAACGATTTGGGAAGATAATTCTTTTTGCTCATAGTTTTTCCTTATCCAGGATTATCGAGTGATCGGATCTTATCCATGTACTCAGGGTTCCACTGCAGGAACAGTCACAAAATCCCAGTTAATATTGAGTGAGTACATAACCTGGTCAAAATACCGCAACGACTCTGGGCTTTGATTGGGCATAGCCTGAATGAAATAGTCTCCCGTCTGAACAATAATGACGCATTCATCCTGGAGACTTTCTTTGTTCGTTCCCGATATTCTCAATGCGGATACATTTCCAAGCCAGATCACTTCTGCCTTGTAATTGTCAAAGAAGCGTGCATCCCATTTCGGGGTGGGATCTTCTTGAGTGATCCATAGGCCGATATCTGGTCTTGCATCTGTTTGTGCAGGTGGAAAACCCGAACTGGCAAACCAGACCTGGTCGATCTCAGCCGGATAATCAGAGTTAGGCACTTCCATAACGTTCCAGCTTGGGTAGTCGACCGAAAAATAATATTTTTGATTTGTATAGGAGCTCCATATCCATTGGAGAGTGCTGTCGCCGCATTGTCCGAAGGAGCAATCGCCCCAACATTTTACGGTGCCATCCATCATCAGGGCACATACATGCCCGGAACCTGATGCGATTCTCAATACGCTGTCCGTTGCCCCGATAGCGTTCACTGGCTCCCAACTACCAAGATCTGTTCCATTCCCTAACTGACCGAAATAATTGTCTCCCCAACACTTGACTCCATCATCAGTGGTCAGAACACAGGTATAGCCGCTGCCGGCCGCCATCTGTACCACTGTTCCGGTCAATTCCTTCACTACAAGCGGGGCACTGCTGGAAAAATCCTGGTCGCTCGAAAGGGCACCCCAACAGAGTATTTCTCCAGAAGTCGCCCTTGCGCACAAATGATAATCGCCTGCGACGATCATATTGAGCTCCTGATCCAAACCATCTACCAGAATAGGAGCCCGATAGACTTCCGCTAAACCGTCACCGAATCGACCGTTCGAACCGTTGCCCCAACAGTAAAGCTTTCCATCCCCGGATAGAGCACAGGTGAATACAGCGCCCGCGGCTAATTGCACAATCTTATCTGTCAGTCCTTGGACATCAACCGGATTGTTGCTATTCTGATTCGTGCCATTCCCTAACTGACCGTCTTCATTATCTCCCCAACAGCGGACACCGCCAGTCTCCAGCAGTGCACAGGAGTGGACAGCACCAAGAGCTATGGCAGTCACCGGGGCATCCAGTCCCTGAACGTAAACCGCTGTATCGCTATCAACGGTTGCGCCATTGCCAAGCTGCCCAGAAGCATTCCAGCCCCAGCATTGGACTCCCCCAACTCCAACCAGCGCACAGGTATGATAGAAACCCGAACTGATAGCCGTTGCTTTCCTGCTCAGCCCACGCACATTTACTTTCACCCAATCGCTTGGTATGCGGCCTATGTTTGCAGGCCCATCTTCGAGCGGGGTGAATGGCCCCTCCCCGCCACCGAGTTGACCGTACTGGTTTGCTCCCCAACATTCAATTCTGCCTGTAGTTGTCAACAGACAGGCGTGTCCCGCCCCAGCGGCTACATCCGGAAAAGCCTGCGGTTCCCCCTTCTCGGAAGCCAGCCCTATATCCGGTTTATTTACTGTTTCAGTTTCTGAGCTATCTGTAAATCGAGGCAGTGTTTGACAACTTGCTAATATTACAATCAGGAGAAAGTTCGAAACAAGATATCTAAACCCTTGCATAACATTACTCCTGGAATCAATCACGTAAGGAATATTCTCAAGAAGGAAAGAGAGCCACATCCTGGAAGCACAAGATATGAAATGTTCGAAGGTTTTCCATAATTTGAATAAGTCCTACAGCAGTTTTGATGGATTCAGACTGCATGCTTACATCACCTTACTTTGATGCGCCAAACTCATTCAAATTCATTGAAAAAGCATCTTTATCCGTAATCACGCGTTCATTCATATTATTGATTTGATATTGTACATTTTCAAGAATGACTTCTTTGGGGATTACCATGATGATATTGATGGCATCTGCCAGTGAAATTATACGGGTTCGAATATCTTCTCGACGCACAATCTCATTCGTGAAATCATCATGTACAAACGCATGCCCGCGAACCCTTATGGCTGTATCTGATGCTGCCTGAACCTCACCGACAAACAAACGAATTCTGTCTCCTTCAAACAGTCTTCGTGTGATTACAAATACCTTTTCCGCTTTTTCCAGCATAGGGCACCTCTTTATTTTTATTCTTTTCCTACCCAGTTAAAAGCAGGGTTTACACAATTCCATGATTATCCAAGATCCAATATTTCTGGTCCACAAAGCATTGAATGTATTTATGGTATTGGGGTTTCTGTTGGCGTCTCGGTCGCAGTAGGCGTACCCGTTGCCGGAACGGGAGCACTGGTTGTTGTAGATGTGGCAGTCGTTGATGCACTTCCACTGACAACGATAACAACATAGACCTCGTCTCCAAAGTTCGTTCCGGTTGCATTGGCCATTCTCCAGTTACCACGGTGGTTGCCGGTTGTGTTTGGCGCAGTCATACCAACGGATAATTCCGTTTCCGTCCCGGGACTGATTGCTTTGTCAAGCGTCAGGGTTGCGCCTCCCATTGCTTCGCCTCCGATGAAATTTAACTTAAACCCGGAATCCCAGGCACAGGTACCGTTATTCCTGACTCGCCAGGTTTTGGTAAACGACTGCCCCGGTTTCATATTGCTGTTATCTGGAATAGTGACATCCGCTACAAAGGCCATGCTGTAACAAGATGAAGTCGGTTGAATTCCCACGCCAGATCCAATCGGTGCGCCCGATGTTTTGGTTACCGCAAGAGTAATTGTTGGACTCGGCGAAGGTGTCACCGTGGATGTAGATGTATTGGTGGGCATCGCTAATGCCGTTTGCGTCTGGCCTGAAGAGAAAGTAGCTACAGCCAGAGTTTGAGCTAATTCAACACTGAATGTAGGGGTTGCATCAGCGTCACTAGAGCCACATGCACTCAGTATTAAGCTGGCAAGCAGACTCAGCCTGATAACAAGATATAGAAGTTTTGTTTTCTTCAATTTAGTTTTCCTATTGGCAATAACCGAATTTTTCTGGTTATTCCTTACCAGAGATCAATTGGAGAAGTTCGCGGATATGAACTTCTTGTTGGTCGTTGCGGCGAAGGGGGAGGTCTTTATTAACTGTGTAACGGTTTTCTCTGCCTTCCTTTCGCTTAGCAATGTATCTAGCTGATTCGAGATCTTTGATGATTCGATGTACAGACCTTTCTGTAATATCCAGAGTTAGGGCGATTTCGCGAGCAGTCAAATTGTTCTCGCGATCTAGCAGAGTAAGAACAGCGGCGTGATTAGTGATGAATGTCCATTTGGTTTTTGTCATAGTTTCCGTTCACGTGATACATGCTATATTAATCATGATATATATATCATGATATTTTATACACATTTTCCTGTGTGTCAAGACCACTTGTATGTTGCTTGGAAGGAATTTCTACTTTATTCGGAAATTGAAATCGATATCTGCTTTAAATTAATTTCTATTCTCGCGCTCACTCACATCTGCTTGTACCTGGTTCGGACATTCCAAAAGCTGGTGATGCTGCTGGCCATGTGCCCGCCTGGAAACGCGACACATAGTCGCTTAAATCATCGAAGTCGCTTTTCCAGATGAAGACATCCTGTTTTACGATGGGGTCGTAAACCGTATCGTTTTTGAACAACTCACGCGGGAAAGATGCAAAGACGATATTGCTACGCGGCATGGTTGTGCCCAGGCAAGCCAGTTGACTGATCTGCGCGGGTGTCAGATCAGTCTGAACATTATCTTTAAAAGAAGAAATAATTTCTGGAATTTTGACGAGTGTTTCAGGGCTTTTTATTTTTTCCTCCAGCGCGCAAACCACTATGTTTTGATGATTGGTTCTGGCGAAGGTGCTTACGTTGCGAGTACGAGCTAACGTCAGCGCTTGCTCACCGGTAAGATGCTGCTGACCTGCCGGGAAGACCAGGCGCTGGCTGCGGTCACTGGCAGTGCGGCCATCTACGCCATCCGGGAGGTAAATGTCAAGGCCACCGAGTGCATCTACCACATCCGCGAAGACATTCATGTTGGCAGCGATGTAATGTTCCGCTTGTAGGCCGAAGTTTAGGTCGAGCGTGTGCGCCAACAAGCCCGGCCCCTGGCTAGGGTGATCCCAGAAATGCAGGCCGGGGTTTCCGTACGTGTAGGCCGTGTTGAGCTTTTGGCGATCTGTCCCCAGGTCATCTTTAACTTCAGGAATTTTTACCCACAGGTCGCGGGGAAAGGCTAGCACTGTCACACGCTGCGCCCTGAAATCCACACGGATGGCGCGGATCAAGTCAGCCCGCCCATAGCGATACTCGTCAGAGCGTGCATCAGCTCCGATGCCTAAAATGGTCATGGTTGGCAGGTTGGTACAAGGTAGGAAGGGAGAGGCTGGGGTTTCGGTCTCGTAACTTAACGTGGGGACAAGCGTAAGGGTCGGTTTAGATGCGCCCGGCGAAGCCGTCCAGGTGGCGGGGAGTTTCCAGGGAGTCGGATAGCCAAGGGCAGGCCCCAGCGGTTGTTGTGTCCAGCCCCGATAGGTTTGGGCGACCGTGTAAAGGATTGCCAGTACTAAGCTGCAGGCAATTGTGGACAAAATCCCCAAGGTGATTTTTTGTGGCCGTGTCATTGTGGTTGATTATACTTCCGCCAGCCTTTCACTAATTGCTGGTTACTGCACACTGTTATAATCCTGCCAAAATGGACATGATCCTTCGCATCCTCGTTTTCATCCTTGGCATGACAATCGTCATTAATACACTCTTCTCGGCGCTGTCCACCTTTGTGTTACCGCGCAGTGCCCGCAGCCAGTTGAACCGAATCCTTTTCGGCCTTTTGCGGCGCATCTTCGAGCGGTTGATGCGCTTTGCAAAAACCTTCGAGCGGAAGGACGCTATCTTTGCCTATTATGCGCCCATCGGGTTGATGCTTTTAGTGCCGACCTGGTATGTGTTGACGACGATTGGTTACGCGGCCATGTACTGGGCTTTGGGCGTTGGCAACTTTTACACGGATTTGCGGTTGAGCGGTTCGTCCTTGCTGACACTTGGATTCGTTACGTCCGAAAGTTTCCCGGTTAGCTTGTTGATCTTCTCCGAAGCAACGCTGGGCCTTATCCTGGTTGCGCTCCTGATCGCCTACCTGCCGACTATGTATTCCGCTTTCTCGCGCCGCGAAGAATTCGTCAACCTGTTAGAAGTACGCGCGGGTAGCCCGCCCTCTTCGGTTGAAATGTTACTCCGCTTTAACCGCATCCACGGCCTGGAAAAGCTGGCGGAATACTGGAGTTCCTGGGAAGTATGGTTTGCAGACCTGGAAGAAAGTCACACCACCCTGCCTACCCTGGTCTTCTTCCGTTCGCCGCGAGGCGCACAGTCCTGGGTTACTGCCGCAGGCACGGTGTTGGATGCTGCCGCACTGACTCTCTCCGCACTGGAAGTGCCCTTTGAGGCCTCCGCTGCTCTATGTCTCCGTGCTGGATTCATTTCTCTTCGGCGCATTGCGGATTATTTTGATATTCCTTATCCCCCTGACCCGCACTTCCCGGATACGCCAATTAGCATCAGTCAGGAAGAGTTCGAGTCCGTGTTGGATCAATTGGCAGAAGCAGGCTTGCCCCTAAAAGCGGATCGCGAGCAAGCCTGGCAGGATTTTGCCGGTTGGCGCGTCAACTATGATCACACCTTGCTGGCACTGTGCAGCATGGTTATGGCGCCGCCAGCATTTTGGTCCAGTGATCGCGCGCCAGGGTTGAAGGTTTCGCCATTGTTCCAGCGGACATAAAATAACGAAAACAAATCTTTGGGGTTGTTTCTCTAGGAGAGTGTAATGACAGTTCTATCCATCACAACCGATTTTGGAATCACCAATGGGTTCGTGGGCGTCATGAAAGGTGTGATTTATGGCATCGCCCCGGATGCAAAAATTGTAGATATCAGCCACCTGATCTCGGCACAAGATGTGTTGGAAGGTGCTTACGCCATGTGGCGGGCTGTACCGTTCTTCCCATCCGACTCTGTGCATGTGGGCGTGGTCGATCCCGGCGTAGGTACAAAACGCCGTCCGATTGGAGCTCGCCTGGGCGATCAGTATTTCATTGTTCCCGATAATGGCCTGCTAACGCCTTTGATCTTGGATGCGGAGCAGAATGGGGAACCAGTCGAATTCATCCATCTGGATAATCCTAAATACTGGCTGCCGAAAGTCAGTAACACCTTTCACGGACGCGACATCTTCGCCCCAACTGGGGCGCATCTGGCCGCAGGTGTGCCTTTGGGTGAATTAGGCACACCCATTACAGATCCGATCCGGTTGGATTTGCCCCGTCCCGAGAAGACCGAGAATGGTTGGCGAGCCCACGTCACCATTATCGACATCTTCGGGAATCTGACCACCGATCTGCCTGCTGAGGCGCTCGATGGGCGTCGTGATGTACTGATAAAGATTCGTGGGCACGAGATCGATGGCATCATCGAATCCTATGGCCATCGTGAAGTTGGTGATCTTGTGGCAGTAGTGGATAGTGAATACTACATCGAAATAGCTGTGGTCAATGGCAGCGCCGCCAAGACTTTGGGCGCACAAGTTGGCGATATAGTTGAAGTAATTTATCAAGATTAAGCTATAATAGGCGCATGTTCCTTCCGAATGCACCCGCCCTGGAAGTCGAAACAAGAGCCGTCAAACGGCTGAAAATAATACACTCTGAGACCCCAAAGGAATTCGTGCCCTTTGGGGTCTTAACTTATCTGGTGGTGGAATGAGTGAAGCTCCCTTAGTTATCGATAATCTTTCTTTTCAATACCGCTCACGTCCTGAGTTGGCAATTGAGAATATTTCCTTTGAACTCCAACCAGGAGAAATGCTGCTGATTGCCGGTTCCAGCGGATGCGGCAAGACGACACTGGCGCGCTGTATTAATGGTCTCATACCGCGCAGTTATGGTGGCAAACGCGAAGGGCAAGTTCTTTTACATGGTAAGGATGTGGCCGGGATCCCATTAGCGGAAGTGTCACAAATCGTTGGGACATTGCTGCAAGACCCCGAACGCCAGATCGTTGCCAGCAACGTGTATAACGAAATTGCATTTGGCCCCGAGAACTTGGGTATGCCACGCGAAGAGATTATCGAGCGTGTGGAAATGGCTATACAGCGCCTGGGGCTGGAATACCTGCGCGAGCGCGACACTTTCAGCCTTTCCGGCGGCGAAAAACAGAAATTGGCCCTGGCTGGAATACTGGCGATGAACCCGTCCATCTTGCTTTTGGATGAGCCGCTCGCCTCACTCGACCCTGCATCTGCCTACGAAGCCCTGGAAATCTTCCGCAGCCTGGCAGATGAGGGCAAAACTGTAGTCTTGATTGAACATCGCGTGGAAGATGCCATCGCAGCCCGCCCCGACCGCTTGATGTACATGGAAGAGGGTCAGGTTAAATATTTGGGCCCGATCAAGAGCCTGCCGAAAGAGATCGACCACAAACAAGTGAAACTGCCTGCCCAATGGGTGGTGGAACGAGTCAAAGAACAGCAAGAGGCTGTTGAAACGGTTAGCAGGCCGGAGGTCCCGGAACGAGGCGAAATAATGGTCTCCTTCAAGGATGTCTCTTTTCGCTACAATGACGATTCCCCGTTTGTTTTGCAAGACGTCAACCTGGAAATCTATCGTGGTGACCTGATCGCTGTGCTGGGGCGTAATGGGGCAGGCAAATCCACCTTGATAAAGCATGCCATTGGCCTGCTCAAGCCAACCGAAGGGGCAGTGCTGGTGGAAGGACAGGATACCCGCACGATGAGCGTGGCGCAGATCGCGCGCGTGCTTGGCTTTGTCTTCCAAAGTCCGACCCACATGCTATATGCCCCGACGGTGCGCGAGGAGCTGGAGTTTGGTCCTCACAATCTGGAATTTGCTAAGGAAGATGTTGATTTAGCGGTAAAGGAAAGCATTGATACTGTTAACCTGAATGGGTTGGAAAAATACCCGCCTTTGGGACTATCGTTCGGCCAACAGAAACGCACCACGATTGCAGCGGTGCTGGCCATGCGTTCGAAGATTATGGTGATGGACGAGCCCACTGCCGGTCAAGATTACGCTAACTATACTCATTTCATGGATGCCATGTGCCGCCCGGTGGACGGGGCGCAATCGCTGCTTTCAGCCAATTTTGCAGCCACCCTTTTCATCACACACGACTTGGATTTAGCTGTGACATATGCCAACCGCGTACTGCTAGTTGGCGACGGGACGATCGTGGGAGATGGTCCCCCCGAAGAAGTGCTGAAGGATTTTGACCTGTTGAAGCATTGCCGTGTACGGTCTACCTCGCTTCTGGATCTGAACCTGAGCTTGCTCCCAAAGACTGGAGGCTTTTTACCGGCTGAGGCCCTGGCGGCTTATACATGAGCGTGATTTTCCCTGTAACGAGTATCCCCGTACAGGGTTATCTATGATAGGGTTAGCACCATTTTATCCAACCATTCATATCTAAAGGAGAGAAGTTATGAACGAAAATAAAAGCTTATGGGCCTTCGGCACCCGTGAAGTGGTGTACGGCGCCATTGGCGCTGCTTTGTATGGTGCCTTTTCATTACTGACCAACTTGATCCCTCTGCCTGCGGCTGGTAACATCACATTCCGCCCGGCGGTTGCCATCCTGGTTTTCTTCGGTGTGGCGTATGGTCCCTGGGTTGGTTTTCTGGCTGGCGCCATCGGCAACACGCTAGGTGACGCGCTGGCTGGCTGGGGTTTCTACTGGAATTGGAGCCTGGGCAATGGTTTGATGGGCCTGGTTGCGGGCCTGGCAATGCCGATGATCAATGATTTCCGCGCCCGTGGTGACATCTTCAAAGGTATCACCTGGAGTGTAATTGGTGTTGCAGTCGGGATGTTGTTTGCCTCACTGACTGAAATGTGGACCGGTGGTATTGATTTCAACACAGCCTTGTTCGGGTACTTTACTCCAGCCTTCCTTGGTAACTTCGTTGTGGTTGTTGTCTTGTTACCAGTATTGATGATCGCTTTCGCAGCCGTCGGTGCACGCAGAGGTCGGTAGTAATCTATGCTTGCAACCTGGAAATATCGCGTACGCGATACTTTTATCCAGAGACTTGATCCACGCACCCGTTTGATTTTCTTGTTCAGCGTGATCTTTGGTTTGACCATCCCTGAAATCTGGGACTATCGCATTATCTTTCCCCTGTTTGCGCTTTCGCTAACCCTGTATTTTATGGCGCGCATTGAATGGAAGGATGTGCGGCGAGCCTGGATTTTCATCACTGTGTTGGTCGTGTTCATCGTTGGCCTGAACGGTATACTTTCTGGGCGTGGTGGGCCAGATTCTGTGCGCCAGGTTGCCTCACCGACCCTGTTCGAAATCCCATTCTATATCCCCGGTACGCTATGGGGGGTTAGCGTGCCGATTACAATAAACAAGCTCTGGTTTGCTATTGTGCAGATGAGTCGTATGCTGACGATGGCTACTCTGGCTCTTCCGATTCCATATACAATGGCTCCCAACATCTATGGCGTGACGTTTCGTCGCATGGGCGCATCGGACAAATTCTCGTTTTCAATGGATTTGGCTTTCCGTTTCCTGCCGACCTTCGCGCGTGACTTTACTACAACAGTAGATGCGCAGCGTGCCCGCGGTTACGAAATGGAAATACTGAAAGGCGGCATCGTTGCCAAACTGCGGCGGCTAGCGCCATTGATCATCCCTGTCACGATGCAAGCGACAGTCACGGGCGAAGATGTGATCGATGCCATGGATTTACGCGCCTTTGATACCAACAAGCGTACATGGATCAAATCTAAA
>Ga0209536_100008404_pt1 | contig 15486 bp, 15 predicted proteins | sample DeeMarSeWOR28_12_FD_187461 | JGI IMG/M metagenome (GOLD analysis project Ga0209536, IMG submission 187461) | Marine sediment microbial communities from White Oak River estuary, North Carolina - WOR-2-8_12 (SPAdes) (version 2) | ecosystem: Environmental > Aquatic > Marine > Intertidal zone >...
GTAATCATAGATGGTTCTGAGTCGTACTCATAGATAGGGGCTCCCCCAGCAAGCATACTGATCATGGATGATACGCTAAAGAAAGTGGCGTAATCATAGATGGTTCTGAGTCGTACTCATAGATAGGGGCTCCCCCAGCAAGCATACTGATCATGGATGATACGCTCAAAGAAGTAATATTCGGACCCATGCGGTTGCCATTTCTCCTATTGACTCCCGCCAGTGTCATGCTGGGTGCGGCTACGGCTGCCTGGTCAGGAAATCCCTTGAACTTTTATTATCTAACCTTGGCTTTCATTGGTGCGGTTGGCGCTCACATAGGCGTCAACGCCCTGAACGAGTACGATGATTGCAAGAGCGGCCTTGATTTCAGTACCCAGCGCACCCCCTTCAGCGGCGGCAGCGGTACCCTGCCGAGAAATCCTGATAAGTCCCACGTGGCATTAATTACCGGAATTATCAGTTTGACGGTAACTGGTGTCATAGGAGTATATTTTCTTCACAGTAGAGGCGTGTGGCTTCTACCTGTCGGCCTGTTAGGCTTTGTGACCATTGTCGCCTATACGAAGTGGCTTACAAGAAACCCTTTTCTCTGTTTGATTGCTCCCGGACTGGGCTTTGGCCCGTGTATGGTCATGGGAACCGACTTCGTTCTGACAGGCAGATATTCCTGGACGTCCTTTATTGCTTCCCTGATACCCTTCTTTCTGGTCAGCGATCTATTACTCCTCAATCAGTTCCCTGATGTTGAAGCTGACAGAACCGTGGGCAGACACCATTTCCCCATCGCCATAGGCAGAAGGGCGAGCGTGGCGCTTTACGCAGTATTCCTTGGAGTCACCTATGCCACGGTCATTATTGGCTATATTGCCGGGAAATTTCCCGTGGAGGGACTCTTGGCTCTTGGCTCAATTGTCTTTGCCATTCCAACGGTAAGAGGTGTTGCGCAGTTCGCGGAGGATCTACCTAAATTGATCCCTTACATGGGCCGGAATGTAGTAGTGATAATTTTGACGCCAGTGCTACTGGCCATTGGTCTCTACATCGGCAAATGAAAGCTTAGTCATGGAGAACCTGCCAGTCAGGGTCAAGTCAAGTGGCAATGGCTTTATCGGTAAAGATAGTGCGGTGTTTTGGAGGATTCCATCACACTATCCCATGAGGGAGTGGCCCTTGGAGGCACCTCCAGGGGCGGCAGGTTCAGCAGGGCCTGGATTCCGCGTTTATTTTTCTGGCGGGGTGAGCTTGATCTCAAATAATCTGGGCCACAATTTTCCAGTCACGAAAAGCCGATCATTCACCTGGTCGTAGGCAATGCCGTTGAGCACGTCCACAGGCTGAATACGGTCCTCAGGCCTCAAGAGACCTGTCAGGTCTATCCATCCTACAACTTCTCCCGTCTTGGGAAAAATCTGCGCAATCCTGTCAGTTTTCCAAACATTGGCAAAGATCAGTCCTTGGACGTATTCTAACTCATTGAGAGCATGCACGGGCCCCTTTTGGTCGTGGACTTCAATCCGACCCATTTCTTTGTAGGTTTTTGGATGGAGAAGGTACAACGTGGATGTACCGTCGCTCATAATGAGATGCTCACCGTCATGAGTGATTCCCCAACCTTCTCTAGCGTATTGAAATGTTTCAATTAACTGGAAAGTGTCTTTGTGGTAGACAAATCCCAATTTCGCTCGCCACGTCAACTGGATCACCTTGCTCTGATAAACGGTTACGCCCTCCCCGAAAAGATGTGCGGGCAGGTTCCTCCTTTGCAGAATTATGCCTGAGGCCAGATCAACTTTGCGCAAGCTGGACCGGCCACGAAGACCTGTTCCTTCGAATAAGATGCCGTCCACAAAAACCAGTCCTTGGGTAAAGCCGTTCGGATCGTGTGGGTAGCTCTTCACAATGCTGTAGCCGTACGTGGGAGCCCCATGGACTGCCGTTTGCTCCAGGCAAATCTGTGAAGTTACATTGTTTCGGGTACTTCTCTGTTTCCGTTGTGGCGAAGCTGGTGAAAGTGGAATGAACCATCCTAAGAGAAGAAGTATTAAAAGAGTACAAATGAGGATTAGGCAACGCTTCATGAGGTTCACTGGAACCTGGTCTTTTGGGCCAGGTCAAAGTTCCATGGTTTTGCCAGTCAAGATGACAAGCTGTTGTAGAGTACTCGGGTGTTGGAAAATTCCACATGAAAGATAGCAAATTCCAATCAAATCACAATGACCAATCCGCCTCCGGCGGACCAAACCTGTTTCGGTCATTTGGTATTGGCATTTGCTATCTGTCTGTAATTTGCTACTTGGAGTTTGAGATTTCATAGTCCAGTCTGGTTAAAACCGATACACATAAATGGGATCGTTGTGCAAGGAGTTGCCAGGGCGTAATACTCGCTCAGGACTGAAACCCGGTAAATGGAAGTTACAGGAAACTACCACAGCTCCGGGTTTGAGATCTGATTTCAGTTTAGCTGCGAGGTCTCTCATTACATCTGGAAAAAGGTAACAAAAGACAACATCGGCCTCTGACAGATCTGCAGTCCAGAAATTGCGCCACTTGATCTGTATGTTTCTGCGGCCAAAGCAAAGGATTTTGGCCTTACCATAGGCCAGCAAATTTAATTCGTACCCCACTGCTCTAACCTTATACCTTCTGCGCACCTGACGAAGTACTCGTCCATCGCCACAGCCAATGTCCACCAGCAGTTGCCCTGCCCTCATGGGCACGGCGTCCAAAAAGGCTGAGATTCTAGGGCGGGAGGTTGAAACATAGAGTGCCCCTTGGGTGGCGGGGAGAACTACGGTCGTGCAGACTACATAAACCAGTTTGAGCCCGAACAAAACTCCAGCAATGATTAAAAAGGTGAAAATGAAAGTATGCATTTCTTTGTTTTTCTTGACTAACTCCGTTGGAGAGGAGGAATAGAGGTCATGGTATCCGGCTCTTCCAATTCTGTTTGCGGGCATAGAATTCGTAGAGTGCAACTGCCCTGGGATCCAGGTTATTCAAACCCTCAATGAGAGCCCAATCCATTGCTTGCAAGTATTCTTGAGCAGTAATGGCGCGCCAGATCTCTGGATACTCGTAGGCTTTATACTCCACCCTGTACTGATGCATTATGTTGACATACGTAGATTTTGGCAAAGCCTTGGCTACCCACTTCACAAACTCATCAGTTCCTGCTACTCGATTGGGCATTACTAAGTGACGTATCATGAGTCCACGGAGGGTGATCCCGCGCTGATCAACCTGGTGCTGTCCAACCTGGCGGTTCATTTCGATGATAGCTTCTTTAGCTACTTCCGGGTAGTCGGATGCCCCGGCTGAATATTTTGCCGCTTTCTCACCGTCCATATATTTCATGTCCGGCAGATAGATGTCCACAATACCTTCAAGTATTTTCAATATCTCCACCCGTTCGTAGCCACTGGTGTTGTAAACTAAAGGGATGCGGAGCCCGTTTCTGCAAGCAATTCGGGTAGCATTTATGATGTTTGGCATTACGTGCGTGGGCGTCACTAGGTTGATATTATGGCAACCGAGCTTCTGCAGATAAAGCATCATCTGCGCCAGGTCTTCGTCCTCATATTCACTGCCCTGTCCCTCATGGGCTATGGGCCAGTTCTGACAGAAAACACACCGGAGGTTGCAATTGGAGAAAAAGATAGTGCCGGAACCGTGTTTGCCCACCAATGAAATCTCTTCGCCAAAATGAGGCTGGGCAATGTAAACTACGACTTTGGCAGGGGCCCGACAAAAGCCGCGCTCGCCTTCGAGTCTATTTGCTCCACACTTGCGGGGACAGAGTTCGCACTCCTTCAAAAGTAAATAAGCCTCCTCGATCTTCGGAGCCAGTTGACCCTCGCCCTCTAATTTGGCGTAGGCTGGAAGCCAGCCTTGTTTTTCTCGGGAGGGGGCAGAAAACGGGGTTCGGGGCAGTAGAAGGGAGCCGCCGAGGGCCAAGGAGGTTCTAATGAAATCCCGACGTGTGATCTTCATAGGCAAGACTCTACCATCTTAGCAACACAAGGGGAACGGCAGTCAAGGATCAAACAGCCGGGCCCACTGTGCGGAGCTCCTGTGGATGAGGTCGGGCCATATTTCCGAAGCGGACTTGTCGAAGACAATCTCTGCATCCGCATTCAGGACATGCCAACCGCCGGTGGCAATCTCGTTATCCAATTGTCCCGGAGCCCAACCGGCATATCCGGCGTAAACTCGAAATCTTTCTTCATCCTCGGGATTCTCGATCATCCGCTGGATCACCGCCTGAGATGAGGTGACGTGTATGTCTTTAAATACGGGACGAGAATTTTCAGGCGGATTGGCAGTTCTTATGAGGGCCACTAACTGATCTTGGGCCACTGGTCCTCCCAGGTAAATGGTATCCCGTCGCTGCCTCAATCCCTCTATTTCCGGCAAAACTGCCGAGAGCTTCATCTCAGATGGTCGATTGATTATTACCCCCATGGCACCGTGTATGTGGTATTCGATCAAGAGAACGACACTTTGCGAGAAATTGGGATCTAAAAGCTGTCTACTGGCCACCAAGAGTTTTCCTCTTCCTGGCTTGAGCCCCAACTGAGCCCTTTTGTCGAGGCTTAAAACATGAGGAATCCGCCAGGACAGAAAACTCAATCTAGCCAGCCCGGTAGAAGGCAAGCCCATCAGGGCAGCGACCAAGACCATGGCAGTGGCGACTGCAACAGAAGCACACTGTTTTTGGATTTTATCCCATATATGAAAGGTGAAATGTATTGACACGAATTCCTCTTGAGGGCTTAGACTCTTTTGCGGATGTATGACATTTTCGAAGACCTGGTCGCCCAGAACGTATAGACATTTGCAGGTAGGCTTCCCTAAAACACTAGGGAAAGCGGCACCGTCCGATCTGCTTAATTGTCAGGTACTGGGGGTGGAGTGCTGCCTGATTTGCCAGGCTCCCTTTCAGTTGTGATGCGACCTTTTATATCAAATGATTTTGCATAGGCCTTGACAACGTCAAACACTCGAATGGGACCATACAGATTGAAGAGAGCATATATTACTGCAGGAAGAACAGATTCTTCGCAGGTACTGAAAACCGAACTGAACAGGTTTATCATTTCTGCTCCAGTGAATGGCCGCTCGTTGGTGATAAGACCGGCGCTGGCCTTATCCATGTAGAAGCACATGAAAATTACTTCTCCACTGAGATTCTTTCTAAAGGACCTCATGATATCCTGACGGATTCTTCCCTGTGTATCTTCCACAATGACCTCCCCAAAATCGGCTTTAACGCTTGTTGCTCACTGGTAATATAACACATCAATCAGCTACTTTTTGTTCTTTAACAGTGAAGCTAAGTCAGCGAAAGGCTTATACTTAGGCGGTAAATTTTCCTCAGCGCCCGTAGTCTCATCCTCATACCATTCCTGATCCAGGTAGCGGGAATGCTCATTGTCGTGACAGTAGAGACACAGTAACTCCCAGTTGCTGCCATCAGGCGGGTTGTTATCGTGGTTGTGATCCTTGTGATGGACGGTTAGTTCACGAAGCCTCTTGCCAGAAAATTCGCGTCCGCACCGGGCACAGATCCACGGATAGATCTTAAGGGCTTGCTCCCTGTAACCCTCTTCCCGTTTGAGCCGGGCCTCGGCGATGATTCGATCTAGCCTCTCTTTTTCTGATTGTTTTTTCTCGGATCCCATGGGCACACCTAACTTTAAATTTAAGCCTAGCAAGCGAAGTCAGAATCAGCAAGTGGTTGTAATCTGACACTAATAGCCTTCATTTGCAACTCGCTCGCCGGGTGATTTGATCAGCCAGTGGGTTAAACCAAAGGCGGGGAGGCAGCATCTCGCATACTCCGCTTGGTGTAACCCCTTTAAACATATCAAAATTTTATCACAATTCGAATTGAAGTGAAATCCGACAGGCCCGAGGTATCCTTGAACCTCCAGGGAGCAACCCCAAACTGGTTGAAGTACCCACATTCGTGATTATCATATTACCTAGGTATTTACTACAACAGCCTAGTGTAATAAAGCTCGGAAGGATACAGCACATATTCGTATGGAGGCAAATCTGGACAGCCTATTATGTTAGACTAGTCTCCATCTGAAAACTTACCAAATGTAATTCCGAGAGAAGCGAAGAATCTGTGCTCATCCCGTTAATCGCGAGATTGTTCGTCGCCTTGCTTCTCAGAATGACATTCGGACCCAGGGTTTACGGATGGAAACGAGACTATATAGCTTACCCATAGGTCGGTGAGGAGATCAGAGAATGAAAAAAACCATCTTAACGGTGTTCAAACTGTCTATTGCACTAACATTAGTGGCAGCCTGTTCTTTACATGCAGTGCCCGGTAGTGCCCCCAGAATTACCGTCGAAGAACTCAAATCCATGCTGGGTGATCCAAAACTGGTCATTGTTGATGTTCGAAGAAGTAAGGATTGGAGCTCGAGTGAGTATAAAATAAAGGGTGCTGTCCGGGCTGATCCTGATCCAAATAAGGTTGAATCCTGGGCCAGTAACTATGGCAGAGACAAGACCTTCGTTGTTTACTGAGCTTGACCCAACGAACACACCAGTGCCCGTGCGGTGCTGAATCTTATGGACGGGGGATACACCAAAGCATATGCTTTGAAGGGCGGTTGGTACGAGTGGTTTCAGGCCAAGTACCCAGTTGAAAAGAGGTAACCGTATCCTCCTCCCAGGCATTACTGGATAACCCCTTGTTTGCAGTCAGAGGACAGCAGTTTCAACTAGGTACAGCGGAACGACCCGGAGAGACGGAGAAACGGCGAGAGGGAAATTAGAGGTTAGAGGTCAGAGGTCAGAAGTCAGACGACAGAGAGCAGAAGACAGACTTAACATCAAATCCAAAATCCTAAGCACTTGCCCTGTGGAATCCAGCCTTTGGCTGGTCCGCATTGCGGAATTCCATAGGGCGAGCACGAAACAAATCCTAATGATCAAAATGTAAATGACCAAAACAAGACTGACATAGATTCCTTCTCACGGTTTTGTTTGGGGCATTGGAGACTTCGGATTTTGAATTTGTTTAGGATTTCGATATTCGAATTTCGAATTTATCCTCATGCTCCATGCGTCATTGAATTATCATTCCGAAATTATCAAAGCGCGTAGTGCCTGTTTCTTAGTAGACGAAATCGTGTCCTGCCTCTTTCAATGTGCATACAGTCCTTGTGAGATTGTCTGCCTTAACCAGTAAGTAGTCGGTGTCGAAGGTAGATATTGCTAAAAGACTAATGCCCGCCTCAGCCAGAGAAGAGGTCAAAGAGGCCAGGATGCCAGTCAAGGAAAAGTTCAGGGGGCCTCCCACCATGATACAGCGCCAGCCCTTTTCACACTGGACACCATGGGGCACCCGTTCCTGAGAGCAAACGAGTGAGAGTTCGTCTTTTGTGCGGGTAATGGAGAAAAAGTCCCCTGCAAGCGCCCAGTAGGGAATATCTGCCTCAGGTTCTAGTCGACATATGGAATAGTTGTCCGGAAGTAGTGAGAGCCTCAGGTTGCTGCTGTTCATGCCTTTCTCCAGTGCTCCCTGGTCGGCAACGGACCCTTTAATCAGGTGACGGTGACCGCTCCACCATCTTGGAAAACCTTTAGGTAGGCAGAGGGCAAAGAGTGTATCTTCCCCACCTCATAGTTACTGTTTACCATTTGACCTTACATTTATAAAACATTAATTTGATCATTGTGAGATAGCTTGGTAAGATCAAGCTAACTTTTTTCAGCGTTCCTAAAGAGTTCTTCCACCCAATTGCTCCAGGGTGAACCTTGACAAAAACGAGCCGGATGTGGGATGTGGGATGCGTAGTTCAACACTCTTCTTCAAATCCAGTGTCTCACATCTCAGTTCGCACATCCTAATCCAACCAAGATTCGATAATTGCTAGATTGAAGTGACGCTGCGATGGAAATTCTTACCGCATGTACTCTTGATTGTCCGGATGCGTGCTCTTTGCTGGTAAAGATCCTTGCCGATGGTAACATACGCATCAAGGGCAATCCCAGTCATCCAGTTACCAGGGGATTTACTTGCGGCAAAATTAACCGTTTTGGTAAAAGGTTGAGAAGCAAACATCGGATTACCAGTCCGCTTTTGCGACAGGGGAAAAATTGGAAATCCATCGGTTGGGAAGAGGCCCTTAAGCTGTGCGCGCAAAAAATTCAGGAGAATCGTTCGAAGCCGGAGAGTATTCTGCATCTGCGCGGCGAGGGAGACAAAGGTGTTTTGAGTCGGGCAAGCAAACTGTTTTTCGCGGAACTTGGCGCCAGCGAGACGGTTGGCTCTTTGTGTGATGTGGCTGGAATTGCCGCCTGTGTTGCCGATTTTGGTTCCCTGGATGCTAACGATGTTGTGGATCTTTCCAATGCCTCAGCAATTGTTAACTGGGGAAAAGACCTGGCCCGAAGCTCAAATCATCTGGCTGCCCTGGTTCGCAAGGCCCGTCAAAGAGGGGCGAGGGTTATGACTATTTCTCCAGGCGGAGACGGCAATCTGAGTTATGCAGACAGGATGATAATTGTCAGGCCAGGAACTGATCGATTCCTGGCGATGGCAGTTGTCCAACTTTTGTTAGAGCGAGGCAAAATCGACAAAGAGATTATGGAGCGCACTCGAAATTGGACTCAGTTTCAGCAACTTGTCACCTCGCGGCCGGTGTCAGAACTTGCTCGTTGGTGCGACGTTTCTGAGGAGGCAGTTGAAGACATCTTCCAGTACTATGTGCGGCCGGAACCAGTGGCTACTCTCTTGGGTTGGGGATTGCAGCGATACACATATGGCGGAGAGACTGTTCGTTTCATAAACGCACTTGCTTTTCTCTCAGGTCACATAGGCCGATCTGGTGGAGGATCTTATTACAATATATCTTCAATGCGAGACTTCAATCTAAATTGGACAAAACCAGCTGATGGGGTGAAAAGGAGAACATTACTGGAGCCCAGAATTGGCAGAGAAATTCTTGCAGCAAAGGATCCACCGATCAGGCTGCTTTGGGTTAACGGTTTCAACGTCGTTAATCAAGCACCTGACAGTGGCACGATCGCTCGGGCATTTGAGACCATCGAGTTCAAAGTGGTAGTAGAGGGTTTTATGACTGACACTGCCGCACGGGCTGACCTCGTTCTGCCATGCCAACTTATGTTTGAGAAGGAGGATATTGTTGGTTCTTTTCTCCATAATTATGTGCATTATGTCAGGCCCGTTCTTGATCCACCTGAAGGTGCGTGGGGCGATTTGTCGATACTTACCGAATTGGGTAAAAGACTGAGTCCACCCATAGTGATGCCGAGTGCCGAGGAATGTATGAAGGCCAGTCTGGATTCGCCATATCTGGGAGTATCCCTCGACGAGCTATGTCAGCTCGGATTTGTTCGCGCTCAGAGGCCAGAGATAGCTTATGCCGGCCTTGAGTTCGACCACTCAGACGGCAAGTACCACTTACCTACAGAAATTCACCAAGAGGTTTCGCCGCCTGCCGAGTTCCCCTTGAGATTACTTACCCTGGTGAGAAGAAATTTTCTCCATTCGCAGATCTTGCCTGAAGAACATGCCCTGGTTCCACTTGCGTGTATCTCGCCGAAAAGTTCGGCAACCAAGGGGCTGGATCTGGATAAAGAAGTGTATGTGGCTTCACCCCTTGGACGGCTTAAAGTAAAACTAAAGTATGTTCAGGACTTGCATCCCGAGGTAGTGATCTACCGCCGGGGTGACTGGATGAGCATGGGGGGCGGCATCAATCAAATTATTGCTGCGGAGTTGACTGATATGGGAAATGGGGCAGCCTATTACAGTCAGTTTGTAAGGCTAGAGAATTGATGTAACAAGGCGCTGCAGGACGCCATGGAGGCAGGGAGACGGGGATTGGAGGTCAGAGGTCAAAGGTCAGACGACAGAGGATTTTTGGTTTCGAATTTATCCTCATGCTCTCTGCTTTATTAAATCCGCATTATGCAATCCGAAAGGTAAAATCGCTCTCTGCTCCATTTTTAATGGGAGTTGGAAAGCATAATGGCCTGTGCTAAGTTTACTTCCCAGCCATTTGGAGATCGTCTCTCCTAACGAAGGTGAGGAAAAGTTGTGATTCCCGTAGATGAACTGAAGAGGTACGAAATTTTTGCCGAAATGGACCTTACGGAACTCAGACTCCTGTCAGCCATGGCTGAGGAAAGGCGTGCACGGGAGGGTGAGGAAGTCATACGGGCTGGATCTCCAGCCCGGACCCTATATGTACTCCAAGAAGGTGGCCTGATGGTGGTCTTTCCAGACGGCCGAGCCATTACCTTGCACAAGCCGGGAAGAGTGGTGGGTTGGTCAGCCTTGGTGAGTCCCACTCATTACACAGCATCGGTCACATGCCTTACGGATTCTACCTTGATCGCCTTTCCGGGGAGCGAGCTGTTGCGGTTAGTCCAGAGAAACGTTGTATTCGGAACAAAAATTATGAGGAAAATTTCCGAAGTGCTGAGCAGGAGACTTCCCTTTTTGCAGGAAAAGGACAAGCGGCTATTGAAGCAGAGGAGTTAAGGCCATGGGTGGATTTTCTGGAATAAGTGCCGGAAATGGCTGGATAATTTCAGCGCTGGGGATTTCGGTGGTTTTTTTCGGCTTGGCCTCCCTGGCTTTCATCATCTCTTATTTCCCCCGCGCAATCAACTGGTGGAACGATCACGCCCAAACCCCCAGGCATGTTTTCCCTTTACTCGGGGGTGTTTTCGGAAAAGGCAGGAGAAAGGTGCCATCCATTTTAGGGGAAGGGACAATCCATGAGCCGGGAGATATTAAAGACGCGGAAGAAGCCCTGAGGCTACTTACCGCTCATATGGGTGAACCTTTTAAACTGCCGCGACTTATCGAGGTGGCAGAGCAGAGAGGCTTGGTACGGGTTCACTCAGTGATCAATCGTTTGCTTGTTAGAGGCATCATTGTCGGTGGTGCCGATGGCCTGTTTCGCTGGGCGAAGGGAAGTGAGAATGAGGGTCCATTAGATCGGTACAACGGCGATACTACGAGGTAGTTTCTATGGAGCTCTTACTCGAGTTCATCCAAAATACTGGTTTCGGCATGGCCGACTTTCGCCACCTGGTTATGATTGGAGTAGGGTTAATCTTCATTTATCTCGGCATTGCCAGACACTACGAACCCTTACTTCTCGTTCCCATCGGCTTTGGTATCCTGGTTGGCAACATCCCTGTATTCAAAGGATTAGGTTTGGGTATTTACGAAAAAGGATCGGTGCTCAACTATCTCTACTTTGGAGTGAGGCAGGGCGTTTATCCGCCATTGATCTTCCTGGGCATTGGTGCCATGACAGACTTCTCAACCCTCTTGGCTAGGCCCAAGCTCATACTGTTGGGTGCCGCTGCCCAGCTTGGTGTGTTTATGACCTTTCTCGGGGCGCTGTTTCTGGGTTTCCTCCCGAAGGAGGCAGCCTCTATCGGTATAATCGGTGGTGCTGACGGTCCAACCGCCATCTTCCTGTCGGCCAAGTTGGCGCCCCATTTGGTAGGACCAATAGCCATTGCCGCCTACTCATATATGGCACTGGTACCGGTCATCCAGCCGCCGATAATGAGGCTGCTTACGAACCGGCGAGAACGTCTTATTAGAATGAGTGATCCTAGAGAAGTAAGCCCCCAGGAGAAGATTCTATTTCCCATAGTTGGATTTCTCCTGTGCTGCTTCTTGGCACCAGCTGCCCTGCCGTTGCTGTCCATGCTTTTTTTCGGTAATCTCTTGAAGGAATGTCTGGTTACCGAGCGCTTGGCTAAAACTGCCCGTACCGCCGTGGTTGATACAGTAACCATTGTTCTTGGTCTGACCGTGGGCGCCAGTACTCAAGCTGATGTATTCCTTACTGGCAAATCCATCGGAATTTTCATTCTCGGTGCGTGCTCTTTCATGGTGGCTACCGCAGGCGGCGTCATCTTTGCAAAAGTGATGAACTGCTTTAGCCGTGACAAGATTAACCCCCTCCTTGGTGCGGCAGGGGTTTCGGCGGTGCCGGATTCCGCCAGGGTGGTGCAGATGGTAGGTAATAGGGAGGATCCGAGTAACTACCTGCTCATGCATGCCATGGCACCGAATGTGGCGGGGGTGATCGGTTCGGCCATTGCGGCTGGCGTCCTTTGGAGCTTCATTGGCTGATAGATTGAGAAACCATCCCTGGAAAGCTACCTCAGTTGGTGACGAGGCCGATTCTATCTGCCCTCGCTGCAAAGAGGAGACCATCCATCGCGTGGTGGCTATGGTGGAGGGAAAGATCCATCTGGTACTTTGTACCCGTTGCCATAGGCAACATAGATATCGCCCCTCCTTGGCGGCCATGAGAAAGAAAACTTCACTCCCGTCCAAACGTCAGGCAAGGCTTATAAAAAAGCTGGAAAAAAGCAAAACCCCGCAGCCTCAAGCGCCCCTTGGAGATTGGCAGAAACTGCAAGAGATTTCTGCTGAGCTGAAACCTGCGGATTACGATCCAGGTGAGAAATACAGGGCAAACCAAGCCCTTGTCCATCAGACCTTCGGGCTTGGCTTCGTCCGCAGGGTTGTTAGTGCTTCCAAAATTGAAGTTGTCTTCGAGCACGAGGTGAAGATCCTGGTCATGAACCGGGCCAGGCGAGACTAGGCACTAAGCACTACAACTCGGAACGGGGAAGGGGGAAGGCGGAATCACAGAACTCACGACACGACTGACTGGGTTTCGCTTTGTCGAAACATTCCGAGTTCCGCGTTCCGAATTCCGCGGTGTGATCCATGGTGCCTCGTGTTTAGTCCCTAGTGCCCAGTGAGCTCTCGGCTGGCCAAGAGATAACGAAGGGAATGACTGCCGTAAGATTTAGCAAGGCAAGAATAAAAAGGGTTTGCAAAATCCCCACAGAAGGAATCAAAACCATTCCCACCAACAGACACCCCAGAAAAGATCCCAAGAGGTCTACAGCGTAGATCAAGCCTGCAAGTGGGCCAACTCGGGTCTTTGCTTTTATCAGCAACCGATTGGCGAGGGGAAAATGGGTTCCTCCAATGAAGCCAGCAACCAGACTCAGAAGAGAAAAAGCCTCTCTGTGGAAAAAATTATAAGAGCCCGAGGGTGCAAGGTTGTGGAAGTAAAGAAAGACAAGGGCCAGAGTCAGGCAAAAACAGGCCATAATGCTTTGAAAAGTAATGAAGGTCTTGAGGTTACTCGCACTGCTCCTTGGATAATAAGAAAAAGTTATACTTCCCCCAGCGAGCCCTACCATAAAAAGCGCCAAGAGAAGACCTATCTCAGAATAGATGTAGCCAAGGAATACCTGGAATGCCAGGACAATGAGAATCTCGAGGGAGATTCCAGTAAGGCCGAAAAAGGCAACTCCGTACAGTACCCTAATGGTAGGCGGCTTTAATAAATTGGCACTGAAACGTTGTCTGAAACTCAGTATGGTTACAAGGGCAAAAAGGAGCACAATGGCAGTCCAAATGTTGGGCTTACTAAAAAAGGTGAAGATTTTGCCAATGACCTGGGAATAGTGAGAGCTCAACATGAGCCTGTTATAGGCATAGGCCTTGAGGTTCAAATCGCTATTGATACCAGCTTCAGTCGCCTGATCGACCATTGCCATGAATGTTTCCTGACGAAGAGGAGAAAGATCCCAAAGCATGTAGTGGTCTTGCACGTAAAAAAGCTGCAAATTCCGCTGCTGAATTCTCTCCACTAGAGTTTCCGGTTTGGTAACGAGTGTGCCGTGGGAGTTCGAACAAAAAAAGCGGACAGTTTGCCCCGGGAAAACTACCACTTCAGGAAACACACTTAGAGCGGTGCGCAGGAGCAGCTTCAAGTATTTTGCCTGATGGGGACCCAGCGCAGTTTCGGAAGCGCTGGCAGTAAAGAAGAATACTCCGCCGTTGCGCATCCTGCTGGCGGCTAAGCGGAAGAACTCCACGGTGTAAAACCGGTTTATCTGGGCGGTAAATGGCTCGGGAAGGTTGATCAAGACCACATCGTAAAGCTTCGATGTGTGGGCCAGATATAATCGGCCATCTTCATTGTGCACTGAGACCCTTGGATCTTCCAAGGCAGCAGTAACCTCTGATGGCAAATGAATTTTTCCGAGTTCAATTAGTCTGGGGTCCAATTCTACGTATTCCACTTCTCGAATACCTGGGTGCTGGAGTAATTGGCCTAGAGATTCAGAGACTCCCCCTCCTATGAGAAGAATAGACTTTGGTTCAGGGTGCTGGAGCATGGCATAGTGAACTGCTTCTTCGGCGCTCAACCGGTCGGGTACTGCAAAGTTCCACAGACCAGTTTCAAAAAAAGAAATCTGATTTTCTTTCTCTACTACAGCTATGTGGCCAAAAATGGTTTCCTCCGAGGTAATGAGGTGGAAACCAGGCCACTGCCACTGGCGGCTGATTTTGTCCAAATTGGGGCTATGCTGTTGGATAATGAGAAGAAATGAGAAAGAAACAAGAAATACTGGATAGTAGACCCAGGGGCGACGACTGCTCTGTAGCGTTAGGACAAAGCCTGAAATGCAGAGCAATAGAGCGATTCCAGCACCAATCTGTATGGCAGTGAAGTGCTGAATGAGTAAGAGGGTAAAAATGAGACCACCAATGCCGGCCCCGAGGCCCTCAAAAAAGTAAACTAAGCCGGGCGACCTTTTCCACTGAGGAATCAGCGCAGCCAATAGTGTGCAGGCAAGGCTAAATAAAGATCCAGAGATCAGACAGAAAGGTGCGAGAGAGAGAAAAGAAATGGCGAGCATCTGCCCCAAGGTGACCAGTTCGCCTGCTCCGACGTGGAACAAGAGGCGGACGAAGCGAATGAAGAAAACAGTTGCGAGGAGAATAAGACCACTAAAACACTGAAGGTAGCCGAAGAAAGATTGATTGGAGAACCTATATTGGCAGATTTTCCCGCCAAGCAATCCACCTAGGGCTGTCCAAAAAAGCCAGGCGGCGAGTACAACAGCCACTGCCAATTCGCTGCCGGAGAATACGGTTAACAATTCCCGCAGGACGAGAATCTGGCCAACCGTGGCAGCGAAACCAATGAGAAAAAAAGCAATTACTGGAGTGAGCTTCATGGTCTCATGAATACACTATTTCGAAGAACCATTCCAAGGATTTTAGATTTGAGATTTCAGATCTGAAATTGATGGAATTCTGCAATCTGCAATCAACAATCTAAAATTGGCAATTGCTGGAGCTCTCTACATTGGATTGAGTACCACAAGGCAACAGAAGTCAGACGTACTGACTTTCCAGGAGTTTCCCCAAAAATGAGCAGATGATTCTTCTAACTTCTGTTCAAGAGCCAGTTTACCTTTGCTCGCAAATGAAAATGGCCTTTGTACTGTCTTTTCTGTCGTTCCAGGGCTCACGGTCTGGTCACTTCTCGCCCAGCTGTGGCCGGGGAAGTGGCACAGACCTCCCGCAGTCACTCAGAACAGACAGCACAAAGGCCAAAAGGGAAGGCTGCGAAACAACGAGCA
>Ga0209536_100008405_pt1 | contig 15482 bp, 11 predicted proteins | sample DeeMarSeWOR28_12_FD_187461 | JGI IMG/M metagenome (GOLD analysis project Ga0209536, IMG submission 187461) | Marine sediment microbial communities from White Oak River estuary, North Carolina - WOR-2-8_12 (SPAdes) (version 2) | ecosystem: Environmental > Aquatic > Marine > Intertidal zone >...
CGCCCATCGCCATGCCGGGAGAGGATGCCATCCTGGCGACACTGCATCCGGCGTCTGGCACGGAATTGTATTTCGTGGCCATCGGCGATGGCAGCCACCATTTTTCCAGTACTCTCAAGGAACACAACCGCGCCGTCGACCGTTATCAAAGAAAACGCTGAACATGGCTAGAGTAAAAGCAACGGCACGGTTCATCACCCTGGAAGGTGGTGAGGGTGCGGGAAAGTCGACCAATCTTGACTACCTACAGCGCCGCCTGAAGGAAGCAGGCGTGGCGGCGCAGGTGACACGCGAACCGGGTGGGACTCCGCTGGGCGAAAAAGTGCGCGCTGTTCTGCTCAATCCGGATCACGCCGCCATGAGTTCCGACGCCGAGTTGCTGTTGATGTTTGCGGCGCGCGCCCAGCATCTGCATCAGGTCATTCTGCCGGCCATGGAGCAAGGCGACTGGGTGCTGTGTGACCGTTTCACCGACGCCACTTACGCCTACCAGGGTGGCGGGCGCGGTATCGACCTGCAGCGTATCCGCTTGCTGGAGGAATGGGTGCAGCGGGGTTTTCAGCCGCATTTGACCCTGTTGTTCGATTTACCGGTTGAGCTCGGTCTGAAACGTGCCGGCAAACGTGGAACGCTGGACCGTTTTGAACAGGAGCGGCAGGACTTTTTTGAACGGGTGCGACAGTCGTACCTGGATCGGGCCAGGCAGGATCCCGAGCGCTTCCGCATCATAGACGCGGGTCAGGCGTTGCCGGCAGTTCAACGTCAGCTGGATCAGGTGATCGAGGAGCTGGTCAGCTCGCAGTGAAGATTGTTACGCTGACCAGGTAGCGAAGGGTTAAGCGCGAAGGACGCCGATGAATAGTCGATGAAAGGGAGAAAGACGCCATTGAAATGGTTGCAGCCATACCTGGAGCGGCTGAACAGGGCGCGGCAGCAGGGGCGTATGCCGCACGCCCTGCTGATCAGCGGCCAGGACGGGGTCGGCAAGCGCATACTGGCCGAGCAGCTCGCGCATGGGCTGCTCTGCGAGCGACCGACGGCCGATGGGCAAGCGTGCGGTCAGTGTACGGCGTGCGTCTGGTTACGAGCTGGCACCCATCCGGACCTGCTATGGCTGGAGCCGGAAGAGCCGGGGAAAGCTATCAAGGTGGATCAGGTGCGCGCACTGACCGGGGAACTGTGCATGACCAGTCATGCCGGTCGCCACAAGGTGGCGATAGTCCAGCCGGCAGACGCCATGAACAAGAATGCTGCCAATGGCTTGCTTAAGACCCTCGAGGAACCTACCGATAACACACTGCTGGCGTTGTTGAGCGCACTGCCGGGGCGTTTGCCGGCCACCATTCGCAGTCGTTGCCAGCAGCTGCAGATTGCGCCGCCGGACGATCTGACGGCCCGGCAGTGGTTGCAGGGTCAGGGATTGGACAGTACCAAAGCGACTCGCTACTTGCAGCTGGCCAATGGTGCGCCGCTGAAGGCACAGCAACTGGCGGAAACGGATTCAGCCGCGGCGCGTGCTCACCGTCTGCAGCAACTGCTGGCGGTCTTCAAGGGCAGCCAGGATCCGATTGAGACGGCGCGGGAGTGGGCTGATGCGGGCGAGCGGCAGTCCCTCGACTGGTGGCAGGCCTGGTTGCAGGATGTGATTCGCTGGCAACAGGGGGGAAAACCTCCGCATGAGGCTGAAGTGGCGCAAAATTTGCAGCAGGTAATGCAGACCGTGGACGGCCGACAGTTATTTGACATGTTGGACCAGATTTTCAACGCCTTGAACAGCCTCGGTTCTGGTCTGAACCGGCAGTTGATGATGGAGGAACTGATGATTTTCTGGGCAAAATTGGCGGATCCGGCTTCCTGCCGGACGGGCTTGGCGGGCAGGTAGTCAATCGACATGACCATGAAAGCAGCTGGCGGATCGCGACAGGGCATACTGTCACTGACCATCAAGGATAAGAGTGCGCTGTACGCCGCATACATGCCGTTTGTGAAGAACGGTGGCCTGTTCATTCCTACCAACAAGACCTACCAGCTGGGTGACGAAGTCTTCATGCTGCTCAGTCTCATGGGCGAACCGGAAAAGATTCCGGTGGCCGGCAAGATCATCTGGATCACGCCCAAAGGCGCGCAAGGCGCGCGCGCAGCGGGGGTGGGGGTACAATTCAGTGCCCAGGACGGCGGTGCCGCTCAGAAGAAGATCGAAACTTACCTCGCCGGTGCGGTTTCAGCAGACCGCCCGACTCACACCATGTAATATCCCTTTGCGCAGCGTCGCTGCGCTTGCACCGGCACTCAGGGACTCTTATATTGCCGCTGATAGCGGACAGGTCCATTATGCTGGTAGATTCCCATTGCCATCTCGACATGTTGTGCCCCGAACAGCGATCGATCGACGACACGCTGGCCGAGGCCGGACAACTCGGCGTCGAACACATGCTGTGCGTTTCGGTGAGTCTGGAACGTTTTGCTTCCATGATGGAGCTGATCGAACCCTATGCGCAGATATCGGCCTCCGTGGGGGTTCATCCCGACGGAGTGGACGTCGAAGAACCCGACGAGGACAGGCTGGCGGCGCTTGCCGAACAGGACAGGATCGTCGCTGTGGGCGAGACGGGCCTCGACTATTTTCGCGTCGAAGGTGATGTTGAGTGGCAACGGCAACGCTTTCGCCGCCATATCCGCGCGGCCAGAGCCGTCGGCAAACCGCTCATCGTCCATACCCGTGCGGCTAAACAGGACACCCTGGACATCCTCAAGGAGGAGAGTGCCGGCGAAGTTGGCGGTGTGCTGCACTGTTTTACCGAAGACTGGGAGATGGCCAGGGCCGCCATGGACATGAATTTTCACATCTCCTTTTCCGGCATAGTCACGTTCAAGAACGCGCAGGAGCTGAAAGAGGTCGCTCGCAAGGTGCCGCAGGAACGCATGCTGGTGGAAACCGATTCACCCTACCTGGCGCCGGTTCCCAAACGTGGCAAGTCCAATCAACCGGCTTATGTTCGCTATGTGGCAGAACATATTGCCGAGCTGCGTGGTGAATCGCTGCAAGAGACGGCAGCATATACCACGGAAAATTTCTATCGGCTGTTTACCGGGGCTCAACACTGACAGCGAATAAAGTTGGGGCTGCCATGGCCGCTAATCCTGAGGTGTTGCACAGTCACCTGTTGCCGTCATATGCCGATCGGGCAGCACTCATCTCACTCGCCCAAGGACGAGACGGGAGGGACCAGCGGTGCACCTGCCGAGCCGGATCCGGAAGAAGCCAGCTTAGCGAACCTGCCAGGGGTTGAACGGTGGAGAAAAGAAGAGCAAGACGCAATCAGATTCAGGTTGATATAGAAATCGCTCAACCCGGTGCAAAACGCTGTTGTGGTTATGCGGAGAATATAAGCCGGACAGGGGTATCTGTTGTGTTGAGCGAGGGCTGTCTGCCGACACGGCAACGATCCGTCATTCTGAACTTCAAAATATGGACTGGCACCGAAACCTTGTACCGCAAGAGTTACGCACGGGTGGTGCGAGCGCAGCGGGAGCGGATTGCACTGGAATTCGCCAGCCGTGATTTCGCCGCCGAGGCGATCATCCAGGAATTAATGGGCTATCATCGCCGCAACGCAGGAAACAGGCGGGCTCGACGCAATAATCTCCGCACGCCAGGGCAACGAGCCACTGTCTGAAGACGCAATCAGCGCTCCCCAGCTGCGCCCGCCCCATACAGCGGTCGCCAGCCAGGCCTCCTTCAGCGAGGCTTTGTTTTGTTCGCCTAACGGCAGCCGACCAATACCGCTGAGACGGGCGGCGCAGCATGGCATATTAGTGTCAGGGTGCTACACTCAATTAAGAACCACAAAAAGCGCTGACAGCATGGAGGCGTCGCCGGGTCGGGATCTTCCGCTGCAACGCGACCTTTACTGCAACAGGGGGTAATGAGGCGACTTTCGGCCCCGGCGTTTAAGTTTCTATTCTTTAACATTTATTGCCTTCTTTGTAGACCGTTTGTTTGGGTGCTCGTAGGACTTTCATCAGGAGATCACAATGTCCAGCAAAAAACAGATCATTACCGCTTTGGGCGGTTCCCTATGCCTGGCGCCGTTGTTGGCGCTGGCCGTTACTACGCAACCGCTGCCGGCGCCCGAAAGCACGGTACAGGAGCAACCCCTGCTACTGGCGTTTGGCATGGGCAGTGGTGGTCCCAGCAGATCGTCGCGACGGGATTACCACCGGGATGCGCCCGGCCCCGGCTACAACCGTGGCTCAATGGGACGGGGGGGCGGTGAACCTGCTTACGGCGGTCCCGCCATGCATCGGCATGGTCCCGGCTACGGTGCTGGTCCAGGCGCGGGTATGGGTCGCGGGGGCCCCGGTTATGGTGCTGGCCCGGGTGGTCCAGGCGCTGGAGCAGGTGAGCCGGGTTACGCGCCCGGCGCCGGTATGGGCCGAGGCGGCCCCGGCTATGGATACGGCCCCGGTGGTCCGGGTGCCGGCGCGGGTGAACCGGGTTATGCACCCGGCGCGGGAATGGGCCGAGGCGGTCCCGGCTATGGTTACGGCCCGGGTGGACCGGGTGCCGGCGCGGGTGAACCGGGTTATGCACCCGGTGCGGGTACGGGCCCCGGGGGTCCCGGCTATGGTTACGGTCCCGGTGAACCGGGTTACGGCCGCGGCCCCGGCGGGCCGGGCTACGGCTATGGGCAACCCGGCTATCAACAGCAGGGCGGCGGCTATCCGCCACAGCAGTAGCGGACATCGTTGGAAGGCGCGGGGGCACCCGAAACAGCCTTGGGCGGGCGTTCAAGGTGCCCGCTGTCGGGCTACAGCATCGCCGCTGCAAGGCATGCTCCTGCGCTGTGACTTTACGGACGACTTGCAGCGACCGGGCTAACGGTCGTCGTACATGCCGTTGATATCGGCTTCAAAGCGTTCGCACACCCGGTTGCGCTTCAGTTTGAGGGTCGGTGTGATCAGCCCGTCCTCGATGCTCCAGGGCTGGAGCTGACAACGCACCTTGTGAATTCTGGCGTAGCCTGGGAAGGAACTGATCTGATTGGCGATGCGTTCCAGCACCACTTCGTTGACACGGGCGCTCTGGCAGGCGGCGCCATCTTTCGGGTCCATCCCCAGCTCCCGGGCGAGCGCTGTCCACTGTTCGGGATTGAGAACCGCCAGGGCGGTTAGATAGGGCCGGTTGTCGCCGATCACCATCACCTGTTCGAACAGGCCGTCCATACAAATGGCCATTTCCATATCCGCCGGTGGTACTTTCTCGCCGGTGGCGAGCACGATAATTTCCTTGAGTCGTCCTGTGATGTAGAGCTGATCGTTATCGATACGCGCCTTGTCACCGGTGTGCAGCCAGCCATCACTGTCAATCATTTCCGCGGTGGCTTTTTCGTTCGCCCAGTAACCCAGCATGACACCGGGACTGCGAACCAGTAACTCGTCCTGTTCACCGATGCGGGCCTCGACGTCCGGCAACAGGCAGCCGACACCCGCCGGATCGTTGTTTTCGATTGGGTTGACACTGATGACCGGACTGGTTTCGGTGAGGCCGTAGCCCTGGATCATGGTCAGGCCCAGTCCGATGAACAGATGCGCCACACCTTCCGACAAAGGCGCGCCGCCCACCACCGCCAGCCGCATCCTGCCACCGAGCTTCTCCATCACCTTGGCGGCCACGATTTTGTCCATCAGTGGCCACAGCAGCAGCTTTGCGCTCCAGCCGGCGCGTCCCTGCTGGTGTTCGAAGCGTCGCCAACCGGTGTCGACAGCGAGCTCGAACAGCGCGCGCGCCACCGGTGATTTCTCCTCCAGGCCCGCGTGGATTTTGTTGTACACGCGTTCGAAGATGCGTGGCACAGATATCAGTATGGTCGGCTTGATTGCCAGCAGGTCTTCGCCGAGCTGTGGGATGGATCGATTGTAGGCAATGGTGCCACCGATCATCATCGGCAGGTAATAGCCGGCGGTGCGCTCGAGAGTGTGTGACAGTGGCAGAAAGGACAGGAAGACCTCATCCGGTTGGCAGTTGACCACCTGCAGGCTGGCGTAGGCATTCCAGAGAATATTGTAGTGACTCAGCATCACGCCCTTGGGACGGCCGGTGGTGCCCGAGGTGTAGACAATGGTCGCCAGCGCATCCTTGTCGTGGTCGGCGCGAATCAGTTCGGCTTTGTCGGGTAACCATTGGCCCGCCGTTTTCAGGCGTGGCTCCGCTTGTCCGCCGGTGTCGATGTGGGAAACACTGATGATGCGAGTCAGGAAGCCCAGCTTTTCCCGCACCGGTTGCAGGCTGTCCCAGTGCTCCTGTTCACCGATCAGCAGGATTTTGGCACCGGCGTTCTGCAGTATATAGGCGACATTCTCGGCTCGGTCCTGGGTATACAGCGGCACCAGCACCAGATGGTTGGCCAACGCGGCCTGATCGAACATGACCCACTCGGGGCAGTTCTGCATCATTACCGCGACCCGGTCGCCGGCTTGCAGGCCTTCGGCAGCCAGCGCCGCTTGCCAGCGCGCCGCCTGCCTGCCGGCCTCGGCCCAGCTCAGGTCTTTCCAGCGCTCGGTGGCGTTGTCGTAATAGCGGTAAGCCACCTTGTCGGGGCTTCTCTGCACGCGCTCATAAAACAGGCCGGACAGTGTGCCCGCCTGTTCAGGTGTAACCAGATCGACATCTGCCTGCTGATTCATCACATCTATCCGTTGCCTGTTGACTGATCCTTGGAGCCCGACAGTTTCGCCCAGCCGCTTGCCGGTTTGAAGCGGGATCCCAGGCGTTCCTCCAGCGCCTTCAGGCGCTCGAGCAGACTGTCGGCACCTTCAGTCTCGATATAACGCAGCGGTCCGCCCCGAAACGGCGCGAAACCGGTACCGTAAACCATGCCTGCATCCAGGTGGTCGGCGTTCTCCACGACACCGTCTTGCAGACAGCTTACCACCTCATTGAGCATCCTCAACATCATGCGGTCACTGACATCGGAGGCGGGTCGATGACCGCGCGGCATGCCCGATTTTATGGCTTTGCCCTTTTTGTAGCGATAAAAGCCTTCACCACTCTTGCGTCCCAGGCGTCCCCGATTGACCAGGTCGCGCAGGCGCCCCGGTACGCTGGTGCCCAGGCGCTGACCAAGGATCTCGGCGACGTGCAGGCAGATATCGAGGCCGACCGTATCGGCCAGTTCTATCGGCCCCATGGGCATGCCGAACTCGAGTGCCTGGCGATCGATTTCCGCTGCCGGCACGCCTTCGTCCTCCAGTTCCACGGCCTCCAGCAGATAGGGCATCAGAATCCGGTTGACAAGGAAGCCCGGCGTGCTTGCCACCGGCAAGGGCAGGCGATCTATCTTGCGGGTGAAGGCGATGGCGTTGGCGACAACAGCCGCGTCGGTATCATCGTCTCGCACGATCTCCACCAGCTGCATTTTGGCAACCGGGTTGAAGAAGTGCAGACCGACCAGGCGCGCCGGATCGCTGAGGGCGGAGCGCAGCTCCTGCAGCGGAATGCTGGAGGTGTTGGTGGCCAGCAGCGCATCGGCGTGCATACGCGGTTCCAGCTGCTGGTACAGACTGCGCTTGGCGTCGGCGTCTTCGAAAATGGCTTCGATGACGACATCCGCCCTTTCGACACCCATGCCCTGATGGTCGGGCATGAGGCGGTCCATGGCTTCCTGTATGGGCCTCGCTGCTTTTAAACGGCGCTTGAACAGCTCGTGGGCGCGTTTCATCGACGCGGCGATGCGTTCCGGCGATTGATCTGCCAGTGTCACCTGCATGCCCCGGTAGGCGCACCAGGCGGCGATATCACCGCCCATGACACCGGCACCGATGACGTGGACGCGATCGGCTTTGAAGTCCGAGGCGCGTCCCAGGGCTTTCAGCTGTTCCTGCAGCAGGAAGACCCGAATGAGATTCTGTGCGCCGGCACTGACAATGAGCTCGGCCTCGGATTCCGCTTCCGCGTGCATCATGGTGCGTTCATTGTCGGCGTGACGTTGCCAGATATCGATCACCGCATAGGGTGCCGGATAGTGATCCCTGCGGGCTTTTTTCCCTACCTGACGCTGAAACAGCTTCGCCAGCAGCGGGCGTACCCAGGCGTGGTTGCCGAGCGCCTGCAGCTTGGTGGGGTGATGTCGAAACGGTGGCTGGAGAATCACAGCGCGCGCGGCTGTCTTCAGATGGCGTTCCGGAACGGCGTGATCGACTACACCCATACGCTTGGCGGCCCGGGCGCTGACGGTGCGTCCGCTCAATATCAGGTCCATGGCGGGCAGGGCGCCCACCAGCGGCGGCAGGCGAACCGTACCACCGAAACCCGGATGGATACCCAGGCGGACCTCGGGCAGCCCGAGCCGGGTCCCCTGGTCATCCCGGGCAAGCCGGTAACGGCAGGCGAGGGCCAGCTCCAGTCCGCCACCCAGGCAGAAGCCGTGGATCATGGCGACGGTCGGAAACGGCAAAGCCGCCAGGCGGTCGAACACCTCCTGACCGCGTTGTATGGCGCTGAGCGCCTCGCCATGGTTGTCGAGATGGATGAACTCCTTGACGTCGGCACCGGCAATGAAGCCGTTGCTCTTGTCGGACAGGATTACCAGACCGCGTGGGGCACGTTCGACCAGCTCGAGCAATTCCTCATGAAAAGCTTCCAGCACAGCGGCCGAGAGCACATTGGTGCTGGCGTCCTGCTTGTCGAAATGCAGCCAGGCGATGTTGTCCTCGTCGATGACCGTGTAAACATCCCGGTTGCCGGACTGTGTATCCATCAGACGTCCCTCTCGAACAGCATGGCGCCACCCTGGCCGCCACCGATACACAGGCTGACCATGCCGCGTTTCTGTCCGCTTCGCTGCAGCGTCTTCAGGCTGTGCAAGGCAATGCGGGCACCGCTCGCGCCCACTGGATGACCGATGGCGACGCCGCCGCCATCGATGTTCAAGCGCTCTTCGTCGATCGGGCTGAAAGCGCCCTCCAGCCCCAGTTCCTGTTTGCAATAAGCGTCATCCTGCCAGGCGCGCAGACAGGCCTGCACCTGTGCGGCGAAGGCCTCGTTGATCTCCCAGTTGTCGATATCGCCACTGTCGAGCTGGTTTCGCCTCAGTATGGGTGCCATGGCGTGCACTGGTCCCAGACCCATCTGCGAGGGATCCAGACCGGACCACTGGCTGTCGACGATGCGGCCCAGCACCGGCAGCTCGTATTTCTTGACGGCGTCTTCCGAGGCCAGTAACAGCCAGGCTGCGCCATCGGTAATCTGGGCACTGTTACCGGCGGTGACCTTGCCGAAGGGTTTGTCGAAAGCCGGTTTGAGCTTGGCCAGCTTGTCCATGCTGCTGTCGGCGCGCAAGCCGTCGTCGGCGTCGTAGAACTTGCCCCGGTGATCGTAAATCAACTCGATTTCCTCGAGGTGACCGTTCTGCTGCGCCTGCTGCAGGCGCTGGTGACTGCGCAACGCATAGCCGTCCATGTGTTCCCGGTTGATATCGAAGCGATGGGCAAGAATCTCCGCCGTCTGGCCCATGTTGAGACTGACGATCGGGTCGGTGAGGCCGCATAGCAGGCCGATCACCGGTTTGAGGAAGGCCGGCTTGAATGCCGCTACTGCCTTGACTTTGTCCATGGGGGTGCGGGCCGCATTGAATCCGCCCAGCCAGGTTACCATGGCGGTGCTGAACAATAGCGGCGCGTGGCTCATCGCCTCGGTGCCGCCGGCCAGTACCAGTTCCGAGCGTCCACTGGCGATCTCCTGGGCGGCACTGTCGACGGCCTGAAGTCCGGACGCGCAGTTGCGCTGCACGGTCCAGGCGGGAACCAGCTTGTCACATCCCAACCTCAGCGACACCACGCGCGCGATGTTGACCTCCCGGGGACCGGGCATCACGCAGCCGAGGATGACCTGGTCCAGCTCTGCTGCCGGGAAGGGCTGACGGTAGAGCAGGGCGCGACCGGCCTGGAAGGCGAGATCAGAGGCGTGAAAGGGACCGGGTTTGCCGCGTGCGCGTAGAAATGGGGTGCGACTGCCGTCGGTTACGAAGACCGGCCGGCCTGTTGCGAGGGGGTTGGCTTGGACTGCCATGCATCGGTTTCCTTGTTCCAGTAGTTTGCGGGGAATTCATCAACACCGATGACCCGCTGTCTTGCTGCGACTGCGGCACCTACCTGTGCCGCCTCGCGTTCGTCGATCACACCCGCCGCGACAGCTTCGACCAGCGAGTGTTCAGGATCTCCGGACGCAAGTTGACCACTGCGCATGGCATTTCGCAAGTGCGAAAGCACGCCTTGCGCCGCCGCCGTCTTCTCCAGCGCGACCTCCAGTTGTGCCAGTGAGTCGTGCTCAGCGTCGGAAACGAACAAGCCTTCGGTCAGACGTTCGCGGGCGCTGCCCCAACGCAGGATCACATTGGCCGCGCGTTGTAGCAGGGCGTCGCTGGGCGGGCGATACGAGGCGCCGTATGGGAACAAGGTCCACTTCAATAACCGCCCCAGCCAGCGTGCCGGCAGATTGTCGTAGACTTCGAAAAGTTTGAGCTGAGACTCATACAGGGCATTCTGCAACGCCCAATCCAGCAGCGGGCGGTCAGCCGGCTGGCGGCCCTGATCGGCAAAACGCTTCAACGCAGCCGATGCCAGGTAGAGATGACTCAGCACGTCGCCAAGGCGGGCGGACAGGGATTCCTTGCGCTTCAAGGTCCCGCCCAGTGTCAGCAGCGCGGCTTCGGAGGTGATCGCGAACGCCGCGCTCAAGCGCGTCAGCTTGCGGTAGTAGGCGGCTTCTTCGCCGGCAACCGGGGCGGACGCGAAGCGCGCGCCGCTCAGGCCGTGACCCACGGCGCGCACCAGATTGCTCATCAGTAGTTTGATGTGACCGAACAGCGCCCGGTCAAAGCCGACCAGTTCGCGCTGCTGTGCGTGTTTCATTTCCTGCAGCAGGTACGGATGACAGCGGATGGCACCCTGACCGAATATGATCAGACTGCGAGTCAGGATGTTGGCGCCTTCCACGGTAATGCTGATGGGAATCGCCTGATAGATGCGTCCCAGGTAGTTACGCGGCCCCATGCAGATAGCGCGACCGCCGTGCACGTCCATGGCGTCGTCGATGACGCTGCGCATGCGTTCAGTGAGATGATACTTGACGATGGCCGAGGCGACCGAAGGTTTTTCTCCGCTGTCAATCGCCAGGGTGGTGAGTCCGCGGGCGGCGTCCATGGCATAAGTGTTACCGGCAATGCGTCCGAGCACTTCTGCCACCCCCTCAAATTTGCCGATGGGGGTCTTGAACTGTTTGCGCACGGCCGCATAGGCTCCGCCAGCCCGCGACGCCAGCTTGCCGCCGCCGCAGCTCAGTGCGGGCAGCGAAATGGATCGGCCGTCGGCCAGACATTCCATCAACATGCGCCAGCCCTGACCGATACGCGCCTGTCCGCCGATGATCCATTCCATCGGAATGAAGACATCTGTGCCGCGGTTCGGACCGTTCATGAACGCCTGGTTGAGCGGAAAATGGCGGTTGCCGATATCGATGCCCGGTGTATCCGTCGGGATCAATGCGAGCGTGATGCCGAGTTCCTCCTGTGCGCCCAGTAGCTGATCGGGGTCGTAGAGCTTGAAAGCCAGACCCAGCACGGTGGCCACCGGTCCCAGCGTGATGTAGCGCTTGTCCCAGTTGAGGCGTATACCCAGCTGTTCTCTGCCTTGGTATTCCTGGCGGCATACCACACCCCGGTCCGGCATGGCGGCGGCGTCGCTGCCGGCCTCCGGGCCGGTCAGTGCAAAGCAGGGAATTTCCTCGCCGCGCGCCAGGCGTGGCAGGTAGTGACGCTTTTGTTCCTCCGTGCCGTAGTGCAGCAGAAGCTGGGCGGGGCCGAGTGAGTTGGGCACCATGGTGGTTACCGCGGCGGTAATGCTGCGGCTGGCGATCTTCATGACGACGCTGGAATGGCCGTGAGCGGAAAATTCCAGGCCCCCGTATTGTCTCGGTATGATCATACCGAAGAAACGCTGTTGCTTGAGAAAGTCCCATACCGGTTCGGGCAGGTCGTGCAGATGCTCGGTAATCTCCCAGTCGTCGATCATGCGGCACAACTCATCGACAGGGCCGTCCATGAAGGCCTGTTCTTCTTCGCTCAGTTCGGGAGCCGGGTAAGCCAGCAGCTTGTGCCAGTCAGGGCGGCCGCTGAACAGATCTGCCTCCCACCAGGTGCTGCCGGCCTCCAGGGCCTCTCGCTCGGTGTCGGACATCGGTGGCATCATGCGGCGGAACTGCTGCAGAAACGGGGCACTGAGGACGGGGCGGCGGATGGCGGGCACACCCAGCAGCAGGGCTGCGGGAACAAACACCAACCATACCGGAATCAATGCCCAGAAACTGACATCGTGGAGACCGGGCCAGCTCAGCAGATAGAGGGCGACGGCGCCGCTCCAGGCCCATGCCGGTGCCCGCCAGGCGAGCAGTCCGCCAGCGGCTGCCAATACGATCAAAGTCTCCAGAATCGTCATCATGGGTCTGCTCCCGTCAATCTGCACGCACTAGCCGCTGTTAACATTGGACCATGGCCGCCTGGGCGAGTTTTGCCTTTACCGCGGGCGCTTCATCACAAAGTTAACGGCATATCTCCCAAGAGACTGAGAACAGGCATTTATCCCATGAATTAGCGAGGATAGCGCTGCCTGATATTACGAAGCGGGTCATTGCACCCAGAGGGCATAAACGAGCGAAGCGCGGCAATCTCACGTTCATAATCAGTGGCTTGGAGATTGCTTCGTTACCGAAGGGTATCCTTTAGGGCACGGTGTTCCTCGTTTATGCCCTCTGGGTGCAATGACGCATTAACGAGGGCGTCCCTAGCATTTTAGCGGCTGAGTCAAAACCGACAGGGCGCGCTCCAGTGTCGTTTTAGAGGTGTAAAAATGCGGCGAAAAGCGTATGCCACCACCGCGCAGCGCGCAGATGACGCCATTTCTCTGCAGATACCGGTATCTGGCATCGATGTCCTCACCCTCAAAGCGAAACGTCACAATGCCGGCGCGTCGATGCGGGACCTGCTCCGACAGGATGATTCCATCATTTATTGTTATTTTATCAATGAGATATGATATTTTACTTGAAACACTATCAAATACATTCTGAATTCCTACCTCAAGCAGCAGGCTGAGACTCGCCTGCAGGGCGTGTATACCCAGCATGTTCGGGCTGCCACATTCGAAGCGCCTGGCCGTGTCGGCAGGCCGCCACTCGCGGCGATCGTAGTCGCCCATCGCCTCGACCATGTGCCAGCCATACTGCCGGAGTGTCAGACGGTCGATCCATTCGCTGCGGCAATAGAACAGCGCCAGTCCCTCCGGTCCCAGCATCCACTTGTGCCCGTCCGCCATGACAAAGTCAGCCTGGCAGGCCTGCACGTCGAAAGGTTTGACGCCGAGACCCTGAATGGCATCCACGCAAAAGGCCACGCCCCGTTGTCTGCAGGCAGCCCCGATCGGCTGCAGATCCAACGCCAGCCCGCTGGCATATTGCACCGAGCTCACCGACAGCAGGCGCGTGCGCGCTGTGATGGCGTCGATCATCTGTTGCTCCGGGCTGATGCCCGAGTCCAGGTCGACCTCGATGACTTCCACGCCGAGCGGTTTCAGCGATTCCCAGACAATCCGGTTGGAGGGAAATTCCTGAGAGCTGATGACAACCTGGTCGCCCGCCGACCAGTCCAGTCCGTAAGCGACCACCGACAGTGCCTCTGAGGTGCTTTTCAGCAAGGCGATTTCGTCGCTGCTGTCGGCACCGATCAGCGTCTGCAGCTGCACGCGTAACGACTGCTCCGTTTCCAGCCAGCGTTGATAGTGTCGGGAACCACTGCTGCCGTTTTCCTCGGCGAAACGCGCCACCGCCTCGACGGTACGTTTGGGCCAGGGAGCAACGGCGGCGTGGTTCAGATGACAGAGATCGCTGGACAGTATGAATTCGCGTTCGATAAGGTCCATCATCAGCGCTGATCGATGGGGGTGTAATCGCGCTGGTCGGGGCCGATGTAGAGTTGCCTCGGGCGACCGATGCGCTGGTTATCTTCGCTGATCATTTCCATCCATTGCGAGACCCAGCCGACGGTGCGGGCGATCGCGAACATCACCGTGAACATATTGTTGGGTATTCCCAGTGCCTTGTAGATCAGACCGGAGTAGAAGTCGACGTTGGGATAGAGCTTGCGTTCGATGAAATAGTCATCACTCAGCGCTATCTCTTCCAACCGCCGTGCCAGTTCGAACAGCGGGTCGTCGCCGTGGCAGAATTTCGCCAGCACATCGTGACACATTCTGCGGATGATGCGGGCGCGGGGGTCATAGTTCTTGTACACGCGGTGACCAAAGCCCATCAGACGAAACGGGTTGCTTCTGTCTTTGGCGCGAGCCAGAAACTTCGGTATGTTCTTCACCTCACCGATTTCATTCAGCATGCTCAGTACCGCTTCGTTGGCACCACCGTGAGCGGGGCCCCACAAGGCGGCGATACCCGAGGCGACGCAGGCGAAGGGATTGGCGCCGGAACTGCCGGCGAGTCGCACCGTGGAGGTGCTGGCATTTTGCTCGTGATCGATGTGCAGGATGAAGATCAGGTCCAGCGCTTTCTCGGCGATGGGATCGAGCTCATACGCCTCGCAGGGTACCGAAAACATCATGTGCAAGAGATTGCCGGCGAAGCTCAAGGCGTTGTCGGGGTAGACCTGGGGCTCGCCGATGGAATGCTTGTAACTCGCCGCCGCGATGGTAGGCATTTTGGCGATCATGCGGTGTGCGGCTATCTCCCGGTGTCTGGGATTGCTGATGTCGGTGGAGTCGTGGTAGAACGCGGAGAGTGATCCCACCACACCCACCATGATGGCCATGGGGTGTGCGTCATGATAAAAGCCCCGGAAGAAACCTTTCAGGGATTCGTTGAGCATGCTGTGGTGGACAATGATGTTGCGGAATTCCTGCAGCTGCTCCGCATTCGGCAGTTCGCCATACAGCATGAGATAAGCGACTTCGATGAAACTGCTGTGTTCTGCCAGCTGCTCAATGGGGTAACCACGGTACAGAAGCTGGCCCTGATCTCCGTCCAGATAGGTCAGCTTGCTATGGCAGCTTGCCGTTGAGACGAATCCGGGGTCATAGGTGAAGTAACCGAGTTCGCGGAAAAAACGACCGATGTCGACGGCGTCGGGTCCGTTTGTTGCCTCCTTGACCGGCATTTCGATCGATCGACCGGTCTTATTGTCGGTTACGGTTACCGTATGTTTTGCCATGCAACATCCTCCAGCCTTTCCAACATCCATTATGGCACGGATAGTACGCCTTCAGTCTCACCGCTGTTTCCTTGACTGGTTCCCAGGTCAAAGCAAGCGTCGTGCCAGCCAACCCACCAGTTCCAGAAGCTTGCGCCCCCAGAAGCGGGTTCTCCATGTCTCGACCAGGATCTCCTCTGAGCGTTGCAGATCCTCGAGGAACACCGCTCGCCA
>Ga0209536_100008406_pt1 | contig 15481 bp, 11 predicted proteins | sample DeeMarSeWOR28_12_FD_187461 | JGI IMG/M metagenome (GOLD analysis project Ga0209536, IMG submission 187461) | Marine sediment microbial communities from White Oak River estuary, North Carolina - WOR-2-8_12 (SPAdes) (version 2) | ecosystem: Environmental > Aquatic > Marine > Intertidal zone >...
AACCTTAGCCGCCACAAACAACATGGCCGAGGCATTCTTACAGGCCGCAACGCAAGAGCCACATCCTATGCAAATACCGGCATCAAAAGCTCTATCTGAATTTTCTTTTTTAACAAGGATAGAATTTGCTTCCGGAGCAGAACCTGTATTCACGGAAATATATCCCCCAGCCTCAATGATTTTATCAAAAGCAGTTCTGTCAACAACCAGATCCTTTATTACCGGGAACGCTTTTGATCGCCAGGGTTCAACGGTTATTTTATCTCCATCCTTAAAATGACTCATACTCAATTGACATGTAGTAACATCTTTCTGAGGCCCGTTGGGTCTGCCATTAATAAACAATCCGCACATACCGCAAATACCTTCCCTGCAATCATTATCGAAAGCGATAGGATCATCATCTTTCTTAATAAGTATTTCATTGAGATAATCTAACATTTCAAGAAAGGTCATTTCAGAGGAAACGCCATCCAGTTTATAGGTTACAAATTTCCCTTTATCTTTACTGTTTTTCTGACGCCAGATTTTAAGCATTATATTCATATCAAATATCTTTTGAGCATTAATTATTTTCCCTATTTGTAGCTTCTTTTTGTAGGCTTAACAAACTCAAACACAAGTTCTTCCTTATGTAATTTAGGTTTTGATATTTCTCCTGTGTATTCCCACGCTGCGACATAAGAATAATTTTCATCATCTCGTTCTGCTTCTCCTTCTTCAGATTGATATTCTTCTCTGAAATGCGCCCCACATGACTCTTTCCGGTTAAGTGCATCGAGAATAATCAAACTAGCTAAATCAAAGAAATCAGCTACCCGCCATGCTTTTTCAAGTTCATGATTCAATTCATTCAGACCACCTGATACTTTGACATCTTTCCAAAACTCTTCCTTAAGGTCTTTTACCAGTTTCAGCGCTTTTTCTAATCCTTTTTCATTTCTTGCCATTCCAGAATAAGTCCATAATATATTACCAAGCCTTTTATGAAAAGAGGTTGGCGTCTGTGAGCCTTTTACTGATAAAAGTTTATTCAGTCTATCCATAACTGCTTTTTCCGCTCTATCGAATTCGGGAGTATCTGTTGAAATCCGTGGTACTCTGATTTGGTCAGCCAGATAGTCCCCTATTGTAACGGGTATAATAAAATATCCATCGCCGGCACATTGCATAAGAGAACTAGCCCCCAGGCGATTAGCACCATGATCAGAGAAATTAGCTTCTCCTAACGCATACAATCCCGGTATAGTAGTCATTAGATTATAATCCACCCATAATCCCCCCATTGTATAATGAGATGCGGGATATATTCGCATAGGTTCTTCATACGGATTTATTCCTGTAACTTTTTTATACAAATCAAAAAGAGTTCCGTATTTAGCTTTAATTGCATCGTGTCCCTGATTTTTAAGGGCGTCTTTAAAATCAAGATAAACTGCCAATCCTGTATTTCCGACCCCATAACCCTCATCACATCTTTCTTTAGCTGCCCTGGAAGCGACATCCCTTGGAACCAAATTCCCGAAAGCAGGATATCTTCGTTCAAGATAATAATCTCTTTCTTCTTCATTTATTTCGTTGGCATGCCTTTTGTCTCCCTTTTCCTTTGGTACCCATACCCTTCCATCATTTCTCAATGATTCAGACATAAGAGTGAGTTTGGCCTGGTAATCATTTAATTGCGGAATACTGGTTGGATGAATCTGTGACATACTTGGATTGGCCATAAATGCACCTTTTTTATAGGCTGCCAGTGCAGCACTTCCGTTTGAATTTACAGCCAGGGTTGACAGGTAATATACTGTACCAAAACCTCCCGTTGCCAGAACAACGGCATGTGCAGAATGTCGCTCAATATCACCAGTGATTAAATTTCTTGTTATTATTCCTCTTGCCCTTCCATCGATAAGTACAACATCAAGCATATCCCGGCGCGTGAATATTTTAGCTTTACCAGCCTTTATTTGCCTGCTTAATGCCTGATATGCAGCTAATGTGCATTGCTGCCCTGTTTGACCCTGGGCATAAAACGTTCTGGAAACCTGTACTCCTCCAAATGACCGATTAGAAAGATAACCACTATATTCCCTGGCAAAGGGAACACCCTGAGCAACAAATTGATCTATTATATTATTGCTTATTTCTGCCGCACGATAAACATTTGCTTCCCTGGCACGGAAATCACCACCCTTGATCATATCATAAAACAGGCGATAATCACTATCAGCATCATTTTTATAATTCTTAGTTGCGTTTATGCCACCTTGTGAAGCAATTGAATGTGCTCTTCTTGAGGAATCCTGAAAAACGTAGACTTTTACATTATATCCCAACTCGGCAAGAGACGCTGCAGCAGATGCACCTGCCGCACCAGCTCCAACAACAATAATATCAAGATTTTTTTTGTTTGCAGGATTAACAAGTTTAACTGAAGCCTTGTATTTAGTCCATTTCTCTGCGAGTGGACCTTCAGGTATTTTTGAATCAAGTGTCATAATTTTATTTTGACTTTATTACATAAAAAAATAAACATATACCGGCATAGTAGCAAATCCAAGCGGGACCAGGAGCGCATATAAGATACCTAGGAATTTAATTACCGGGGTATACCGTTGGTGGTTTAGACCAAGGGTCTGGAAAGCACTCTGAAATCCGTGCCATAAATGCAGGGAAAGTGCTACAAGGCCTATTAAATAAGCGACCAGTACATATGTGTATTTAAACTGAATAATAACAAGCTTGTAAATATCCCTGTTACCATTCGCATCGATTTCAAATTCATATCCGCCACCAAATTTGTATTGCCACCAGAAATCCTTTAAATGGATGATCAGAAAAATTAAAACTAACGAGCCCAGCAATGTCATGCTGCGTGAGACCCAGGTGCTGTTCTGGATGGCGTTTTCAACGGCATATCCTACTCCTCTGGCTTTCCGGTTGGAAATCCATAGTATAAACGCAAATAATGCGTGGACAAGAAAGCATAAATAAAGAAGATAAGAAATGACCTTGATCGGTGCGAATGATGTCATAAATACCGCGTAATTGTTAAATGACAGACCCTCATCATGGGAAAAAATCGCCAGATTGCCGATGAGATGTACTATTAGGAATAAAATCAAAAACAGTCCGGTCAATGACATTAATAGTTTTTTACCTATGGAACTACCAAAAGTATCTGTAATCCAGCTCATGATTGACTAATTTTAGAATCTCTTGTATAAAATAAAAAATTATGATGTTGTATCAACAAAATCAGATTAAAAAGACTGATGACCAAAAATAAGAAAATAATTTTCATATCTGAAGCAATTAATACATTGTTACTATAACTAATTGTTAATTTTATTTGTTTGTATATTAGTTAGTGTTTTTAGTCGTTGATATTATTGAGGCTTACTGAAAATTAATGAGAAGTAATAAGATACGAATGATGCTGCTCATGCTATTCGTAATGGCATCAGCGAGGACCCATGCAACGCATATTCGTGCCGGGGAGATCATCGCTGAACTATTGGACTGCACATCAAATACGTATCGCTTAACCCTGGTCGGTTATACCGACACGGGTTCTCCTGTTCTGTATGGTGGAGGTGAGATGAAGTTTGGAGACGGCTCACCTCCCGTGAATTTTACGCCGGGCAGTCCGGATTACTTTCAGGACCTGGGAGATGAGGTCGCTTTGAATATTTTTTATGCACAACATACCTTCCCCGGGCCCGGAACCTATACCATAAGTTACCGCGAATTTAACCGTAATGCCAGTGTCGCCAATATGGACAATTCTGTGAACACGCCATTTTATATTGAAACTCAAATTGTAGTTGACCCATTTTTTGGTTGTAATAATACCCCCATCCTACTGAATCCACCGCTTGACAGGGCTTGTGTGGGTAAGGCGTTTTATCATAATCCAGGGGGTTGGGATATAGACGGTGACAGCTTGTCCTATGAAATTGTGGTGAACAAACAGGATGTCGATATACCGGTTGTAAATTACCGACTGCCTCATGACTATGATATTGCCACTGCCCCTGGCGTTACCAATGAAGAAGGTACAGGTCCTCCTACCTATACCCTGAACCCTGTTACCGGAGACCTGATCTGGGATGCACCCGGTCAGGAAGATGAATACAACATTGCTTTCATCATCAAGGAATGGAGGTACTTCCCTGAACTTGAAGAATGGATCCAAATGGGATATGTAACACGGGATATGCAGATCATTGTGGAAGACTGTGAAAATGAAAGACCCGAACTTACTATACCCGAAGACACTTGTGTGGAAGCAGGTACATTATTGCAGGAAGTTATCCGGGCTGACGATCCTGACAACCACAGGATAACAATTTCTTCTTTTGGCGGCCCGTATGAAATGCCTTCTTCTCCAGCCACGTATAGCCCATTACCAGATGATCCGGTCAACCCGCAACCATCACCGGCATTCATTGATTTCTCATGGTTGACAAATTGTTCGCATGTGCGGTCTCTGCCTTACCAGATAACCTTCAAGGCCCGGGATTTTCCAGATAAACTGGAAGGACCCTCCCTGGTCGACTTCGATACATGGGAGGTGACTGTGGTTGGACCGGCACCCGAAGGACTTACCGCCTCCGGATTGACAGGCAGGCGTGTTTCCCTATCCTGGGACCAGTATGCCTGCGAAGCATATGCAGGGACCATGCAGATATGGAGAAGAGTTGACAGTTATGAATTTGAGCCGGACAATTGCGAAGTGGGCATGCCGGAATATGCCGGTTATACGCTTATTGCCAATGTTCCTATCGATCAAATGGATTATATCGATACAAACAGTGGGGCAGGATTAGCATACGGCGCTACTTATTGCTACCGGATCGTGGCTGAATACAAATTACCGGCAGGTGGGTTCAGTTATGTTTCCGATGAAGTATGTATAACCATAGAAGAAGACCAGGATCGATTTGGTCCAGTGATCACCAAAGTGAGCGTACTGGAAACGGATCCGGTTAATGGAGAGATCCAATTGCAATGGACAAGCCCCTTTGAAGTGGACCCGGCAGTATTCCCGCCTCCCTATTCCTATGAATTGTACAGATACGAGGGGCCCAACGGTTCAGGTCCAGCATTCGGGCCCATTACAATATCAGATACTACGTATATCGATACAGGCCTGGATACTGACCTTTCATCCTACAGTTACCGGGTTGTGGCCTATGATAACGGGGGTATGATCGTCGACACTTCCGCCCTGGCATCCTCCGTCAGACTGTTTGCGGATCCCAGAGTAAGCAGCATAGAGTTAACATGGGCTGCCAACGTGCCCTGGTCCAACAATACTCAGGATTATCCATATCATTATATATACAGGGACAATATCAATCCTTCGGATGAAGATGAACTGGTTCTCATAGATAGCGTGGATGTTAACTTTAATGGCTTTCACTATATTGATTCCGGACAGGTAGATGGAATTAAGCTCGATGAAAATACTTTTTACTGTTATTATGTAACTACACAGGGATCGTACGGGAACGACAAAATAATAGAACCGCTCATCAATGATTCACAAATTATATGTAACCAGCCAAACGATACCATACCACCTTGTGTTATCATCGATATTGGTGATACCCTCGTAAGCGATACTACCTGTCTGGAATTTATTCAGGATAAACCCTGTAATTTCGACGGATATTATCATGAGATTGAATGGATTACTGACCCGATAGGTGATAATAATGATTGTATACGCGATATTGTCTACTATGAAATTTGGTTCTCGGAAAACTGCTTTGAAGAGGAGTTTAATATCGTTGGCATAGCCACTGAAAATTATTTCAGACACGAAGACCTGAATTCATTCAAAGGTTGTTATAAGGTCCGGGCGGTCGACAGGTCCGGTAATCCAGGAGATTTTAGCAGGGTAAAACAATTTGATAATTGTCCGTATTATGAATTACCGAACATCTTTACACCTAACAATGATGGAAAGAATGATGTTTTCCGGCCCTATTCTTTCCCATATATAAAATGTCCGCGTTTTGTTAATTCCCTGACCTTCAGGGTTTATAATCGCTGGGGTAAAGAAGTATATTCTGAATCAAGCGGCGGTGAGAACTCAATATATATCAACTGGGATGGACGTTCGAATGAAGGTGCTGTTCTTGAAAATGGAGTATATTATTATAAGGTCGAAATTCAGTATGATATGAATGACCCGGGTCAGAGGACACAGACCATTAAGGGTTGGGTCCAGATCCTTAGATAAATTAATCCATGACTGGACAATCGATTCTCATATTAATTACTATTTTATTAGGATTATTGATCATATTTATTGGATGGTATATACAGAAAGCGAAAGCTTATCATCTTATAGCCGGTTATAATTCACTTTCGAAAGAAGAAAGGCAAAAGCTGGATATTGATAAATATGCAAAGTTATTTCGGAATGTATTTTTGCTAATGGGGTTTTTAATGATTATAGCATATCCGGTTCTGTCATATTTAAATATTGAAAAATATTTATCGCTTACTGCTATCTTTATTGTAATCCTTGGTGCAGTTTACTTGAATTTCAGGAGCCAGAAATTTTTTAAAAAGAATCATAATCAAGTTGTTTAAGGGTGCTATGGCAAGATGTCATCAACTTCAGATTGGCCAATAGTCCCTTCAATAATAATATATCCCGGCTCATGAAAATGTACAAAATATTTTTGAAATATTGATTTTGTCCACCCTGCCAGCTTTAAAATAGAATAAAATTCATTGATTTACTATTATAATATTTAGCTTTGTCAATTCATTAAAAAGTGAGAAGCATGAGAGCATACATTTTTCCTGGGCAGGGGGCACAATTTCCAGGTATGGGGAAAGATTTATATGAAAGGTCAGAGAAAGCGAAATTGTTATTTGAATCAGCCAATAAGGTCCTAGGCTTTCGCATTACTGATATCATGTTTGAAGGTACCGCTGAGGAATTGAAACAAACGAAAGTAACCCAGCCGGCTATATTTTTGCATTCTGTTATAGCAGCTCTGATGGATGAAGATTATCAGCCTGACATGGTCGCCGGACATTCCCTGGGAGAGTTCTCGGCCTTGGTATCGAATAAGGTTTTAAGTTTTGAGGATGGATTAAAGCTGGTGTCAAAACGGGCTGAAGCTATGCAGAAAGCCTGTGAGATCAATCCATCAACGATGGCTGCTATCCTGGGAATGGAAGACGAGAAAGTGATTGCTATCTGTGAAGGTATTGATGAGGTGGTCGTACCGGCCAATTATAACAGTCCAGGGCAATTGGTGATTTCAGGATCAAATGAAGGGATTGCCCTTGCGTGTGAAAAGTTAAAAGATTCAGGTGCCAAAAGGGCCCTGCCATTACAGGTTGGCGGGGCTTTTCATTCACCTCTAATGGAACCGGCACGGGCCGAACTCGAACAGGCCATCCTGGATACCACATTTAGTAAACCACTATGCCCTATATACCAGAACTATACTTCCAGGCCGCATACCGATGTGGAGGAAATAAAGAAAAACCTTAACCATCAGCTGACGGCACCCGTTAAATGGCGACAATCTGTGATCAATATGATTGAAGATGGGGCCACCCAATTTATTGAATGCGGTCCGGGAAAAGTACTTCAGGGATTAGTGAAGAAAATAAACCCTGAAGTTGAAGTAGGAAGTATTGCCTAACAGTTTTCTGACCAGTTGATAATCTTTTCAACCCCGAGAATATCATTGGTGGTCTTTAGTAGGTTCGCGTTCGAAACCTTTAATACAGGATGAATTTCATCAGGGATCAGTTCGCATAATGGCACCAGTACAAATCTCCGGTGAGGAATACCAGGATGTGGGACCGTCAGATCTTCAGAATTGATGATCTGATCTTCAAAATACAGGATGTCAATGTCGATGATCCTTTCCTTCCATTTACCCTGCCGGATCCTACCGATCGATTTTTCAATCGCCAACAAGGCCTTTAAAGTCTCCACTGCATTAAGAATTGTTTCGAACTGCAAGATCTGGTTATAGAAAGGGGCCTGGTCAGGGTAACCCCAGGGATCTGTCTTGTAGATAGAGGATGATCGCACAACCGGTCCAATGTTTTCAGCTATTTTATCCCGTGCGGTCTGCAGGTACATTGCCCGCGATCCTATATTACTGCCTAATATTAAATATTTTCCTTTCATCCCGAAAAAAAGGCAACCATATAAATTGTTTTCATGTTGTTACTGTAAAGTAATATAATTACAGTCGAAATAAATACAAATATCTTAAGCACATGAAATTCTTACGTAATCTGTTGGCTGTTATAGTTGGATTGTTCATCTATAGTTTTATAATGCTTTTCATTTTTATTGGCATTATTTCTATTACCTCCGTCGAAAAAGCGGTATCAGTTCCTGAAAATTCAGTGCTGCGCTTAAAATTAAGTGGACAAATAATTGAACGCGAAATTGATGATCCTTTCGCGGATCTTGGAATTTTTGGATCAGGGCCGAGGGACATGGGATTAAAGGAAATAAAGGAGGCGATCAGGCACGCTAAAGCTGATGAAAACATAAAGGGCATATTTCTCGAACCAAAATTTTTTGTAGCAGGAATGGCTGCGATTGAAGAATTACGAAAAGAACTGGCCGATTTCAGATCTTCCGGGAAATTTATAGTATCCTATGCCGAATACTACACGGAGAAGGCGTATTATGTCGCTTCCGTTGCGGATGAATTATATATAACCCCCGGATATGGTATGCTGGAATTTAATGGATTGTCAGCTGAATACGCCTTTATTACTGGTACCCTTGAAAAATTGGGTATTGAACCACAGATCTTCCGGGTTGGTGATTATAAATCAGCAGTCGAACCCTTGATCCGCAAAGACCTGAGCGAAGAAAATAAGGAACAGATTTCAGCCTATGTCAACTCAATTTATGACCATATGTTGAAGGGAATAGCTGAATCAAGGGATATGCCGGTGAATGAGGTAAGAAAGATCTCTTATTCAATGTTGGCAAGGAATACCAAAGATGCTGTTGAGCTTGGATTAATTGATGGCGAGAAATATTATAATGAATTCTTGCTTGTACTCAAGGAAAAACTGGGTGTGGAGGAGGATGATAATGTTGACATGATCACCTACAGAAAGTATAATAAGTCCTATTCAGAATCAAAATATTCACGGGAGCGGATTGCAGTGATCGTGGGTGAAGGCAGCATAATTACCGGCCAGGCTGAAAACCAGATGATTGGTTCCGACAGCTATGCACAGCTATTAAAGAGTGTGAGAGAAAATGAAAGGATCAAAGCCGTTGTGATCCGGATCAACTCAGGCGGCGGCAGTCCGCTTGCCTCTGATATAATCTGGAAGGAGATCAAACTGACAGCAGAAAAAAAACCGGTAATAGCCTCTATATCGGATGTCGCCGCATCAGGAGGTTACTACATTGTAATGGCCTGTGATAAGATCTATGCTCAACCGACATCCATTACAGGGTCTATTGGTATTTTTGGCGTTTTATTTAATGTGGAAGAACTTTTTGAGGATAAACTGGGAATAACCTTTGATAATATCAGTACAGGGGAATTCTCTGATATGTATACTATGACCCGTCCTCTGACCTCTTTTGAAAAAGAAATAATTCAGAAAGAGGTCGAAGAGGGGTATGACATATTTACGAGCAAGGCTGCTGATGACCGTAAAATGTCCAGGGAAGACCTGCTGAAAATTGCCTCAGGGAGGGTATATTCAGGCTATGAGGCATTGGAGAATGGCCTGATCGATGAATTTGGCACCCTGGATGATGCGATTGCTGAGGCAGCTGAAGAAGCCGGACTGGATGAATATACAGTGAGTTATTATCCGCGACAGAAAACATTTCTGGAGCAGATCATGGCAGACCTTAGCAATGATGTCCAGGTACGTTATATGAAAATGAAGCTCGGCGACCTATATCCGTATTTTGAGCGGATCAGAGAATTAAATACTTTGAAAGGAATCCAAGCCCGATTACCTTACGATATCAAGATCAATTGATTCGCTGGTGATCTGAATTGATAAACCCGGGATATATTAGAACCTGAATCCCATGCTTAAAATGATCTGAGGATTTCTTAAGTCCGTATCAAAATGAATGTCCGTACCGGGAATCGAAACAGACTTGCCCAGTGCGCTTAAATTTCCTTCGTATTTCAGGTCCAAGATGAAAGTTGAGATATCAAATCCAATACCTGCCTGGTAGCCGATAGCTCCTTTCTGGAAATCCTGTCTAAAGACATCTTTTGTGTTACTCCATACCGATTTATCTGAAATCACATAGGTAAAGGTGGGACCTGCATATACTCTGAAAGATTTAGTAAAATAAAAACCAGCCATGATCGGTATATCGAGCCTGTCAAGCTTTATCTCGCCCAGTCCGGGAAAGTCGATCCCATCGTTTGAGACTTTGATTTTTCCACCTGTAGCCGAATACAGTAACTCCGGTTGCACATAGACCTTTGAAATCTTTAATCGCGAATACAAACCGACGTGCCAGCCCAAAACAGCTTCTCCGGACCTATAAAATACACTTTCCTGGTTTTCACCGGAAGAAAATACTTCATCTACTTTAAATTGCGATGAACCCAAACCTGCTTTTAAGCCCAACTGAAAGAATTGCGCATTGGTCTGGTGAATAGCCACCATGACCAATAGAATAGTTATCAATCGTTTCATAACAATTTGAATTTAAGGTGATTAAAATCCGAGTTGGTACATGATGCCGGCCCTGAACCATCGTTCGGGCATAGGTGTCATGACCTCACTATACCGGGTATTGGTAAGATTGGTGGCTTCAATGTAAATATAGGGTCCGTTCCCTTTATCCCAGTACAATCTTGAATCGAGAATCCAATAACTCAGGTCATCTTCCCTTTGATTCATCCTGGTTTTAAAGTCAAGGAAAATATGGGATATAATCCTTGTGTTGAAACCAAAGATAAACTGATGCCGAAGGCTCTCTAATATGTACCTGGATAATTCAACCGGGTTTGTTAGATCCGAGTTGATAAAATTATAACTCAGGTAAAGATTTTTCAAGAACCATTTTTTATCCACCAGGCTTTCCATATTTAGTTGAGCAGCAATTTCAATGCGATTCCGTTTAATATCGGAAATGTTAGCAGCTTCCCAGCGGTAGGTTGAATCGGTCAAAGGTGTCCCCAACCAGTCAATCAGATCATGTGCATCCTGGTAGAACCAATTCAATTCAATGCTCAGGGGATTTTTAAAATATCGGACTCCGATCTCAAATGTAAGGGCTTTTTCCGGATCGAGGTATGGGTTACCTTCTTCGACAGGGCTTTTATAATACATATCATAGAATGTAGGAATGCGATAAGATTTCCCAAGGTTACCATATAACCTCAGGTCAGGTCTTGCCAGGAAGCCGATATCTATTCCAGGGAACGCATTCCAACCAAAGTCGGAATAATGGGTAATATATACCCCGGGGGTTAGGTCAAACTTTCCGTATTTTATCTGGTGCTCGAGGAACACTCCCAGATTATTCCTGTAAAATCCATCCAGGTTACTTTTGGATGTGACTCCATTCCTTATCCAGTCTCCCAGGATCCCTTCCCTTCGGTATTCCAAACCGATTCCCGTCTGCCCTAGCCTGTTATTCCAGGTACTGTTAATTTCTGCAGCCACCACATGGGTAGTATGGTCGTTCTGATAGACTTCCGGATTATTCCGGAAAAAAAAGTAATTATCATTATTTCTCCTCCAATAAATACGCGGTCGTACTATAAAATTACCGATATGTTTGTCATAACTGATGCTGAAAATTGACGTTTGTACTTCTTCGTATTGTTCATTGTAATTGGGGTTGGCATAAAACCCGTTCGCTCCGAACTTTCTTCCGGACCAGCCTCCCAATATATCAAGTGTACCACCGGACAATTTCGCTTCAGCCTGATAAAAAAGATTATGGATCTTAAAGTCAGTATTGTACCGGTATCCATCTGATGCGTCATGAGAGAAACTGATGTATTGCTTGTATTTGTCGGCAGGCAGGGACACATCCAGGGAGCCGCCATATGACTGATGCTGCCCACCATAAAGACGTATCCCGGCGAATCGATGTTCGGGAACCGCGGTGATAAAATTCACTGCGCCGGAGAAGGCGTTCTGTCCGTAGATTCTGGCCCCGGGGCCTTTTAAAACCTCTATTTTTTTTAAATTGCTGAAATTCACTGGTATGTTCAGGCTATGATGCCCCGTTTGAGGATCAGTAAGTTTGACACCATTGATAAGCACCAGGGTTTGCTCGAAGGTGCCCCCCCTGATGCCAATATCAGCCTGTACACCCACAGGCCCTCTTTGCCGGATGTCAACACCCGGAACATAAGACAATATTTCAGGGATACTTTTTACTGGCATTCTTTGAATTTCAAGATTTGTGATCACTGAAATATTCCTGGATGATTCTTTAAATGGAACCTGTATACGGTTTCCATGGATAACAATGTTCTCAAGCTCAACAGTTTTAGTAGAGTCATCCTGGGCGTTAACTCCAGCGGCAAGCCCGATAAGAAGGATAATATGTATCAACCACTTCATCCTGAATCAAGAAAAATCCAGGATATTGATGTATCCTGGTTGTTGGATCTTGAAAGCGTATCCAGGTACGCCGAATTTGAAAATATTAAATCGCACGAGGCTTCACCCTCATGCAGTATATTCTTTGAGACAAAGCCTCAAAAGAACGGATCACGAAGCAGAGCCTGCCCATCCTGTCAGGCGGGCTTCGCACTATTGAAGAACATTTAACATCCCGACACGGTATGGCGCGAGTTAAAATTCCTCGCAGCATGTACCAGAGGGATCCCTTGCGGCGCTGCGGCGAGCTTCTATTATTCGGTAAATCTAATGATTACTTAGGTATTCGTGGACTTAATTCCAGGATTAATTCCAGGATCAATTTATGTGGAGTACTGTGGGCGTAAACTCAGAATGCCTAGCAATCTGTAATATTTACAGGTATATTTATTGCCAATCCACCATCGGAAGTCTCTTTATATTTTGAGTTCATATCCAGCGCAGTATCCCACATGGTCTTTATCACGTTGTCCAGGGTAACCTTAGCGGATTCTGGATCTCCGTCGAGCGCCAGGTAGGCCGCTGTAATAGCTTTAATGGATCCCATGGAGTTTCGTTCAATACATGGTACCTGGACAAGGCCACCCACCGGATCACAGGTCAAACCAAGATGATGTTCCATTGCGATCTCTGCTGCCATCAATACATTATCAGGTTTACCACCAAGGCACTCCGTCAGCGCCGCTGCGGCCATGGCAGAGGATACACCGATCTCTGCCTGGCAACCTCCCATGGCAGCTGAAATAGTAGATCCCTTTTTGAAGATAGAACCGATCTCCCCGGCAACCAGCAGAAACTTGATGATATTATCTTCATGCCCTTGATTCACAAAACACAGGTAATACATAAGTACAGCTGGTATAACGCCTGCTGCACCATTAGTTGGAGCCGTAACAATTCTTCCAAAGGAAGCATTCTCTTCATTTACGCCCATTGCAAAACAACTGACCCACTTCAGAATCTCATTAAAGTTGTATTGCCTGGACCTGATCTGTGTGAGCCATTCACTGAAATTACTTGATGTGTCCCCAGGTAGCATGTTCTTATTGAAGAAAGGTGACCTTCGTTTAACCTGCAGTCCACCGGGCAGAAATCCTTCTGTATGGCAACCTTTATACAGGCTTGCTGCCATTACATCCCAGATATCAAGTAAATCAGCATAAAGCTCTTTATCACTTTTTAACGATAATTCATTTTTAGCCACGATATCAGATATTGATCCTCCGGTTAATCTTGTCCAGTGAAGGAGATCCGCGGCGCTGTCGATAGGGTATGGGAATTCAAAAGCCGTAGTTCCGGGGAAAGGAGCATCCTCATTCACGATAAAACCACCGCCAATAGAATAAAAAGTATTGCTTATGGTCTGGTCAGATTGGGTTGTCGCTTCAAACAGCATACCATTTGGATGATAGGCAAGGCGTTCCTCGGTCTGAAAAACGATGTCTTCCTCTGTAATGAAAGCAATAGGCTGCTTACCCCCCAGATTTATCTTTCCGGATGATCTTACAATATTTACTTCCTGTGTAATTAAATACGTTTCGATGGTACGTGGATCAAATCCGGAAAGTCCCAGGATGAGGGCCATACTCGTGCCATGACCTTTCCCGGTCTTTGCCAGCGATCCATAAAGAAGGATACGCATCCTTTTAACCTTTTCTAACAGGTTTTCTGATTCCAGTTGAGCAACAAAGGCCTGTGCAGCTTTCCATGGACCCATGGTATGGGAACTTGATGGTCCAATACCTATTTTGAATATGTCAAACACGCTGATCCTTTCTGAGACCTTTTTCATTCTTATTGTTTTACTTTAAATTCCCCAGGTGTGTATGTTTAAAATGGTCAGGATACTTCAAACCGAATCCGAGTAAACGATCCAGAGAAGCATGCCCCAATATAATGATCCCGGCCAATTGCATCATCTCATTCCCGAAAATGATACCGGCAAAGTAAACAAAAATAGCCAGTCCTTTATGGTGGAAAATATTATAAATCATTGCCCCGGCCTTGTTGTTTAACAGATAACCCAGTATACCAATGTCTGGTGCCAGGATCAATGCAGGGAATAGCCACCATTTGAAAGGCAGTAAAGTAAACAGGTATATAGATAGAAGCATTAAAAAACCTTCTTCCATTTTTAAAATTGAATTTATCTTATGCATTATTTTTATCTAAAGTTTGTTTTATCCAGTCGCATATGAAGGTAAGTACTTCATCTTTTATGGTTTCATTATGTAATTCATGGCGGAGGCCCTCCCAGATCTTTAAGGTGGCCTTTGATCCGGCATTTTCCGCGAACCTTTGCGAAGCAAGATGCGAGGTCAGCTTGTCATCATCGCCGTGCATAATTAAGGTTGGGTAATTGAGTAGATGTGCATGTTCCAGGGCCCAGGTTCCTTGTCTGGTAGCTGAATTATATACCTTAACAGAAACCTTGCCATGTACAAGCGGGTCTTCAAGATAAGCTTTGCCGATCAGGGGGTCATGAGACAATTCCATTGGATCCAGGCTATCCGAAAGTGTCAGGGATGGTAGAATGCTGCCCAATACCCTGGCCAGGTTCACTTTCCAGTGAGGTGGATTAAAAGCCAGTTCGAAATAGGGTGAGGTAATGATGGCGCCCGATATTTCTTTGGATTGATGTCTAAGGATATAGTTAGCAACAATATTCCCTCCTAGACTATGGCCATACAGAAACAAGGGTGTATCGTTGTATTCCAGCCGGGCCTCGATCAACAGGTTCTCAACGTTGGAGATTAACAGCTCATAGGACCGTACATGTCCTCTTTTCCCTGGAGATTTTCCATGGCCCTGATAATCCATTCCAATAACGGAGATCTTATTCTTATTAAAGAAGTCA
>Ga0209536_100008407_pt1 | contig 15479 bp, 15 predicted proteins | sample DeeMarSeWOR28_12_FD_187461 | JGI IMG/M metagenome (GOLD analysis project Ga0209536, IMG submission 187461) | Marine sediment microbial communities from White Oak River estuary, North Carolina - WOR-2-8_12 (SPAdes) (version 2) | ecosystem: Environmental > Aquatic > Marine > Intertidal zone >...
TCTGTTTAACTTCTCATTGGAAATTTCCAGAGTGTTGTTATTTTGTTTCAAAATCAGAAACATGTATGCAAGGTAACCCAGTAAATACAGAGAAGAGAAGAACAGCAATGAATTGTAAATCAGGGCATATTGATCAAGCCTGGCCTGGTTCTTGGCAAGCAGCTGTTCTACCTTTTTAATTTTTTGTTCAATATCCAGCGAACCTAAGGATTCAATGATGTCGTCAATTAGCGGACGTTTCTCAATAATTATCCGGCCATGGTTTACCAGGGTGTTGAGTTCGGGATCCGGATGGATATCCAGCTTGTCGAGTACAGGATATATTTTCAGCGCAGTTTCATGCCCGGGTTTCTGGTTGTATCCAAGCAACAGGTTTGACAGTTTTCCCAGTAGTGCAGCTGACACCGCATTATTGTTATAGACGTTGCTGCCAGCCTGTATCTCTGTATTCAGGCGAGTATATTCATGCAGGGAATTCTGCATTATCGAGTTACTGGTTTTAAACTTCTCAATCAGAACAGCCTGTTGAGCAATGGAATTTTTCAGTATCTCCAGCTCCTTCTCCAGTTCATAATGCTCGATTGCGTAGCTGCCGCTACCGGGGGGTAAGCTTTCATTCAGACTGGAGACTTGCCGCACGCTCTCATTCAAAGAGTCATACTGGTGTGTCCGGTGGGTTCTGTGTCGCAGAATCTCCCGGTGCAGCTTCACCTGCAGGGACTTGATTTCACTGGTTACAGCTGAAGTATCATCGAATGGATTGCTGCTGCTGATGCTGATGCTTTTGTAAAAGAAAAATATCAGCAGCGGTATAACCAGAAGAATCCCTATGGTGTGGTTTACATGCTGTTTCATCAACTCTTTTCCCTGTTGATTTGTATCGGATCACGTTTGTTAACGCTGATGCCCTTATGAAGGGAAACGCGGCCGAATCCCTTGAGTCGCACCTGGCCTGTTTTGTTATCGTCTTCGCCAGATTCAAGCATATAACAGCTGGCACATGACAGGCTATTGTTTTTTGACAGCGGGGTATGGCTGAACAGCGGGGCGTCTGACGTGACTTTGCCAGCATGCATGGCCATGTTTACAGCTATTACTTGAACAGGTCCACTGACTGCTGGCAGAATCCGCTCTTTCGCTGAGACAGAACTGAAGCTAGCAAGTAGAATTGCAGGCAACAGCGCAAACCATGCCGGATTTGTTATCATTCTTATAACTTCCTGTTTCTAAAAGAGGAATACAGGTAAATACAGGGGCGCTTTTGTCACAATTCAGCAGCAATTGTAGCCAAATACATTGAAAAAAACATGAACTATCAGATAAATAGCAATTTCACCGGGTTAATCGCCGCCGCTTTCCTGGTATCTGGACTGGCTCCGGTGCCGGTCTTTGCCGATTGCGCTGATGAGCCGGCCGCGGGTGTTAACTGGGCAGGCTGTGACAAGCAGGGCGTTGATCTCAGTGGAATTGATCTCAGCAGTGCGGTACTGACCAATGCCAACCTGGAGAATGCCAATTTCAGCGGCAGCCGCTTGTCTCATGCTGACTTTAACCGGTCCAGTCTGAAAAACGCAAAATTTGATAAAGCCCGCATGATCGGCGCAAGACTGATAGGTGTGAAAGCCCCGGGTGCAAGCTTCAGGCAGGCGATACTCGATGATGCCAGCCTGAGTCGTTCCAGCCTGAATTCGGCTGATTTCACTCAGGCGCGCCTGCGCAGAGTCAATTTCTACGATGCCGATCTCGCTAATGCCGATTTTACCCGGGCCAACCTCGAAGGGGCGCACCTGGAGCGTGCAAAAATGTTTGCGGCAAAATACGATGAGGCCAATCTCGATGCTGCAAACCTGGAGTCTTCAGACGCGGAAACGGCGAGTTTCAAAAATGCCAGCCTGGTTAAAGCGAAACTGGATAATGCTATCCTGCGGGAGGCAGACTTCACTGAAGCGGATTTGACCAAGGCTTCGCTGCGGGAAGCCAATATCGATGATGCGATGTTCGATGGCGCTGTCCTCAGCGATACAATCTGGATCCAGTATCAACGCTGCCGTTCCGGTTCCGTTGGTGAATGCCGTTAATCACAGGATTATTAATCATGAAGGCACAGCAATGCCTTGAACAAATGGCTGAAACCGCCAATAGCCTCGATCTCGATGCACATATGAACCTGATCTCAAAAACACGTCAGTGTGTTCGGCGTGCCCGGATTTGACGTCATCGGATATGATGACTGGTTCAATCAATGCAAGCATGAGTTTGAAAACAAGCTGCTCAAGCGGGTCAGCTACAAGGGGCTCAACGTTCTTGCAGAAACACCCGACAGGATTATGTTTAAATCACTGGAAACCGTAGAAGGTTCAGACGGTACAGTGAATTCAAGCGGAATAGAATTCATCATTCAGAAAGAAGAAGATGGCACATGGCGAGTAAGCCAGGAACGTGTACCGCCGGATGATGAGCTGGAAAATGACTTGCGCCGCGGCACGCTTCAAACCGCTTATATAACGCAAACGTACAGGTAGCAGATTGTGGGACAGAGAAACCAGGAAATCATTAATGCATTGAAACAGTCTCACCTGTTTACCCGCCTGACCGATGTTCAGCTGGACCGTGTCTATCGCCATAGCCAGGTAGTCAAGCTCGAAGAAGGTCAGCAGCTGTTTGCACAAGGCGAAGACGTGACTAATTTCTACCTGGTGCTAAGCGGAAAAATGAAATTGTACCGTGTGTCGCCAGATGGCCAGGAAAAGATAATTGAGATTGTGCCTCAGGGTGGACTTTTTGCTGAAGCGCTGATGTTTATGGACCAACCGCATTACCCGGTGAGTTCTGCTGCATTGTCAGCGACGACCGTGATTGGTATTGAGGCAAATGATTTCAAGGACATGCTACGGGATTCGGTTGAAACCTGTCTGTTGCTGCTGGGTAATATGAGCTTCCGTCTGCGGCAACTGGTCCACGAAATAGATACCCTGACATTGCATTCCGGCACCTGTCGAGTTGCGAGTTATTTATTGCAGCATGCGCCGGATGACCGGGAAAGTTTTGAGCTTGACACCGCTAAAGGTGTTATCGCTGCCAGGCTGTCTGTTAAACCAGAGACATTCTCACGTATTATTAAAAATCTCAGGGGCGAGGGTGTCATCAGTATTGATGGCAGCAAAATTACCATTCACAATCGTGAGGCATTGAAGGAGTACAGCCTGGTCTGACAGTATCAGGTTTACAGCGAAGACGCAGAGGGCGCTGAGGTTTTACTGGTTTGATTTAACGCGATGGCACAAAGGCGCCAGATGATCGAAGATTGTTATTGCTACAGGTATTCGTAGGAGCGGCTTTAGCCGCGAATTCACTGTACGTTAACGCGAGCAATTCGCGGCTAAAGCCGCTCCTACAACAGCACCCGCTCGATGCCGTTGTTATTTACCCTGTTGACGAATTCATCCTGCCAGTTATTGCCCAGCAGGCTGTTGCAGAGTTCAACAACAATATACTCTGTCTCCAGTCCATTGTCATCCTGGTAGCGTGACAGGCCCTGCTGGCATGCCGGGCACGAGGTCAGCATCTTGACCTTGCCTGCGTTGTTGTCGGCCTGGCCGGTCAGTTCGACGAGTCCTTTCTCAAGTTCTTCCTGCTTGCGGTAACGAAGCTGCTCTGCAATGTCCGGACGGGCTGTGCCCAGGGTGCCGGATTCGCCGCAACAGCGAGCGGAGAGAAGCACATCCTGCTGCATCAAACTTGAAGCCACCTTGACCGGATTGTAGGTTTTCATCGGTGTGTGGCAGGGATCGTGATACAGGTATTGCATACCCCCGTTAGTCTCCATTTTGATGTTTTTCTCCATCAGGTACTCGTGAATATCGAGTAAACGGCAGCCCGGGAATATTTTTTCAAACTCGTATTTCAGCAGCTGGTCCATGCAGGTGCCGCAGCTGACGATCACGGTCTTGATGTCGAGATAGTTCAGGGTATTCGCCACGCGGTGGAAGAGTACCCGGTTGGCAGTGCTGATGGCGTGTCCCTTGTCGGCATCACCGGCGGCCGTTTGCGGATAGCCGCAGCATAGATAGCCCGGTGGCAGCACGGTCCTGGCGCCGGTTTCATAGAGCATTGCCAGCGTCGCCAGTCCGATCTGGCTGAACAGTCGCTCGGAACCACAGCCCGGGAAGTAGAACACCGCGTCCGATTCGCTGGTGGTTTTATCTTCATCACGAATGATGACAACATGCGTGGGATCTTCAGCGTCAATAATCGAACGTAATGGTCTGGAAGGTACTTTTGCACGCATGGGCTTGCGAACCAGCTGAACAATCTGTTGCACGCTGCGTGTGTCACCGGTTGTGGAAGGTGGTAACCGTTTCCTGTTGCCCAGCAGACCGGTAATCTTTGCCGCTGTGTGCGCGGTATTGATCATACGGAACCCCGTCTGTGCCAGACCCAGGCGCATTGCCTTGATTGTGGTCGGGTCTGTCACATTCAGGAACTGCATTGCAGCCCAGCTGCCGATGTTGAATTTCTTCTGTCCGCGGTCTTTGAGGATTTTGCGCATGCGCATAGAAACATCGCCGAAGTCGATGTCCACGGGGCAGGGATTGAGGCACTTGTGGCACACCGTGCAATGGTCGGCGACATCGTTCAGATCCCCGAAGTGTCTCACCGATACGCCTCGACGCGTCTGTTCCTCGTAAAGAAATGCCTCGATGATGAGGCCCGTGGCGAGGATTTTATTGCGCGGTGAGTACAGCAGGTTTGCCCGCGGAACATGCGTCATGCATTCAGGTTTGCACTTGCCGCAACGCAGGCAATGCTTGACCTGGTCGTTGAGCAGACCAAGCTCGCTCTGTTCAAGGATCAGGGCTTCCTGCTGTACCAGTGCAAGTGATGGTGTGTAGGCATTGTCCAGGCCGGAGCCGGGCAGGAGTTTGCCTTTATTGAAGTGTCCCTGCGGGTCGACCTGTTTTTTATATTGAATAAAGTCATCGAGCTTGTCAGCGTCGAGGAACTGTATTTTGGTCAGGCCAATGCCGTGTTCGCCCGAGATTACACCACCCAGGTCCTGTGCAAGCTGCATCACGCGTTCAACCAGGCGATCGGCCTCGTGCAGCATGCGGTAGTTATCGGAATGCACCGGGATATTGGTATGCACGTTGCCGTCACCGGCGTGCATGTGCAGTGCAATGAACAGGCGGTTGTTCTTGATCGCGAGGTGCTTGTTGCGCAACGCATTGCGTAATGGTTCCAGTTCCTGGCCGCGGAAAATCTCGCGCAGTCGCTGTTTGATTTCATTGCGGTAGGAGATTCGTACATCACGACGAAGCAGCAGGTCGAGTACGCGGTCGTCCTTCCTGGTCAACGCCTGCTCCTGTTCATTCAGCAGGTCCCTGAAGTCAACCGCCGGGTCGTCCATGTGTTGCGCCAGTGTTGCCCAGCGATGCCTGATTTTATTCAGGTGATCCTTTGCCAGGTCCAGCTTGGCCTGCAGGATGGCACGATTTTCATCACTGTCATCGTGGTCTTCATCCTGGCTCAGTTCTTTAAGCTCGCCTGACAGGTGTTTTATGAAGGCGTCGACACTCTCCAGTTTGTTGGCAATCGACTGTTCGATATTGATACGTTCGATGCCGATGCTGTAGTCGCTGAGCCTTTGCAGCGGTATGACGACGTCTTCGTTGATCTTGAATGCATTGGTATGTGCCGAGATTGCAGCAGTGCGTGCGCGGTCCAGCCAGAAATGCCGGCGTGCCTCGGGGCTGGTGGCGATAAAGCCTTCGCCGTTGCGCTGTTTAACCCGCATGACGACTTCGGCGACTACCTGATCCAGCCGGGCTTCATCATCGGAGGCAATATCAGCCAGCAATACCATGCGTGGCCGTTCACGGCCCGGTGTTTTGGTCGCGTAGCGCACCGCCCTGATGTAACGCTCGTCGAGATGTTCGAGTCCGGCCAGCACGACGCCATCCGTCGAATCGACATGGTCTTTCAGTTCAACGATCGCGGGAATTGCGTGTGACAGTTCTGTGCCGAAAAACTCGATGCACAGGGTTCGTGTGTGGGCCGGCATGCGATGCAGGGTGAATCGTGCCGAGGTGATAATGCCGTCGCAGCCTTCTTTCTGGATGCCCGGCAGGCCGGCGAGAAACTTGTCGGTGACGTCCTTGCCGAGCCCCTGCTTGCGGAATACAGAACCCGGCATACGCAGCATCCGCGGCTGGCCTGTGCGTGTTTTGCCGTCAGGCGCGTAACTGTGTATGCAGAACACGACCTCGTCCTGTTCGTGGATCTTGCCCAGGTTGTGGTGGTAGCGTTCGATCTCGATCCATTTTGCATCCGGTGTCACCATGCGCCAGCTGACCAGGTTGTCCAGCGTGGTGCCCCAGAGTACGGCTTTCTTGCCGCCGGCATTCATCGCTACGTTGCCGCCTATACAGGATGCATCCTGCGAGGTCGGATCAACGGCGAACACCAGGCCGTGTTGTTCCGCCAGCTCGGATACGCGGCGCGTGACGACACCGGCGCCGCACTCAACGGTCGGTACCGGGTGATCGACGCCATGTATGTTCGCCGGCAGGACATTACCGAGCTGATCGAGTTTTTCAGTGTTGATCACGGCCGAGCGCGCATCCAGTGGCACTGCGCCGCCGGTATAACCGGTACCGCCGCCGCGTGGAATGATGGTCAGGCCTGTATCAATGCAGGCCTGTACAATTTCAGCCACCTCGGCTTCAGCGTCCGGTGATATCACCACGAATGGAAATTCGACGCGCCAGTCGGTAGCGTCGGTGGCGTGTGAAACACGGGCAAGACCACCGAAATCGATATTATCCTTGCGTGTAATATGTTTGAAGCGCCGGCGAACCTGCTCGCGCAGTATCTTGTCATCAGCAAACTGCCGGGCGAATAGATCAACCGCTTTGGTTGCGGCCTGGTGCAGCTCCAGCGCACGCAGGTTGTTTCCGGCGCGCGCTTCGATCTGTCCAAGACGGTGGTGCATGGCATCGATCAGGGCATCGAGGCGACTTTTGTTTTCAAGCAGGTCTTCCTGCAGATAGGGGTTGCGTGTAACAACCCACATATCTCCGAGAACCTCGAACAGCATGCGCGCGGAAATGCCCGTGTTTCGTTGATGGCGCAGCTCGTTGAGCAGGTCCCAGTAGGGTTCACCGAGAAAACGGATCACGATCTCCCGATCAGAGAACGAGGTGTAGTTATAGGGAATCTCGCGGATACGTTCTGGCATGGAATATTTGTTACAACGCTGGTTGCTGACGGATCACCGGCAAAGTGCTTATTTTATCCGAAACTGGAGCCACCAAGGCGATCTCGAGCCGCTTGGCCGGTTTTTTATTGACAGCAGGCGTCTTACTGGGTCAGCAGGGCGTACAGCTGCGGCAGCTCCCGGGGCAGGCGCCGTGGATCGTGTATCACCACGTAATCACCCTTGCCAAAGATATACGGCAAATAATCGTTGGCTTTGTGATCAATGGTTACGCAGAAAGGAATCAGTCCGGCGCGTCTCGCCGATATCACTGCCTGGCGTGTATCTTCAATACCGTATCGGCCTTCGTACTGATCGAGGTCGTTCGGTTTGCCATCGGTCAGTACAAGCAACAGGCGTTTGCCGTTACCTTGCTGTATCAGCTGCTGGGCTGCATATCGAATGCCGGCGCCCAGCCTGGTGTAATAGCCGGGTTTTACCGCATTGATGCGTCCGCGGATGTGGTCATTGTATTGCTCATCGAAGCTCTTGATTTTATGTACACGAACAGGATCGCGTTTTCGGGTGGAGAAGCCATACAGTGAAAAACGGTCGCCGGTTGCCTGCAGGCATTCAGCAAACAGGAACAGGCTGTCGCGGATCACATCAATAATGCGGTGGCTGTCGTCGATCCAGGTATCCGTCGACAATGACAGGTCAGCAAGCAACAGGCAGCACAGATCGCGGTCACCGCTGCGGAGTTCACGATAGAGATTGCCTGCAGACACCTGCTGTCCGGCGCTTCTGTCGGTGACGAAACGCAGATAGGCGTCAATGTCGATGTCCTGGCCTTCAGCCTGTGCCCGCTGCCAGACTTTTGCAGGCGCGAGTGCCTGGAACTGGCTGCGCAGTTTCCGCGCCGTGCGTGACAGCCGTGCGGGCAGGGCGCAGGGCTCGGCCTGATCGGCCTGCATCAATACCACACGGCAGCGGTCGGGTAACAGGGCCTGTGATTTCCAGTTCCACTCGGGCAGTCGTATGCCGTCATCGAGAACAGTGTCGTCAGCGCAGGCTGAAGGCAGGTCCAGGTCGAACTTCAGGCTTGCCTTCGAGGCCTTGCCGTTGCGCGATATCGCCAGCTTGTCGAGATCCCGGGCGATATTCTCGGCACGGTCGATATCTTCTTCTTCATCCGTGCCACGATCGACATTGACGAATTCGCCCATGGTAAAAATGTTTTCCATGCGCACAGTGACCAGGCCCCGGTTGTCTTCGGGTTCGTCGACGTGTTCTGCCTGGCGGCGGCCGATGTCCTCCATTTCCCGCAGGTCCTGATTGTGCTGCTGGTTGTGTGCATGATGATCCTTTGCGCCGGCATCGTCCGCTGGCGGGTTTGTTTTCAACGGAGGATCAGGATGCAGCCATAGCGGCACGGTCTGCACGGGCCGTTTGCAAACAGGGATTTGCTCCACGCTGCCCGGATCAAGCAGCGCCTGTCGAATCGCGCGTTCAGCTTCGGCTTCATCAGTGGCGAGCGAATCGATAGCCGGTCTTTGCTGCAGGTGTTGTTTTACCAGTCGCCGGTAACGCGGCAGCAGACCGGGAAAGCGGTCAAGCACGCGTTTTGCCAGTTGCTGGCTGTTATAAAACCAGTTGTCACCAGTGCCGGTGTGATGATCGGCACAGGCGCCGAGCGCAGCCAGCCAGAAATACATGTCCTTGTTGAGTTCGCTGTCATCAAAGCACGCGATACCCGGCGGCAGCCTCAGTGCGCGTTCATCACGCCATGCCAGGTGAATACGGGTATTGGCGCCGGCCAGCTTTTGCATCCAGCTTCGGTGCGCAGGATTGGCGGTGGCATCTGCGGCCTCGATCTGCAGGCCGCCGTCTCCGCCCAGTGCCCTGAAATAAATACCCAGCGTGTACCTGACGTCGGCGAGGCTGACGGAGGCATCTGCATAACGCCTGTCAGCCATGCGCGTGATCATGTTATGCCAGAGTTCGCCGACCCATTCTTCCATGATCTTATCCTGTGCTCTTGCCTGCAGTTTTCTGCTTTGTGGATACGCCGGGGAAAGCCATCGGCGGTTCAGACAGTTTTTCGGCTTCATCACCGTCAACCCACTTCAGCAGACTCTGTGCTGAGTCACCGCCCTGTACCCGGGTGCAGGCAGAGATGCATTCTCCACATTCGGTACAGGTAAACATTTTCCTCTTGATGGTACGCGGCTGCAGGCGCATCGGGCAGGCGTTATCGCAGGCGTTGTTGCAACGCCTGCAGGACTGTGCATTTTGTCGATCAAATGAAATCACCATGGCGCGGCGGTTTGCCATCCATGCCAGGCTCTGGAACAGGCCGACAGCGCAGCCGAACCGGCAAAAAAGGTGGCGCGCCAGCAAGAACTCGACACAAAAAGCTGCGCTGGCCGCCAGCAGGAAAATGCTCTGGTTACGTGTCAGCTCACCCTGCAGGATGTTGCTGTAGATCTCAAATGGCGGCAGCAGGTAAGTTAACAGGCTGACTGACCAGACCAGGGCGAACACGACGACCGCCAGCAGTGTCGGCAGCAGGAACAAGCGGTCGGGTTTCTGCCTGCGGCCATCCGGCCGTTGCTCCGGCAGCAACTCTTTATCCCAGATACTGGGCTTGCCGATGGCACGTCGCATCAGGCTGTTTATGATTTCGACCACGGAAAAATGCGGACAAAACCAGCCGCAATAGATTCGTCCCCAGCGCCAGGCGATGAATATAAAAGCGGCCACGATCAACAGTACCGGTATCAGGCCATAAACCAGCATATTGATCGCAGCCTCGACTGCGCCTGCCTGGCCGTGCTGCAAGGCATCCAGCCTCAGCGTCCAGTCATGACCGAAAATAATGAAGTTTCCCAGCTCGAGGTCGTAACGGAACAGGTTCAGCGGGGGTGCAAGTATGAACAGGGCGAAGAAGCCGACCTGGGTCAGTGAGCGCCATCGTTGTAGTGTTGTTGTTTGCATCGGGCCTGATACGGGTGGGGTGTCATTGACGACAGCCATGCGGCAGCGCACGTCCGAACACCGGATAGCGCCAGCACTTTCCAGCCATTGCTTTTGCCAGGCCGAGCACACCGAGCAGGACCATGGTTGCGTGAATGATGGTGAACACAATGACGACGATCATCCACACAGTGACATCTTCCATGCCCCACATTTTCAACAGCATGACGATGACGGCTGCAGCAAAAAACATGACTGCAATACTGATACTCGCCGACATGGTTTGCTCGAGGTGTGAACGAGCCAAAGCCGGAGCATCGCGATGTTTTTTCAGGAACATGACAGCGAGAACGATGAAAGCTACAAACGGCAGTATAAGCAGGTTTGCGACATACAAAGATTCAGCTACAACGGCCAGTGACTGGCCCTCGATGCCGGTTTCATCCTGTGTTTGATTATCCGAGTGTGGCATCGACAACCTCGAGCAGGGCTTTCAGGGTTTCGTCATCATCGGTTAACGGCTCTACCAGGGCTGCCTGGCAGGCCTCACGAAAGTCCATGCCGCTTTTGATCAATGTTGCGGCATACACCAGCAGGCGGGTGGATGCGCCTTCTTCGAGATCATGGTCTTTGAGTGCGCGCAATGAACCGGCAAGCTGCACCAGCCGCTGCGCCAGTTCACGGTCGATGCCGCTTTCACCGATCAGCACTTTGGTCTCCAGCTCCGGCGCCGGAAAATCAAAACTCAGCGCAACAAAGCGCTGCCGGGTGCTTGGCTTCATGCCTTTCAACAGGTTCTGATAGCCGGGGTTGTAGGAAACCACCAGCATGAATTCAGGCGGTGCATTCAATATCTCACCGCTGCGCTCGAGCGGCAGAATCCGCCTGTCGTCAGTCAGCGGGTGCAGCACCACCGTTGTGTCCTTGCGCGCTTCGACAACTTCATCGAGGTAACATATCGCGCCTTCGCGAACAGCGCGCGTCAGCGGGCCGTCACTCCAGTAGGTTCCTGCATCGCTGATCAAATGCCGGCCGACCAGGTCGGCGGCAGTAAGGTCATCATGGCAGGCCACAGTATACAGTGGTCGCCCGAGCCGCGATGCCATGTGCTGAATGAAGCGCGTTTTACCACAGCCGGTCGGGCCCTTGATCAGCATCGGCAGCTGGTTATTGAAGGCGTGCTGGAAAAGCTCCACTTCACCCCCCTTGGCGCAGTAAAACGGGTGTTCTCGCTGATCTGTATTCGACTTGATTGATTGCATATCCACTTTAGCTTCTCCACTTCAGCTTGCGCTGATAAACGCCCAGCTAATCATGCTGCCGGGTACGATCAGCCAGATAATGATGGCCCAGCGCCATAAACCACGAACACCCTTCAATCCCATGTAATAGTCACCGATCAGCAGTCCTTTGAACAGCGCAAAAGCCAGTACCGGCAGGGCAATGTTCAAACCCGTCATGCCTGTCTTGCCTAGCAGCCACGTTGTTACAGTTATCGCCATCAATACTGCATATACAAGTGTGCAGGGTCGTATCGGGTAGCGGTATTCGCTGTGGTCTGTGCCGTTCATTCGTAGAATGCGCCCCTAGCGCATGATGTATACCAGCGGAAACAGGATCAGCCAGACAATATCAACCATGTGCCAGTAACTCGCACCGGTTTCGACACCGGTATATTCGTCGGCACTGTATGCGCCTTTGCCGGCTTTTATTGCAACCGCGCCCAGTATGATCATACCCATCAATACGTGCATGTAGTGAAAGAACGTCAGTGACAGGTAAAACATGTAAAACGTGTTGGTTCGAAGATTGACGCCACTGGCGTAATGCTGCGCATATTCGCCGGATTTGATCGCGATGAATAAAACCCCCATCAGGATTGCCGCGATTGTCCACCTGACACACAGCCTTGCCTTGTCTTCGCGAATAGCGGCAACGGCACGCATGACGAAATAGCTGCTTGTAATCAGCGCCAGCGTATTGATCATCGCTGCGTTGGTATCCAGTGTGCGCTGATAGGTGTTGAACAGTTCGACATGGTGTGCGCGCGTGAATGCATAGACAGCAAAAAACGCGGCAAAAACCAGCAGCTCCGCCAGTATAAAAATCCAGATCGCCAGGTCGCCCGGCGGGTGGTTTGGTTTCACTGTTAACACCTTCGCGCCAGGGGGCATCCGTGCCCGTGACGTGATGAGTCATGTAACCAGGCTTCAGATCAGGCCTCCTCCGGCTCCGCGCCACCGACGAAGAAGCTCATTGCATACAGGATCAGGCCGAGCAGGAACACGACGCCGGCCACTTCACGCATCCAGTAGAAGATCTCGATCTTTTCCTGCACCACCATGAACGGTTGCGGATCATCCGTATAGCGCTGGATGTAGGTCTGCAGCACGCCGGCCGCGGTGAGGAACAGGGTAATGAACACCATCGAAACCGTCATCAGCCAGAACGACCACATTTCCACGACCTGTGAACTGCCGCTGTTGGCGGCATTACGGCCACGCAGCATCGGCATCGCATAGGAGATCATGGTGATTACGATCATCACGTAGGCGCCATAAAATGCCATATGGCCATGCGCAGCGGTAATCTGGGTGCCGTGGGTGTAGTAGTTGATCGGTGCCAGGGTATGCATGAAGCCCCATACGCCTGCACCGAGGAAAGCCATCACGGCTGTACCCAGCGCCCACAGTACCGCGGCCTGGTTCGGATGGTTGCGGCGTCTGCGGTTGACCATGTTGAAGGCGAACACGGTCATCATGAAGAACGGAATGGGTTCCATTGCGGAGAATATGGAGCCCCACCATTGCCAGTATTCCGGTGTGCCTATCCAGTAGTAGTGGTGCCCGGTTCCGATAATGCCGGTGATCAGGGTCATGGCGATAATCACATACAGCCATTTCTCGATCACTTCGCGGTCAACGCCGGTGGTCTTGATCAGTACGAACGCGAGAATGGAACCGAGGATCAGTTCCCATACGCCTTCTACCCATAGATGAACCACCCACCACCAGTAGTATTTGTCCTTGACCAGGTTATCCGGGTTGTAGAAGGAGAACAGGAAGAACACGGCAAGGCCAACCAGTCCAATCAGCAATACCAGGCTGACCACGGTCTTGCGCCCCTTGAGTATGGTCATGCCGATATTGAAAAGGAACGCCAGAGCTACAACGACAATGCCCAGCTTGGTGATGGTGGGCTGCTCGAGGAACTCTCGGCCCATCGTCGGCAGCAGCGCATTACCTGTCATTTCGGCCAGGCTTGCATAGGGCACCAGCAGATAACCCAGCACGGTGAGTGCACCGGCGACCAGGAAGATCCAGAACGTCAGGATAGCAAGGCCGGGACTGTGCAGCTCGGTTTCCGATTCTTCCGGTACCAGGTAATAGGCGGCACCCATGAAGCCGAACAGCAGCCATACGATCAGCAGGTTGGTATGGACCATGCGTGCGACATTGAATGGAATTTCCGGAAACAGGAAATCACCGACAACATATTGCAGGCCGAGAATCACGCCAAACACGATTTGACCTATAAACAGGCCGATTGCAGCAATAAAATAGGGCTTGGCGACAGCTTGTGATTGATATTTCATGATTATTTCTCCCTGACTAGCCTTGAATGTTGGGCGGCCAGTTAGCCGTGTTGATTTCGGATGCGTATTTGAGGAACTCGGCTACAGCGTTGAGTTCTTCTTCACTCAAATTGAATTGCGGCATGCTGCGGCGACCCGGTATGCCTTCCTTCGGCCTGCTGCGTATAAACCCTTTGATGGCCTCGGTGCTGCCAAGACGCTTGTATACGTTGCCAAGCTCGGGAGCAAAGTAGGCGCCTTCACCCAGCAGGGTATGACAGCCGATACAGTTGTTTTCTTCCCACACGATTTTGCCCAATGCGACCTCTTCAGTAATCGCGTCTCGATTGTCCCGATCAGGCATGGCCGAATTGGTATCAAACGTTAGCGCAAGAAACAACAGAAAGAAGAACACGCTGCCACCGTAAAAGATGTTGCGTGCCATCGATTTTGTGAATGTCTGTGACATGCCCTCTGGCCTCCATAGATGGTTAAGTCAGGCGAGTTTGCGCTCAGGCCTGCTGATTCGTACATGACTTAAGTCAAGCCGCTTCCGGGCACGGACTTTTTGTTGATGTAAGTTAAGAAAAAACCGGTTAATCTGCCTCTGGCAATCGCATAAATTTAATAACGATACCGGGCTGTATTTATGAACGGTTGCTTTGATTCCGGCAGATACGGTGGCATAACTTGAATAAGTACACGCAGGCACATTTTGCACAATCAGCGCTGATTACGATCGATACACAAAACGATTTCACCCTGGAGGCTGCCCCGTTTCGCATCCCGGGTACTGCTGAAGTCGTGCCTCAGATGGTGCAGATGCTTGACAAATATCGAAGCAAGGGTTTGACGATAATTCATGTGATCAGGCTGTATCTTCAGGATGGCTCCAATGTGGATCTTTGCCGCAGGCAACTTGTTGAGCAGGGAGCGCAAATAGTCGCAGCTGAAACCACAGGTGCAGAGCTGGTGCAGGATTTGAAGCCGGACAGTTCAGTCAAACTTGATACTGATGAATTAATGGCTGGCAATTTTCAGCAAGCAGGTAAAAACGAATTCGTCATGTATAAACCGAGATGGGGTGCATTCTACAAAACAGGGCTTGAGAGCTTTCTGAAACAGCGGGGCATCGATACCCTGGTGTTTACCGGGTGTAATTTTCCTAACTGTCCCAGGGCAAGTATTTACCAGGCGAGTGAACGTGACTTCCGTATCGTTCTGGTAAAAGACGCGGTGTCACAGTTGTATCCCGCTGCGGAAGAAGAGATGAAAAATATCGGGGTGAACCTGCTGTCAGCATCTGCAGTTAATGAACATGTATCGCTAATCAAATAAACCTGCTTGAATCTGGATTTATCTGCTGACGAAAATCAGCGTGCTCCTTGACATCGAGTAGCACAGCATCTGGTAGCTTTTCCTGCAAGCCCTCAGCGCCCCGGTGTCCCGTATGTTTCCAATACGGCATGCATCCATCTGTTTCATGCCCACAACAAATCAGTGGCTCGTTCCTTCCGAGCGCGTGATCTTGTTGTAGACGTTGTACTTGCCCACCGGTTTTCTCATCGGCAGTCGTTTGACGATCTTCAGGCTGTTGCTGTCGTAGACAATGATTTCACCGTCATCTTCCCAGATGCTCAGCAGTGCGCGGCTGCCGTCGCGGTTGAACTCGATATGGCCCGAGGTTTTGCCGGGAACCGGTTTCAGGGTTTTGACAATTTCCAGCCTGTCCTT
>Ga0209536_100008408_pt1 | contig 15475 bp, 13 predicted proteins | sample DeeMarSeWOR28_12_FD_187461 | JGI IMG/M metagenome (GOLD analysis project Ga0209536, IMG submission 187461) | Marine sediment microbial communities from White Oak River estuary, North Carolina - WOR-2-8_12 (SPAdes) (version 2) | ecosystem: Environmental > Aquatic > Marine > Intertidal zone >...
TAGACATAACGGAGTTACCCGCGCGTGGTATTAGTCTGTCCTCACCAGATGGCAGTGGTGATTTCAGCTTGCGGTTGAGGAATTGTGAAGATCAAGTAATTTCCACATATGCGTTTACCCCCATCTTCAGCTCTCTGGCGGGTGGTGTAGAATATGCATCTTTCCTATTTAACATAACTGCGCTCGAAGATGCTTGTACCATAGATTTGCTACATGATACTGAGGTGCTCTCTAAGGTGGTCGCAAGCAGATACAAGCCGCAGGTCTCAATTGTGAGACCTACCTCAGGAAGCTATTCGGGTGATATAAGTGCAAGCTGGTCTGGGGATGATGCAGATACCTCAGATAAATTGACTTATAGCGTTTACTACAGCCAGGATGGGGGGACGACCTGGGATGCGTTAGCATTAGCAACAGAGAGACTTAATCTTACGTTTGATACAGCCGACTTCGCCAACTGCCAGTCATGCCAGATCAAAGCGATTGCGCACGATGGATTTTATAGTGATGAGACTTTTTCTGATACCTTCACGGTGACCAATCCGCCTACGGTAACCTGGACATGGCCTTATGATGGTGCCATGGATGCCGGCCGGATGACCGAAGTAGTGGCAGTCTTCCGAGATGCTATGAATGCCAGCACAATTGGGACTTCAACATTTCTGTTACAGGACCAGTGGGGAGAACAAATCTCTGGGACGGTAACCTATAACGAGACCACTCAGGAGGCTGTATTCACACCAGCGAGCCCCCTTCATTATGGGCGCAGGTATACTGCTAGGTTAAAAAGCAGTATCAAAGATGCGATCGGTCAGTCCTTAGGCAGTGATTTCGAATGGACTTTCCGAGTTGAGCTGGGGCCGTTCCCCTTGTATCTGCCTATTGTTATGGGTCAAAAATAAATTTCAATGGATGATGTGGGATACAGAGTCCAAAACGCACCCGAAAAGGTGCGTTTTGTTCATCGAGTATTTATAAAATCACTTATGCTGGATTTGATATTCCTAAGGCCTCTGCCATTGCGCGGATATGCTCAGGAGAGCTGCCGCAGCAGGCACCGATCAGGCGCGCTCCAAGAGCACGAACCTTTTTTGCATAGTCTGCCATGACCTCTGGAGTGCCATCATAAATCACTTCGCCTTTAACCATTTTGGGTACACCTGCATTTGCCTTGGCAATCAGAACCGCATCCGGGTCAAGAATGTGCATCTTCTCGATGACGCCTTCAATTTCATCTGGCCCATTCCCGCAATTGGCACCGATGGCGGTGAGGTTGTAAGCCCGCAATGCCTCCAAAGCTTGTTGTGGAGAAACGCCCATCATAGTGAAGCCGTTGGTGTCGAACGTCATGCTTGCAGTGATGGGGAGATCACTGACCTCCCGTGCACCTTCAATGGCTGCCTTGGTTTCGTTAAGATCACTCATCGTTTCGATCCAGATGACATCCACGCCGCCATCCGTCAACGCTTTTGCCTGTTCTGAAAATGCAGATTTTGCTTCCTCAAAAGTTAATGGTCCCATCGGTTTCATCATCTCTCCGGTGGGTCCCATTGAGCCTGCTGAGACGACGGGGTAGGATACAGCGTCTACCACCTCGCGCAGGTTTTCAGCAGCGGTACGGTTCAACTCTTGGGATCGGTCTTGCAGGTTGTGACGTCTAAGCCGGATGCTTGTGCCGCCGAAAGTGTTGGTCAAGACAAGACGCGATCCGGCCTCAATGTACGCCCGGTGTACTTCTTTCACACGCTCAGGGTGATTAACGTTCCACAAATCGGGCGATTCACCTTGCTGTAGGCCTGCTGCGATCAGCATTGTCCCCATCGCGCCATCGAGTAGGATGATTTCTTCTGTTGCAAGAATCTCATTTAGGGGATTCATGGATTAATATATTCCTCTGAGTTAAAAGTTTTTATACCAACGCTTAAATCATAACACGCAACCACAATTTTATGGTTGTGTATTATTTCAATGAAGCATATCTCTATTTGAGTTTGCTAACAATTTTGTCTTTCCCTCAAGTAAGTATTAATATCCCACTGATCCATATCTTCTACAGCTATTCATTCCCAGAAATCTTTTCGTATATTCGCTTAACTATGAATAGCGTCACAATTTACTTTATTAGGTTTAATTCTGCAGATGATACGCGTCTCTTTCTGTTTCTGTTCCTCCGGGAATATATGACCATAGTAGCATGGTTTGCTCGTATATAGACGTGTGATTTCGTCGAGATGTTCCAGGGCTCCATCTTCAGTGATCTCAGCTTCACCACGCACCTCGATCCAACGACCGGCATCGTGAAGATCGATCACCAAGAGAGACACTTTGGGATTAGCCTGCAAGTTCTTCCCTTTTTGGCGTTCGCGCGTCGTGTTGACGCGTATATGGGTTCCATCATAATCGCACCAGACGAGACTGGATTGCGGCTGTCCATCAGGCATCATGGTGGTTAGTGCTACACTCACCGGACCAGCGATCAAATCTAAGTGTGAATCGGGTATTTTTACTGGCATTTTTGTCCAATCTCCTAATTTTGGACCAGAGAATTGGTTATGCTGTTCAGTGAGTTGCACAAGCTATGCAGGGATCAAAAGCGCGCACCACCCGCCCCACAGCACGTTCCAATTCCATGTCAACGCGTTTGGAATTGATGTAACGTTCTGCTGCTGTGCGCAGGGCTTTTTCTATAGCCCGCACGTTGTGAACAGTGGGGATGATAAATTCTGCCTGCTTGATTAGTCCTTTTTCGATTTTGTAATGATGGATCAGCGGACCTCTCGGCGCTTCCACCAGCCCGTAGCCGTCACCATCACACGGCGTATATGCCACATCAGTATCCTCTATGTCGAGCGGCTCATCGAGGATCTGCAAGGCGCGTTCCAGTGTATAAACCAGCTCCACTCCTCGCGCCAGGTCGAACAGCATGATAGCATGGGCTGGTCTCCCGAAAACCTCCCGAAAACGCTTCAAGTATCGGTCGGTGTGATGTAATCCTGCCGGTTCCCCCATGTTGACACGCGCCAGACTGTTTGCACGGATCATTTCACCCTTATAGCTGGTGTAACCCGCGTAGCTGTAGTCTGTATCCTCGAGGGTCAGGTATTCTCGAAAATCACGCGCTGGGAAGCTGTCGCAGATCACTCCCTCAGGGGACATAACCCGTACAACGTCACTATAATAGTTGTCGCTTCGACTGCCGATAGCGGCGATGTAGTAAGATGGCGAGTCGTCTCCCCAGGTCCCTAGCCGCTCGCTTTGTGACAGCGATGCTTCCCAATAATGATCGTACAGCTCACACGCCAACGGCAAAGCATGCTCTAATTGTGTGCGCATCTCAGCAGCTGCCTCGGCACTTATACCGCTCGTCACTCCACCCACAACAGCTTTGATCGGATGGATAAATTGTCCGCCTGCTAACGTTATCAGGTCAGTGCCCGCCTTGCGCACCTGGAGCGCTCGTCCGGCGATCTGTGACCTGATCTTCTCGGATTGGTCATCTGCGGCAGACTCAAATATACTGGTAAGACCAAGTCTGTCTGGTAATGTAAAAACAAAGAGCGATGTGGCTTGATTTTGAAGCAGCTGGCCAAGGTACATCAATTCGCGGATCTTGACTGCTAGGGGAGGTAGTTCTATATCATAGGCATCCTCTAAAGCCCCTACCGCAGCGAGATGGTGGGCCGTTGAACACACACCGCAGATGCGAGGTACGATTACGGGCATCTGTTCTGCAGGCATGCCTTGCACCAGGTGTTCAAAACCACGCAATTCCATCGCCTGAAAATGTGCGGAAATAACATTACCGTTGCGAGTCTCGATAACGACACGGGCATGTCCTTCAATCCGGCTGAGTGGAAAAGTTAGGGTCGTCATTTTACACCACCTGATCTTTGTGCCTTTGCGATAGACGGGCTCCGGCATAATCTGCAAATTGGAAGAGGAAAAGCGACAGCTGGGGGGAACGCAGAGCCGTCTCGATCTCATCATCTGGAATATCGGTCATATGCGAGAAAACGCGCTGGATGCTTTTGAACCAGGCTTGGGACTCTTTTTCGATGAATGCATCTGATGGGCCGCGGCAGCCCACACATGGATAGCCAGGAATGGTGCAAAGAGCCAGGCAGCCGCCGCGCGTCGAGGTGCCGATGCACATAAAACCCTGGTTAATTAGACATACTTCGGGCAGGACTTCCCCCTGCTGGGAGCCGTAGAGATGTTTTGGGCGCATCTCCCTGACTTTCTTGCGGCCACATTCCTGGCAGACGGTCTTGGCTATTTTCAAGTCTGGAGATCGTTTGAGTACCGCCATAAACAGTCTCGGCGTTGGGGGACACCCTGGCAGATAGCGGTCAACCTTCACAACCGAATCCACAGGACGGCATTTGGGCAGTAAATCCGGGAGGTGAATCCGCTCTTCGCTGGCAAGGAAAACATCCTGAGTCTCACGATGATCTCCCAGGTTTGCAACTCCCCCTGAGATGGCGCATGTCCCGACAGCAACTACTTCATCTGCCATGCGGGCTGTCCGGCGTATTCTGTAGAGATCCTCTTCGGTCCGTACCCCTCCCGTCACTAGCAGGACTTCCACCTCCGGTACATCGTAGGCTGACATAACCAGGGTCATATATTCCAAGTCGAACTGGTCCACCCACTCTTCCGCGTTGAGCAGCGCCACTTCGCAACCGGAACACCCTGAAAGTTGCAGCACAGCAAATCGTTTCATAATTTACCTCCAGTACCGTTTCTAAAGTGAAAGGTCAGTTTTCTGGATTTTTCCCGGAAAGAGTTTTTTAGAACAATGCCGCTCTAACCCTTAGTGATTGTCGCGTTCAAATTTATGTCTTTACTCTCTCTCATAGTCCTACGACGAATTCGGAAGATCATATGATGAAGCGTAATGGATATGCTAAGCCTGATTAATTTGAATATGAAGGATAGTTTGTGCCTTTCTTTATACTCCGTGCGCAATAGATAACCATCCTGCTCAATAGTGTCCAGGACACCTTCAAAACGGGCGCAATACCAATACCCTGCCAGCTTGCAGCGCAAAACATCCAGTTTATCCAAATATCGTTTTCCATCTCTAAAATAGTTCCGGGCAAGTGCCACCCGCTCGCGAACCCAGTTTCGAAATGGGGGACTGTCTATATCCATAGGAGATATAGCGGTTTCTTCCAGGTATTCTCTTGGGATATTGATATATCCCTCAGCCAAATCCTCGGTCATGTCGCGGAGCATGTGGGTAATATGGGCTGCTGTTGCGGCAAGGTAATGATCCCTGCTCTCTGGAAATGGGTGACCATTTCTGATGAAATATTGGATGGCGTCAGTGACCGACCTCGCCAGACAATTCGAATACCACTCTAGTTCGCTCTGGCTGATCAACCGTCCTTTCCGGTTGGCATCGAACTCGATGATCGCCATAAAATTACGGATGAATGATTGCAGTCTGCTATTTTCTCCCCGGTCGTGGTTGATCAAATCGGCGATCATAACCTCTTCTGGTAACAAGTTTTGTGCTTGTTCGTGCTCGTATAGACGGTTTATCAACGACATCTGATGCTTGATAAAGGCAATACACTCTTCACGCGATTGGGATGAGAGGTCGACAATATCATCAGCCCAGCGGAAGTATGCGTACGCTCGCATGCAGTCATCAAATAAATCCTTATCTACCATCAGCAGGGCTGTGTAATAGGATTGCTTACTGCTTGCGTAAGTTATTGATCTGGCCAATGTGTTTGTTGTGTTGTTCATCGTTTATCTTGGGTGTTTCTCGTTAGGTTGACTAAAAATAACTAGGCACTTTAGTTTGATACAGCTGTGACAATCCGAGACACTGTCCGAGGGGCGCCTACTTCTTCAAGGATACGTTCAGTCACAAGCTGGGCGGATACCAGCACGGTAGGCATGCCGGTACCTGGGTGTGTGCTGGCTCCTACGAAGTATAGATTGCGATAACGTCGGTGCCGATTGGATGGGCGCAGGTATCCCATTTGGGTGATATTGTGGCTCATGCCGTGAGTTGATCCTTTCACCAGGTTGTAACGGGAGTGCCAATCAAGCGGTGTATAACTCTGCTCAAATTGGATATGTTCCTCAAAATCGGATATTCCAAATTCGCTCAATTTCTTGAGTACTGCTTGTCGTGCCTGTACTTGAAACGCGTTCCAGTCCTGGGGTGAGGCTTCATCAATATGTCCCACTGGGATCGCTACCATCAGTGAATCTCCTCTTTCCGGAGCTAGGGATGGGTCGACTCGTGCTGGGGCATGAACATAGAAGGATAGCGGTTCAGGCATAAAAAGGTCATGGAAGATAGGATCAAAGTTTTGGCGGTCTACTCCAGCCATGAACAGGTTATGGACTCCTAATTTGGGGACCTGCTTATCCAGACCCCAATAGAATACTATCGCAGAGCAGCCAAACTTCATACGCTCGAGTTTGGCGGCTGTCCCATCATCAGGCAGGAGGTGCCGGTAAACATAAGGCAGGTCAGCGTTGGCAACAACAAGATCAGCTGGAATTCTCCTACCGTCCGTTAAGGTAACACCATTGGCTTTAGAGTCATCAACAAGTATCTTTTCCACACACATGTTGTAAATGAATTGGACGCCCAATTTCTCGGCAATTCCGACTAGTGCCTCAACGACGCGGTACATCCCGCCCATCGGGAACCAGATTCCGTCGGCGAATTCAGTATATTGCAGTAGCGAATAGATAGCAGGGGCCTCAAATGGGCTTAATCCCATGTACATATTCTGGAAGCTGTAAGCGATCTTCAATCGAGGATCATTGAAGTATCTGCCCAGGTTTGTGTAATGATTTACCAGCGCCTTTAGCCTGAAAAACAAAACCAGATTTTTTAGGGTGATAAACTCTGAAAGGCTGCGGAAGTCTCGTTTTACCAAGTGGGAGAGGGCGAGATGATAGTGGTGATAGCCCTCATTGAGATAACGTAGATGCGCTTCAAAGCTGCCTGGTTCGATTGCCTCTAATTGTGTCTGCATAGCGTTTAGATCAGATGTCAGATCTAAATTTGTGCCATCCGGAAAATGGATATGGTAGGAAGGATCCACACGGCGCAAATCCAGATGATCCTCAATTCGCTCACCCAGGTCTGCAAAAGTTTCGGCATAGAGCTGTGGCATCAAGAACAAAGTTGCACCGGTGTCGAAACGATAGCCATCTTTCACCAATTGTCCGCATCGCCCACCAGCTTGTTCGCATTTTTCAATCACAGTAACCCTGTAATCTTGCAGCGCCAGCCTGGCAGCGGTTGCGATCCCGCCAATACCAGCACCAATTATCAGAACGGATTTCATGACATGAATTCCTTAAATATAGCTATTGCTCGTGTAGCGTGTCAGCATAGCTGCATGATTTAATATATGCGTTCACCAGGTTTCAGATCTCCAAACCAGCGCATAAAGAAACGATTATAGAGTAGCAGGAGTAAAGGGTCTGCGAAGCGCCAGTCTGCTTCAAATGCCTGTTGAGGGCAGACGATCAGGCAATGATAGCAGCGTATACAGCGGTCACCCAGAACAGGATAAGTATTTAGCGCGATATTGTCCTGTGGACATTGGCATACGCATATTCGACATTGATCACATTTATTTGGGATAAGCATTGGTGCTGGCATCAGCTGCCGTAGCAATCTATCCGAACTGATCCATCCCACAAAGTCGAAAAATCCTCGTCCCGGTTTAAGATAATCAGCTCTACTTTGAATCAAATTGCCAACGCTTTCAGTCGATACATATTCTGCGATAGCTATGGCGAATTGTCGAGCCCGAGCGAGGTCGTCTTCGTTGGGACGACCCGGAAACTGACCGATCATGTGGGGAGCAGGATGGTGCACCTCTCCTCGGGCTAGAAAACCGCCGATTACACGCGCTCCCTTACCCCTTAATAGGCTGGTCAGATCATATAAAACTTTACCTGGTGCCCCGCTGGATGTAGCAAAAACGAACACTTGCTTATCATTCAAATTTGGTATGGCACCCAAAAACGCTTTAATGGGTGTAGGTGCGTGGCTGGAGTGACATGGACTGCCTACACCGAACAGGTCGCATACAGACGCTTCTTCGGGAGACGTTTCCCGAAAGGAGATCGTTTTCACCGAATGTTCAGAGTCCCTTAAGGCATCACCCATAGCATTGGCAATCTTGCGTGTGTTGCCGGTTTGAGAAAAATAGATCAGTGTAACGTCCATAGAATATCAAATCTTGGCTGGGCAAATATCCATCTTTTTTCGGACCCGATAAGCAGCTGAATGTAAGGGTAAGATTGTTATATACGGAAGCGGGAGGTTGATCCACTATTTCTTCACATCATGATTGGGATTGGTCATGGGCAACGGTACAATAATTAACTTTCCAGTACATCCTTTAAGTTCTCGAAGCTGGCTTCCCATTGTCTCTGGGCCATACGCTCAACGATTGGTTCAGCCAGGCTGAACACACCAGATACATCCGCTTCCCCGTGAACCGTCACTTTTGTTTGACCTTCGGCAACGGTTTCAAAGGTATATCCGGACTCGATCGATACAGGTCCCTTGATAGTCTTGACTTCGATTTTATTGGGAGGGTCGTATCCAGTAACCTCCCAATCGACTGTCACCGACACGCCCAGAAATCGAATTTCAGATTGTGAGGTGGAACCCACGCCTGCCGGCTCTCCGGGGGTGTGATCGCGCGATTCGACGCCGATATACCACTGAGCGTCATTCTCAGGTGTGGTTACAAACTCAAAGACTTTCTCAATGGGTTGGTTAATCAACACGCTGGTTTCGACTTTTACCATCAGTGTTCCTCCTTTCAACTTTTATCCTCGGATCAGCCTCCCGCTTCCATATACAACTCAGTTACATGCCGAAGGAAATCACAGTTACTGCGACTCAAACTCATCTGTAAATAATCTTTCTTTGTTTTTTTTTATTCTTCTAGCTAAAAATCCTTACTGAACCATTAATCGCTCTACAATAAATTGGATGACCCAAAGTCCTAGGGGAAAAGCCAGCGCTGTAATCAGGATCTGCAGCGTTTCCGGCTCCCAGGGCCAGGTGCGGATTCCTTTTAGTGTATTGATTTCTATCTCCAGGCAGGCTATGGCGAAGTTCAAATCCTCCATTCCTTCTAGATCTCCCTCATCCAGTTGCTGGTGTAGCTCAGTTATAATCGTTTGTAAGCGCAGATAGGCTTCATCCAGGCAGCGCTCCTGCTCCGCGTCCTGTAAACGGTGCATACCCAGCTGGGGCCAGATGAAAGTCACAAGAGCAGTGCTCAGGAAAATAAATACCCAAATGAGGATAGCTGGATCGCTTCTATCCACATTTGGGTTGACAATCAAAAAACCATAGATGATGATCGCTAGGCTTCCTGCGGTAAGCGCAGAGAGGTTGGAGAATGCGTATAGCGGTTTCATCCGGAACAGGTTGACCCGTGTATACTTGGTGTATATATAGTTGATTAGTCGTAATTGATGGATGGTGTGGTACATAAAGGCGCCGAAAAGAAACCACCCAATCAGGTATAGGATACGAAATAACATCGCGGATACGGGAAATGGAATCAGTGTCTCAGGATAATAGGTCTCATTAATCAGCTCAGACAACAACGCGATGGCAATCATCGTAAGGCTGGCAAGTAATGTCGGCCAACTGGGCAGTGTGGTGAGCCGGAAGAGCATTTCCTGGTACTTCTCTTCACTGATGGTCAGTGCTGGACGAAGTATCTCCACAGCTGTAGCAGCCTGCTCATCAAGGTAAAAGAATAGCCCCAGGAAAAAAACGAGTACCCCAGAAATGAACACTTGGGCAGAGTTGAAAGTGCCAACCGGGATGGCGCCCTCAACCCACAAAGTAATCGATTGAACGAGCAGAAACACTAACGCTAACCCAAGGTAGCAAGCCCAGCTGGGTCCTGGCAAACGCTCAACCCAGGCAGTGAACCGGTCGATCCAGCTGGGTGTGTATGCCTGTTCAACGTTTTCTTGTTTTGCACATCCCAAGTCTTTCGCTGAGTTCGAAGGCATATCCATATTCCCCAAGGGTGTATGTTCTCCAAGACCCTACCCGGTGAAGGCCTAATCTCGGCGAAACAGAGCGCTTCCCAGGACAGCTACACCGATCAAGATCAGGATCAACCACCAGGGAATATCGAAAGCGATAAACCCGGCTGCGCCGATGATGAAGAAACTAACAGACCAGACCCAATCCCAAGTGGTTGGATTAGAGAAATTTTCCGAGACCAAGCGCACAACGCTCATCAAAAGACCATACACCCCTGCTCCCAGGAAAATCCAGCTCCAGGCGCTTGCATTGCCAATTTGCGGTACGAGCCCTAAAGTTTCCGCGCCAAAAATTAGACCTGCCCAGAGCAATACGCCCCCCCAGAATATGGCGTCTAAGTATTTCCTTTCTTTTTTATCGCCAGTCAAATCTGACTGAGTAGCCATTATAAATCTCTCCTTATTATTAATTTCTGCTTGGTTCTTGGATGTTTAGTTGATGGATTGTAAGTTAATTTAGTGCAATTTATCTCCTGCTTATTTATCTTGTCTGTTGACCTCGGATTTTGTTCCAATCTTGTAGACAGAAATAAGTTTCAAGTTCATGTCACGAATTCTGAGTAGGATGCTGTGCAAAGCGGTCTGGTCTGGAAGCGGTCCTGAAAGCGTTGTGGTACCATCACTTCCACGCGTGATGGTCAACCCTGCAAACCGGTCAGACCACCTGTCTGGAAGGTGGTTTTGGATACGGATTTCATAATTTTCTGACTCGTAAGAACATTTCTTCGAAGATTCTATTTCACTCATAATGTGCCCCACATCCGCGTTTATTGGTACTTAAAAATCCTGGACTGCCTGATTCTCTTGAAATCTAAACAAAAAATGATAGTTTGTCCCCACCAGATGTGATAGTTTATATGATGGTTTGGGTGTATGGAATCGAAAAAAGTCCTGTCAGGTTGTCAAGAGATAAATTTCTGACAGGTCCTTGCAGAACTAAATGGAAAATACGAACTTATATCAGGTTGATTTCTTGTGCTTTTCGGATAGCTGAAAGGCGGTTGTTGACCTCGAGTTTGCCGTATATGTTTCGGGTGTGAAAACGCAGGGTAGTCAGGGCAATATGCATTTCATCGGCGATTTCGGGGCCAGTCAGATCGGTTGTGAGCATCTTGAGCACCTCGAGTTCACGTCTGCTGAGCGGTTCGATTATCCTGGATTCGGTCATGAGTTGTGTTTCAACAGTATAATCCTGTAGCTCAGCTTCAAGTGTGCTCAACAATCTGCCAGCGTAGTGGGGGTAGATCCCATTCGATACAGCCTGATGGAGTAAAGTATTCATCGGGAGACCTTCATCAATAAAGGTGCGAACGTAACCCTCCGGTTCTGCGAGCGATAATGCTTTGCTCAATATCTTCAAGGCTGCTTCGTTATTATCCATTGCCTGAAAAGCTAACGCCTGGAGTACAAGAACTTCGATGCCCTTTCCTGCCCAACCTGAAGTCAGGGTCATATCCTGCAACTTTTCTAACAAGATCAATGCATCTTCAAGGTGGTGACTCTCAGTTTGTTTTTGCCCCAACATTACTAACGCGCGTGCTAAGATAATATGCTCAATATCGCGCAAATAATTGGTCTCATCATCAATGCCGAGTCCGCTTTTCTGGATCCATTCAGCTATTGCATCCACGTTTCCAAGGGCATTCCACAATCGTATCTGGCAGTTTTCGACCCAACGGCGGACGTAAATATATGCCTTCATTTTACGGCTTAAATTTATTGACTTTTGGAGAGCGTCCTGCGCACCCTGCAAGTCTTTCTGAGCCAATTTGATTCGGAAAAGGGTGGTAAAACCAATCGCCTGATCCATTATAAAGCCAACACGTTCACATAAGTCGATACCTGCTTGGGAGGATCGGCTAGCGGCTACAAAATCGTTCCACTCACGATACACCTCCCCTTGATAGACTAACGCATAACCCGCAATGGGGTTGAGTTTTCCCTTATCATTGGTCGCGATTTGGACCGCTTCTTCGAGACTTTCCATTGCTTGATGGAGGTGACCAGCCAAAACCTCTCCATAGGCTGCTCGACATTTTGTGGAAACCCCTAGGTATAAATTTCCAGACTTCAAGCCAGCAGTGCTTGCTTCAATAAATGCCTGATTTGATGCTTCAAGATCACCGTTAAACCGATAAGCCCAGCCAAGAGCGAAGTCAATATTGCCGACCACAAATGTGCTCCCCGGTCTGTATGCTTTTGCCTGGTGAGCCAGTTCAAGAACGTGTGGAATGTCGTCACTATATACAGCTTGAAAAGCGCGAATAGCGGTGATATGCCCCATCAATCTGCGAGCTTCATCATTATTTTGTATGATTTTCTCAGTTGGACCCAATTTTGAGAGAGGCCAACCTTGTTTCTCGAGCGCTCTTTCCGCATCCTTTAAGCGTGATTCAACGATGTCAAATGGGCTACCGCTGAGTCGTAATGCCCAGGCGTGATACACACATATCCAGGGCCGGCAAAGAACTTCATCATCAGGTAATAAGCTTACCCAACTCATCAATTTTGCTAATTCGGAATGCTCCAGTAATTCCTTCGCATGTTGTTCAATTATACGACCAGCAGATTCGAAGTCCTTTGCTGCTAAATAATGACTTAATGATTCGGGAATAAATCCTTCTTGCTCGTACCAGCTTGCAGCCCGGATGTGTAGTTCTGGTATTCGCTTGGGATCACCCTCACGGAGGCACTGTTGTAGAAAATCATCGAAAAGATGGTGGTAGCGATACCATTCTCGCTGGTCATCCAGTGGGATCAAAAATAGATTGGCTCCATCAAGTTGATGCAAGATTTCACGACTTGATGATATATCAAGGATGGCATCACACAATGGAGCTGAAAGTTGATCCAGGATGGAAGTTCGATAGAGGAATGTGCGGATTTCATTTGGTTGGCGCGATAGGACCTCTTCAACTAGGTAATCAATGATGTAATGGTGGCTACCAGAGAATTTAGTGACGAATTCGTGTTTGTCTCTACGACCCTGCAGTGACAAAGCGGCCAGTTGCAAGCCAGCAATCCAGCCTTCAGTGCGTTTTTCAAGAGCAGCAATATCACTGGGTGACATATTTAGATCCATCAAATCATTAATAAAGGCTGCTACCTCCGCTTGTGTGAAACGTAAATCATTCGATCGTAACTCAATCATCTGTCTATTGACCCGCAGGCGAGATTGAGAGATATCGGGATCGACGCGTCCCAGGATCACCAAGTGCATACGCGCTGGCATGTGCTGGATCAGGAAATCGAGAGCATCATGCACTGCTCGGTTGGTTATACGATGGTAATCATCGAGCACCAGGATGAGCTCTTTTTCCAAAGCATCTATCTCGTTTACTATCATCGTGAGCAGAGAAGGGACTTGAAGAGCTTGGGATGCTTGGATTGTGAGAAGGATTTCGTTGCCAATATTCTTCTCGATTATCTGTAAAGCAGAAATGAGATATGATAAGAAAACTCTCAGGTCGTTGTCATCTTCATCGAGAGATATCCAGGCAGCTGGTCGCTCCTGTTGGTGGATCCAGGAACTGACCAGTGTCGTTTTCCCAAATCCAGCAGGGGCAGAGACTAGGGATAGCTTGCGGTGAAGCCCAGAATTCAATTGATCAATTAGGCGCGCGCGAGGGACAATGTCCTGACGGACAGGAGGGATATAAAACTTCGTCTTGATGAGCTGGTCTATTTGGGGCATTTGTCGATGCAACTAGTAACTTCACCAGTATGGTTTTTAAATCAGCATTTGCTCTTATGGTTAATTTAACTACAAAGGATCAACATTGCGTTGATCCTAGTTACAATCGGGGCTTACAACAAATTCGTCTCCTTGTTGTGTTTGGGTGTGAGACCCTTGCGAAAATGGGCAAACTTTGATGAAGACAGTCTCATTATAGCATTAATTTGATTGTAAATCTTTGGCTATGATTGTTGAAGAACTAGAGATATCGATTTATTGTTCGGGATAACTTAATCGAGAATCTAGTGCCTAATATTCCCGACATCAAGCCAGAAAATCAGCCATTTGTTGATTTACAGTGTCCGCATGTTCCACGCCAATCAGATGACCGCTCTCGAGCAGCTCGACCTGGACATCTGGGAAAGATTGGGCATTCTCCTCAGCTTTTTCGTGATCTCCGACGACATTATCCTTTGTACCTAGAAACAACAGCACTGGGACTTTGATGTTTTGTTTCTGCTGTGGGGTAATGAACCTTGGGAATGCCACTTTGGGAATAGTACCGCGCATCAAGGTGGTAAACCATTCCCCGCAATTTTCCTGAACACTTGGGTCAGCACCAATTGCCCAGCGGGAAGTGCTATCGAGTAAAGCATTAAATGGCAAAATAGACACTAATCCCATGCGGATGCCTGTACTCAACTTAGGCGGCGAAACCCCCATCGGACCGAGTAGCACCAGCTTTTTCACCCGTTCAGGGTTGAAGGTTGCGAAGTTCATCGATAGAAAGCCACCATTGGAGGCACCAATCACCACCGAGCTCTCTACCCCGAGGTTATCACTAATTTCCAGGCATAGATCGCTCAATTCTTGAGGCTCTTGAGGATAATTATTGAGGTCGTTGAGCTCGCTTTTTCCGGGTTCACCGATGTGATCTATAGCATAAGTGCGGTAGTATTCAGCCAGGCATTCGATGTTGTATAGCCAGGACCAGGCTGCCATGCCAGTAGCGTGCAGGAGCAATGCGGGCGGTGCATCTTGTGGTCCACTGATAATGACGTGGACTTTACCGAATACTGTATCCACAAAGATGCTTTCATAAGGCACCGGCCATTCTTCAAGCTTGGAATCATAAATGGCCATAAGTTTAGATTGGTATTTGGGTGATTTATAGATCGATGGTTGTTGGCTCATGATGTATCCATTTCTAGACATCGAATTGCGTTTTAACGTTCAATCTAGAACTGATTTCAATTGATTAATCCATTGATCTAATGTGATCGTTGGAGCACCAAGCAGCTGGTTGGCTTCCGTCGGATCGCCCAGCTCCCCCACCTTTTCGAAATAAGTCATCATGTTGGCGAAGTACGCTAGTATATCATTCCCGGTGGAAGCAGCCGTTGCTTTGGCGGCTTCGATAGGCATCAGCGACACAGACTCTACTTCTGGATGGAAAACCCGGCAGTAGCGTGTTAATGCCTCTGTCATCGTAATAGGCTCCGGCCCGTGGATGATGAATCGCTTGTTGGCAACAGACTCTTCCTGGTAGGCTTTCGTGACCATCCGTGCCAGGTCTTCTGCTGCGAACCAGTGGTAAGCGACCTCTCGGTCACCAATGATCAGAGGCTTGCCGCCCATAGCAAAACGAGGCAGCTGTTCCATAGGCCAGGTGGGGCAAAAAATTGTGAAGGGCACTCCACCTTCTCGAATAGCCTGTTCGGCATT